>SCPO01001019.1_pt1 | contig 10568 bp, 17 predicted proteins | sample 6106821 | NCBI WGS metagenome assembly SCPO01 (sample SAMN10720448, study PRJNA508395) | human gut metagenome | isolation source: Participant 2 stool, 0 month | host: Homo sapiens | collected 2017 | reverse complement strand
GATTTTAAATTGGCATATAGATACTGTCTTTGTAATGCACCGTTGTATGAGGAAAGATTTAATGCGGCGGAAAGAATATTTCAGAAAATGTCTAAAATATATGTGCCTACAATTAATCTTAATATTGAAAGAAATCAAGTTGCAGATAGGGTTATGGCGGTAAAGAAAACATACAGCGAATTGGTTTATGCGGATATAAATAATATTCAGCTAAAAGATATTTGGTGGGGAAAAATTATAGACTTTATAATGTGGAGGATTGAATATGTTAGAGATTTACGAGATAGTGTGGCGGAATGAAAACGTTACGGATATTTGGAATATAATACGAAAACAGATAAATTTCAAGCATATTAAAAGGATAGGAAAATCTAATCCGAGAGGTCTGTTTGGAATTTTGAAAATATCCGACGTTGTGGAGGATAGCCGTAAGGCTATATATAAGTGATTGCGTTGTTCCGAAAACACGAGAAAATATTGATGATATATTAAAACATCTTGGCATGGGTGAATATAATCAGTGGGAGATTTATAAAAGAATATGGGTGTTAACGTGAGCGATTATGCATGTATCAGATTTTATAAAAATTCCGATTCAAATGATTTTATCCGATATGAGATTAAATAGGAATTGAATGATATTAACTATTTACTTCGTATATAAATTGAGTTTCGTGGATTCCTGTAATTTGTTCACATTCCCACATTTCAAAGATTATATCAGGACAAAATTCCCACATTTCTAACTCCGGATTTTTAACATACGACAAGTTTCAGAGGATGTAAAATTTCTTAATGCAGTTTGTTCATCATATCCGTATTTTCACAAATTTGTTTAGTAATAATGGAAATGTATTTTGAAATCAAAGAAAAATTTCACTCATTGCAATAAACTCCTTAGTCCAAGATAAAATGTAACATTTTTAGACATATCAAAATATTATTTATTATAACACAAATTATAAAAAATGGAATTGCTATTTTAATTTTTGGATGAATTATGTGGTAAGAAAAGAATCGGATTATTATAAATGAGTTGAAACACGATAGCAATGTGACGGAGAAAATGACATAATAAAATTAATCCCACAATCATAATTGTGGGATCTTAATCATAAATATCTCGCCTGTGACCTATGTTTAATAACAGAATAATAATTTTATTATCATCAATTTGTGCAAGAATACGGTAATCTCCTACGATAACGCCATTCGCCACTTCTGTTTGCGGTTAAACCTTTGCCGTGCGAACGAGGATTTTCACAATTTTCAAGATTTTTTCTTATCAACCTAAAATCAGTGCAGCAGTATGGCGGTCTAATTTTTAAATCTTTTAATGCTCGTTTTGTAAATTCGACTTTATAAATCATAGTAATCCGAGTTCCTTTTCTACTTCATCAAGCGAATAGGTTACAGGGTCATCTTTATATTCGTTAATTGCCTTATTAAAAGCTCTAAGTCGTATTCGTTTTCAATTCGTTCCATAACTGTTTGACGAATAAGCTCTGATACGGACATTTTATTCAGTTCCGCATATTTTTTATAAGTAAAGTATCTTCATCGTTTAATCTTAATGATATAGTCATATGAAACACTTCCTTTCTTGTATTACATTGTATTACAAAATACGCTGATTTGTCAATAGTATTTGCAAAATTATAAAAAATCAGTGTGTAAATTTAGTAATCCATTACCCAACATAACCGACACGGATAGCTACTACTGTATGCACGGTAGATTTACTGATATTAAAATTTTGGCAGTTTGCGGACTGTGGCGTTATTTCTACAATATACTGTGCCAATTCGACAGCCCGTTTTCGATATAATCTTTCATTCTCCCACCGACCTTTCTGTATAGCATATATATGAAAAATCGGTGTAATTTATGAGTTAAACCATCACCAACAATCTTATTTTTCTTGACAAAATATTTAACATTACTTATAATAGTATTATTGGCTGTTTATAAAGTATTGGAGAAATACAGGAGGAAATAAAACTTTTAATAACGTTATGCAAGGTTTATCGGACGCTATCGGTGCGTGAGATTCATCGGGTGAACGGCTGTTGACGACTGCGTGGAACAACGCAAACAAGGCAAGAAAATTGAATTTTTATATGACAAAACGCATAATGTATAAAGGCTGTATTTGTGTACAGCCTTTACAATTTAGAAGGAGTTTTGAATTGTGAAATCAAAACAAGATTTGACGGTAGGAAACATAAATAAAAACTTTGGGTGTTTGCGATACCGCTTATGCTCGGTAACGTAATGCAGCAGTTTTACAACTTAGTCGATACATGGGTAGTAGGAAAATACATAGGCGACAATGCTTTGGCGGCGGTCGGTTCGTCATATTCACTGATGACATTTTAACATCAGTGATTTTGGGATTGTGTCTTGGAAGCAGTGCATTTTTTCAATAACATTCGGCGAAAAAAATATAAAACGACTGAAAAACGGAATGTTTATTTCGTTTGTTATGATAGGAATATTTTCCTCATACTGACGTTTGCGTCATTTTACCTTGCGGCCGGATTATGAAAATGCTTCAAGTGCCGTATGACATTCAAAGGTATAATGAGCGAATATTTGAAGTGGATATTTGTAGGCATTTCGCGACATTCCTATACAACTATTTTTCTAATCTTCTGCGAGGAATAGGCAATTCCGTAATTCCGCTTGCGTTTTTGTGCGTATCTGTGATACTTAATATCGGTCTTGATTTGTACTTTGTTTTGGTATTAAAGCAAGGCATACGCGGTGCGGCGATTGCAACTGTAATATCACAGTATATTTCGGGTATCGGACTTATGATATATGTGTACATTCGTTATCGAACTTCGATTAAAATATGAAGACACAAAGTTTGTAAAACGTATGGCATACGACATAGCAATACTGTCGGGAATGACGTGTCTGCAACAGTCTGTAATGAATTTCGGCATACTTATGGTACAGGGGATTGTAAACAGTTTCGGTACAAAAATTATGGCGGCGTTTGCCGTTTCTGTGAAAATCGACACCATTGCATATATGCCTGTACAGGATTTCGGAAATGCGTTTTCGACTTTTATCGCACAAAATTTCGGCGCGGGCAAGTATGACAGAATAAAGACGGAATTAAAAAGCACTCAAAAGTGTTGTACTGTTCTGTATTTTTATCAGTGCGATTGTGTTTATTTTCGCAAAACCGCTTATGATGATATTTGTAAATGCCGAAAGCACGGAGATTATAAACATCGGCGTACAGTATTTGCGTATAGAGGGGCTTGCTATATCGGCATAGGTATTTTGTTTATGCTTTACGGATATTACAGAGCTATAAATAAACCGAGTATGTCGGTTGTGCTTACGGTTATTTCTTTGGGAATAAGAGTAGTGCTCGCGTATGTTTGTCGCGTGTTATCGGTGCGGTCGGTATTTGGTGGTCAATTCCGATCGGTTGGTTTATCGCAGATGCGGTCGGAATTTGTTTTATTTATTTAAGTTTGACAGGTAATATTTTGTGAGATATAATTATATATAAGATTAGTTAGCGGTTGAATTTGCGTGTTCGGTGGCTTTGACAACAGAAAAACGGCGTTTTATACAGCGGTACGCTTGATGAAATCAAATCGGAAACAATAAAACTTATAAATACGGTCGGAAAAAAGGTACAATACTGGGGGCGGATTGTACGTTGTCAAATGATATTGATTTGTCACACATAAAATGCGTGGCGGATACTGCAAGAAATATATAAGAAGAAAAACGGGGTATATAAATATGTGGAAGATAAGGGATTTAAAGAAAAGGCAAGGGAACTTTTAAGCGGAATTATATCGGCATTGTTATAACGTGCTTTATCGCGGCCGTTGTTATGGGCAGCTTTACTAACCCGCTAAAAGAAGTGAGGACAATAAAGACACTTATTTCGACCAGCTTAACGGAACGGTGCTTTTGCGGAAAATCACAATTCCGATATGTCGAATACGGAAGTTGTCGATAACTTTTAGGCAAGAGCGGTGAGGAAAGTGAAAGAGCACAGCATTGGACGAGGGGCGTTCTTTCGGTGTTTGCGAAGAATACCGAGGGTGCAGGTAACTTTGTTTACGGTGTTTTAAATTCGATAAATCAAATTGTGTTTAACGACCGAGTGAGTGCCGGTGTTACTATTGCAATCGGCTCGTTGATTTATTTGCTTATAGCCATTCTTTTGCGAAGGTTTTGCTTATCGGACTGTATCGGTATTTGCTTGAAATTCGAGTCTACACAGGTACGAGAATTTCGCGAATATTGTTTCCGTGGTCTATAAAAAGGCACTGCATATTGCATGGGTTATGTTTGTAAGAAGTGTGTATTCGCTTTTATGGTGCTTAACGATAGTCGGCGGATTTATTAAGATTTATTCATATAAACTTGTACCGATGATTATTGCGGAAAATCCCGAATTGAGTGCAAAAGAGGCTATAAAACTTTCTGAAGATATGATGAAAGGGTATAAGTGGAGAGCATTTTGATTGATTTGTCATTTATCGGTTGGGATATATTGAATATACTTACACTTCAGATTTTGGGCGTATTTTTCCTTGAACCTTATAAACGTATGACGACAGTTGAACTTTATATGACGTTGCGTGAAAAGCAAAGGAAAGAGATATTGAAAATGCGGACAGGCTGTGCGATAAATTGCTTGAAAGTGAAGTGACAAGCGGAATATATCCTATTAATGAATACTTCATAACAGTGCCTAAGGGCAAGAAGTGGATTCAGGAAGATTATGAACGTGATTACGGATTATCGTCATTGATACTGATATTTTCACATTTGCAATGATAGGTTGGCTGTGGGAAGTGTTATTGTTCCTGTTTACAAGAGGTGAATTTATCAACAGAGGTACTTCACACGGACCGTGGCTGCCGATTTACGGCGTAGGCGGTACGGTTGTACTGATTGTGTTAAAAAATTCAGAAACAAACCGTGGCTGACATTCCTTTGTCAATGGTGCTGTGCGGTGTAATAGAGTATTTTACATCGCTTATACTTGAAAAAGTTCAGGGTATGCGTTGGTGGGATTACAGCGGATATTTTATGAATTTTCAAGGCAGAATTTGCCTTGAGGGATTGGTTGTGTTTGCACTCGGCGGTTGTGCGGCGGTGTACCTTATAGCACCGTCACTTGACCATCTGTTTTGCAAAATTCCTATGAAAATTAAGAAGATTATATGTGTCGTACTTGTAGTCCTGTTTGTCGCGGATATGGCGTATTCGGCATTTGTGCCGAATATCGGCGAGGGTATAACGGATAATGATGTGGCGAGAATAGAAATTAAAAATCCGACGTATTGATTGCGTCGGATTTTTGTTGATTGATTTTGGAGCTGTTGACGTTTCGTTTGCGGGCTTTTGTTTAGAAGAATATAACAAGCGAGACGGTGAACATATCGTTTGAATTTGAAACGTTCATAACGCCGTGATACTTGTCAACAACGGCATTAACCGATTCAAGTCCCAAGCCGTGCATACCCTTTTAAACGACAGGAATTTTGAACCGATTTTCTTAACGGTGCCGTCAAACGTATTTTTAAATCTAAAATCAATTTGTTTTCATCAGCGGTACAATTCAGTACAATTTTTCTGTTTTAAGCGGTGCTTTTGAACAAGCCTCCATAGCATTTTCAACAAGATTGCCGACCAAAATACTTAAATCAATATCACTCATAGGCAGTCCGTTAGAACTGATACCGAAGTTTTAAAGTCTATTGAATTTTAGCCGATGAAGAAACATAGAAGTGGAGCAGAGCGTTAAGCGTAAGATTTTCACAGAAGAACAGCGGTACTGTGTCATTTGTTTCGCTTGAATATTCTTCGAGGTATTCGGCGATTTTATCAAATTGACGATTGTTTGCAAAGTCGTTTATTACTCTGAAATGCTGACGCATATCGTGGCGGAGCTTACGTGTTTCTTCGATTTGTTCGGTTATGTGGACATAGTTTTCCTTGTAAAGATTTATCTGACGTTCCATAAGTCGTCTTTCGTCATCAAGAGCCATATTACGTCTGTATTTATCTGCAATACTTGCCCAGTAAACAAAGTACAGACAGCCCAAAATCGCAAGTATACCTATTTCAACCGACTGGTCGGTATAAATCGAGTCATAAAGCGGTTGAATAATGTTAAAGAATAACGATACGGCAAAGCAGATATTGCCGAACAGAAAAATTCTGCCGTATTTAATATCGTTAAAGACCGCATAAGTGCCTATTGTGACAAGATAAATTGCGGCTAACCACTCAAACACATTGCATAGGTTTGAAAAGAAAGTGCATAACGGTGCGCTTAAATAAGGCGTAAATACTCCGTATACAAGTGAGATTGCACAAAACACTGAACCGCATATTTCGGAAATACTGCTCACGGTTTTGTTCAAATTGCAGAGCCTGTTTTGAGCATTATAACCATCAAATACACAAAGTACGCACAAAATGCTCAAATATGTACGAAAAATTACCGTCCATAGTGAAACACAAATTGAGCAGTGGGTGATTGAGGTAAGCGGCATATGTAAGACACATAAAGAAGAACATATACGAATAATTGCTTTTACTGCTTAATGCAAGAAACAGTGAGAATATCGCACCGAAGAATATCATCGTCATAAAAAGCTTATGAGAACTTTAAGTATTCGGGCGATATTGATAGCATATGGAACACCGAGTGTCGGCGGTGATGTAATTCCGCTTTAATGCCTGACGCGTCCTTGACGGCGATTGTTATACGTTTCGCCGGAGGCACTGAAAAATGCGCCACGGTTTTGTATTTGTGCTTTATAATTATGTATATCGCCGACCTTTAAATACAGTTTGTCGTTGATGTACAGTTCATATGCCGAGTAAACCTGAGGCATTTCCAGTGCGTAAAATCCCTCTTTTTGGGAAGTTTATTTTCATTCTGTATGTTCAGATAAAGATATTGTTTTTTGTTTGGCTTGTGTACGCTGACTCAGTATCACCGATTGAAACATATTTCATATTCGGAAGTGAACTTTGATTTTAAAATATGTCGGAGTGAAGTGCGTCTTCGTAAAATTCCCAATCCTTTATAAGAAAGTGAAACGAATTGCTGTCAATTTCCTCTTGCGAAGCGTCAATACGCCTTTTCGGGCTGGAGCTTGCTGTATGTATATTTGTTATTGAAAATATATAAAATTCTGTAATCAAAGAGATAAGAACTATTGCGATAATAAAATTACCGCAATAGTCTTAACGCGTTGCTTATTTTCCATAGTAATCATAGTGACCTTTATTCTCTTATAATATCTTTTAATTCATAAGTTAAATACTGTTTCTTTACCTGTTGGTTTTCACGTTTTAATCGGAACATAATCTCCGTTTTGCATTAAAAATCATTGCCCGAAACAGTGTTGACGTAATCAAAATTTACGATAAATCCTTTACAGCAGTTTGAAAACGGCTGTCTTCTGTCAAAATTGACGCACACTGTGAAAATGTGTTTTGAATTTCAATCGTTTTGTCCTTCAAATGAAGCCGGACTTTTCTGTTTGTAACATCTATGTACATTATCGAATCATATGCTATTTTAAGTTTTATTTCGGGTTTTGTTTGTACAGAACCGATAATGATTTTGAAGGTTCTTCGTATTTTTCAAAATATCTCTGCATAAGCGACTCAACTGCATCTTTGTTATCGGTTTTACAAGATAACAAAAAGCATTTACACTGTAACTTTCACAAGCGAAGTTATTGCTTGTAGAAAGGAAGATGATTTCAACCGAACTGTCTGTTTTGCGTACAGTGCTTGCAGCTTCAATTCCGCTCATACCCGGCATATATATGTCAAAGAAAATCATATTATATTTGTTATTTTCAAATTGCGTGACAAAACTTTCGGCATCGGAAAAGTCGGATATTGTAACATTCATATTTCTTTCGGAGAAATATTCGTTAAGGTAATTTACAAGCGTTTCTCTGCCGACGGCTAAGTCATCAACAACTGCAATATTCATCGTGTTCACCGCCTTATGGATTTAAGAGCTGTCAACATTTTGCCGATATACTCTAACTATATTATATCATTGTAAAAATAATAATTCAACATATAAAATTGAATTTCAGTTAATAAAATTGAGTTTCAGTGCGGAAAATTGCTTTTAAACGTGCAAAATGCGTTTGACGCAAAATCTATTGAATTTTGATTTTAGGTATATTATAATTTCATCAGAAAGCAATGAGATACAGCAGAAGATAAGGAGATATGAGATGGGATTTTTGATTCATTTAAGTCCGGAGCAAAAGATGTCTTTAAGGGGTATGATAAAGTTAAGCTAAAGGAAAAGATTACATATGATGAACTTTATGAGATTATGAAAGACGAAACATATTCTGTCGGCAAACCTGAGATTACGGGTTCGGGATTAATGAGATGTATTCAATTTCCTGCTGTGGATAAATATAAAATTCAAATTGCTATAACTTCAAAAACGATTACAATTTCAAAATATACAGCGGTGCAGGCGGTTTGGCGAAAGAGATAAATTGAACAGACTGATTTCACAGATGAAGACGAGGCACTACAGTTGGTAGATTCTATGTCAAAAATGGCTGATGGTTTGGCTGCCGTTGCAGGTGTTGACGCAGAATAATTGATTTAGAAATTTAAAACAGTCCCCTAAAAATCCGATATTTTATTGGACTCCAGATAAAATATAAGTACATTTTATCTGTACTGCAAAATTGAAAGCGGCAGCATTAGCTGTCGCTTTGGATAATTGGGGATGTTTTTGAAGAGAGAGATTATGGCAAAGAAAAAGGGTGTTTATTTAAAATAGGAATTGCATTATTAATATTTATAGGCATGATATTTGTGTTGTTTTGTATGGTTTTGATTATGCCGTCGGAGGAGTATGAAACGGTTAATTACGATATTCCGAATATGTGTGATTATTATACTCACATAAAGGGCAACGGAGAGGATAAAGTTACACTTATGGTGTATATGGTAGGTTCTGACCTTGAAAGTGACGGCGGAGCGGCGAGTGAAGATATTGCCGAAATGACGGCGGCAAATGCGGATAATATTAATATTACATTACAGACAGGCGGAGCGGCCGCGGGAAAATGCAAGCATAAGTGACGGAAAAACGGAACGTCATATAATTAAAACGGTGAATTGCAGAACGTGGAGAACTTGGGTGAAGCACAAATGGCGTCCCCTAATACGCTGACTGATTTTATAAAATGGTCTGCCTCAAATTATCCTGCCGACAGATATGAACTTGTGCTTTGGAATCACGGCGGCGGTACGGCACTTGGTTTCGGATATGACGAAATGTATCCTGATGATATGCTGTCGCTGTCACAGATAGGAAATGCTCTGTCAGACAGCGGAATTAAGTTTGATATTGTAGGCTTTGACGCGTGCCTTATGGGTACGATTGAAACGGCATATATGCTTGAACCGTATGCGGATTATCTTGTTGCGTCGGAGGAATATGAGCCGGGAACGGGTTGGTATTACAGTGAATGGCTTAAAATTTGTCTGACAATACGTCAATGCCGACTGTCGAAATAGGTAAGAAGATTGTGGAGGACTATATAAACGGTCCTGATTCGAGTTTTTGATTCAAATACGCTTTCAATCGTAGATTTGAGAGAAATTCCTTATACATATTCAAAGCTATGCGAAATAATGCAGCAGGAAGAAGGAGTTTTGGACAGCAGATATTCCGTAATATCGCAGGCAAGATACAATGCAAAATCATTCGGTGACGGTGAGTATGAACAGATTGATATAAAATCATATCTTGAAGAATGCGGCAAAGAGTGATACGGAATTGGACAAGGTGCTTAGAAGTGCGGTTAAGTATTCCGGCAGTTCGTCTTACAATTCAAACGGACTTGCAATGTATTTCCCGTATGACTATCCCGACTATTACGCGGAAATAAAACAGAAACAGATAAGTTCGGTTATAACGGCTACAACAGCTTTTTCGATAGATTTTGAGCATTATGGGTACAGGACAGATGAATTATTCGAGTGAGAATGATTACAGTAATTATTCCTGGTATGACAATACAAATTACGATACCTATAATGTATCAGATAAGTTGGAAGTAAAGGACAAGGGCGATTATTTCGCATTGTCGCTTTCGGACGAGGAATGGGATAAAATAAACGGAATTGATGTATGGGTGTATGTTGATGACGGCGATGGTTACGTTGACTTGGGTTCGGACAATGTGTATGAATTTGACGATGACGGTGATTTAAGGGTCGATTTCGATTATTATTGGGTTGCATTAAACGGTCAGGTTGTTCCGTTTTACTTTGAATACGAAACGCCGGAGAACGTAAAAGGACGGATACACATACGGCTATGTCCCTGCGGTGCTTAACGGCAACGAGCAGATTGAAATAATGATTTATTGGGACGAAAAGCACCCAGACGGTTATTTGGCAGGTTACAGACCGTACAGCGAAGAAGAAAATATATCAGTTCCGCAAAAAGGCTTTAAGCAACTTAAAACGGCGATACGTTGGAATTTTTATGCGATTACTATACA
>SCPO01000451.1_pt1 | contig 10571 bp, 20 predicted proteins | sample 6106821 | NCBI WGS metagenome assembly SCPO01 (sample SAMN10720448, study PRJNA508395) | human gut metagenome | isolation source: Participant 2 stool, 0 month | host: Homo sapiens | collected 2017 | reverse complement strand
AGCTATTAAGGGAACTATGACAATCAACAAAGATTTGATATGCCAAGAAATATTATACCATACCAAGGCTATTAGGGAACTATGACCATTTCTTCACGGGTCATTTTTCTTTCACCATTATACCATACCAAGAGCTATTAGGGAACTATGCAACACAGTCTTTAAAGAGGTGTTAAAAAATTATACCATACCAAGAGCTATTAGGGAACTATGACGATGTGGGGAACGGCTTCACAAGACGAAATTATACCATACCAAGAGCTATTAGGGAACTATGACTCTCCTGCTGCACCGGCAGGGTGCTATGTTATTATACCATACCAAGAGCTATTAGGGAACTATGACCTTCGTATTCGACACCAGAATATTTCGGTCATTATACCATACCAAGAGCTATTAGTAAATCATTCCCCCAATAAAATCCCGCTAGCCCCAAAATTTCTTCCCCGCAGGCCTTGAAACGGTCTGCGGGGTTTGCTATAATTTAAATTTGTTGAGCAACTTAGGATGTTAGGCTTCACCGCGGCTTGCTGCGGTTGCAAACCACAAGCCTGGCGGTCTTGCGCGCGGTCAAAAATCTATCCGCCGGGTATTGTATGAATCAGAAAAACTGTCCGTTCACAGCCTTGTACGCTGTGCTGTCATTGCCGCAGTGTATGTGGTCGTCTGCCTGGTGCTGGCCCCTTCAGCTATGGGGCTATCCAGGTGCGCGTGGCCAGAGGCCCTGTGCCTGCTGCCGGTTTTCGGCGCGAGTACATCGTCGGCGTTACGCTGGGCTGCTTTTGGCCAACCTGCTGGGCTCCACCGTCATTGACGTGGTGTTCGGCACGCTGGCTACCCTGCTGGCCTGCCTGCTGACTTACAAGCTGCGTGATATCCGCGTAAAGGGCTGGCAATTCCGGCATCCCTGCCGCCTGTTGTTTTTAACATGATCATTGTGGGCGCGTTCGAGATCACCTTCTTCTTCTCGGACGGCGCACCCACGGCGGCCCTGGCGGCGTTCAACGCCGTTACGGTGGGCATCGGAGCTGATCAGCTGCACGATTTTGGGCGTGGCCCTCGTCAAGCTGATTGAGAGCAACGCGGCCCTGCACAAGTTCTTTACAGAAGAATAACGAGGTAACTTCTATGCGCCCGGAACTGATTTTGTGGGATTGGAACGGTACCCTGCTGGATGATGTCGAACTCTGCGAAAACGCGCTCAACCGTCTTTGCAGCGCTACGGCTACCCCAGCGGTACGACCACGAGCAGTACCGGGCGATTTTGGCTTCCCGGTCGAGGATTACTACGTCCGCGCCGGGTTCGACTTCACCCGCCACAGCTTTGCCGAGCTGGCGGAAAGCTACATGGAGGATTACATCCCGGCCAGCGCCGCCTGCCCGCTGATGGCAGGGCCGTTGACGCTGGAAGCGTTCAAAAATGCCGGGCTGCGGCAGGTGATTCTGTCGGCAAGCCCGGTCACAACGCTGACCCGCCAGGTGGAAGAACGCGGTGTGACGCCGTATTTTGACCGCCTGCTGGGACTGGGCGATATCTATGCCAAAAGTAAGGTGGAGGTCGGGCTGGCCTATTTACAAGAGGCGGGTTTCGACCCGGCGAAGGCCGTGATGATAGGTGATTCCGTCCATGATTTTGAGGTGGCCCAGGCGCTGGGTGTGGGCTGTGTGCTGCAATCGAGGCGGCCACCAGCCGCCCGAGACACTGCGCCGGACCGGTGCACCGGTGGTGGCAGGGCTGCGGGAAGCGGCGGAGTTGATTTTGAAAAAGTGAGCCGTGCGGCGCGTCGAGGACGCCGCCCCTACAACCGTAGAGAGGCATTGGAAATGATAGGCAGAGAGGTACAAAATGTCTGACCGCGTAAAGGCACCTGCCTGACGATGGGCGGCGCGGCGTGCTGGGGTGTTTCGGGCTGCATGGGGCAGTACCTGTTCACCGGAAGGGATGGATTCCACCTGGCTGGTGCCCATCCGGCTGTTTCTGGCGGGGCTGATTTTATGTGCGTTCTTTTTGTCAAAACCGCAAAATGCTGTTTGACCCATGGAATTTCAAGAAAAATCCGCGCAACGTCGTTGATTTGCTGATTTACGGCCTGGCGGGCGTCAGCTGCTGCCAGTTCACCTATTTTCTGACGATCCAGCTGTCCAGTGCGGGCATGGGGACGATCTTGCAGGACCTCTCCCCGTCATTATTCTGCTGGTGGTCTGCATCCAGCAAAGGCGCGGGCCGCGGGTGTTTGAGATTTTCTCCATCCTGCTGGCGCTGGTGGGGGTGTTCCTTATCACGACCCACGGCAGCCTGACCGACCTTGCCATCAGCCCGGCGGCGCTGGCGTCGGGCGTTGTCAGCGCCTGCTGCGTGGTCATCTACACCATGTGGCCCAAAAAGCTGCAGCAGCAGTACCCCACCCCGATGCTGCAGGGCTGGGCGTTCTTGATGGGCGGCACGATGTTTGCCATGATCTTCCGCCCCTGGACGATGAATTATGTGCCGACGCCGATGGGCGTGTTCGGTATTTTCACGGTCGTGGTGCTGGGCAATGTGCTGGCGTTCAGCCTGTATATGTCGGGTGTGCCGCTCATCGGCCCGCAGAAGTCCAGCCTGTACAGCTTTGCTGAGCCGGTCACGGCGGCTATTATCAGCACCCTGGTGTTGGGCTCGCCGTTTACGCTGTGGGATGCCCTGGGCTTTGGCTGCATCTTTGATGCTGGTGCTGTTGAGTCTGCCGAGCGAAAACAAAGCGTAATAGATTCGAGAGGCTGTCCGCAATGGGCAGCCTTTTTGCTGCCGTGTAGGGACCGGATATGTCCGTCCCTCAACCTGCCCGCGAACGACCGTCCGCCTTTATGCTGCGGGCTGGGCATGCCCGGCCCCTACAACGCTATAATAAAATAAACCTATCCTAACTATGAATTGACATATCCCCTCCCTGGGTGTATTATAGTATCATATGTAAAACTATATAGCCGCACCTCTACACGCGGCGGAAAATACAGGGGAACTGTTATGTCTTTTTGAAAAACTGTTCGGCTCTTTCTCGGACAAGGAACTTAAGCGCATCAATCCCATCAAGGACAAAGTCCTTGCCCTGGAGCCGGAAATGGCTAAGCTGACCGATGAGGAACTGCAGGCCAAGACCACGAATTCAAAGAGCGCCTGGCCAAGGGCGAGACGCTGGACGATATCCTGCCGGAGGCATTCGCCGTCTGCCGTGAGGCCGACTGGCGTGTGCTGGGCATGAAGCCTATCCGGTGCAGATCATCGGCGGTATTGTGCTGCACCGCGCCTGCATCGCCGAGATGCAGACCGGTGAAGGCAAGACGCTTGTTGCCACCATGCCTACCTACCTGAACGCCCTGACCGGCGAAGGCGTCCACGTTGTCACCGTCAACGATTACCTGGCCCGCCGCGACTCTGAGTGGATGGGCAAGGTCTACCGTTTCCTGGGTCTGACTGTTGGTCTGGTCGTCCACGGCGTGGAGTCCATCGACCGCAAGAAGGCCTACGAGGCCGACGACGTCACCTACGGCACGAACAACGAGTTCGGCTTCGACTACCTGCGACAACATGGTCGTCTACAAGGCAAACATGGTCCAGCGCGGCCACGCCTACGCCATCGTGGACGAGGTCGACTCCATCCTGATCGATGAGGCCCGTACCCCGCTGATCATCAGCGGCAAGGGATTCCAGCGTGATGTACAAGCGCGCCGACGACTTCGCCAAGACGCGCTGAAAAAGAGTGTCATCGTCGAGCTGGACGACAAAGGTTGAGGCTGAGGAACAGGTCGACGGCGATTACGTTGTGGACGAAAAGCGCAAGACCGCGACCCTGACCGAGTCGTGCGTCAAGAAGGCCGAGGCGTTCTTCCACGTGGATAACCTGGCCGACGCCGACAATATGTCGCTGCGCCATTATATTGACGGTGCCATCAAGGCCCGCGGCGTTATGCACCGCGACACCGACTACATCGTCAAGGACGGCGAGGTCATCATCGTTGATGAGTTCACCGGCCGTCTGATGTACGGCCGCCGCTTCAATGATGGTCTGCACCAGGCTATTGAGGCCAAAGAGGGCGTCACCGTCGCCGCCGAGAGCAAGACCCTGGCGACTGTTACCTTCCAGAACTACTTCCGTATGTACAAAAAGCTGTCCGGCATGACCGGTACTGGCCTCCACCGAGGCCGATGAGTTCAGCGAGATCTACGGCCTGAACATAGTCAGCATCCCCACCAATAAACCCCGTGCCCGTAAGGATCTGCCCGACAGTGTCTACAAGACCGTCAACGGCAAGTTACAACGCCGTCATTGAGCAGGTCGCCGAGTGCCACGCCAAGGGCCAGCCGGTTCTGGTCGGCACCGTCAGCGTCGAGAAGAGCGAGGCTTTGTCCAAGCTGCTGAAAAGAAGGGCATCGAGCATAACGTGCTGAACGCCAAGCAGCACGAGCGCGAAGCTGAGATCGTTGCCCAGGCCGGAAGAAGGGCGCTATCACCATCGCCACCAACATGGCTGGCCGTGGTACTGATATCATGCTGGGCGGCAATGTCACCTACATGGCTAAGGCCGCGCTGAAGAAGGAACTGTCCAAGGAACTGACCGCCGACCTGGCCCAGCTGAAGGACGAGTACGAGCACGCCAAGGCCCGCGCCAAGGCCAACGGAACCGAACTGCCCATCCCGCCGGAGGCTGGCATTGACGCGAAATTGGAAATGCTGATGACCGAGTGTGACGGCCACGCCGAAACCGAGGACGCCGAAATTCTCCACGCCCGCAAGCGCTTTGAGGAACTGTGCGAGGAGTTTGCCCCGAAGTCAAGCGCGAGGCCGAAGTCGTCCGCGAGGCGGGCGGCCTGTTCATCATCGGTACCGAGCGCCACGAGAGCCGCCGTATCGACAACCAGCTGCGTGGCCGTGCAGGCCGTCAGGGCGACCCCGGTGCATCCCGCTTCTTCCTGAGTCTGGAAGATGACCTGATGCGCATTTTCGGCGGTGAGCGCGTGCAGAACCTGATGGACTCCCTGGGCCTTGACGAAGATGTCCCCATCGAGAACAAGCTCATCACCAACACGATTGAGAGTGCCCAGAAAAGCTCGAAGCATCGAACTTTGCAATTCGTAAACAGGTGCTGCAGTATGACGACGTCATGAACCAGCAGCGTGAGATCATCTACAAGCAGCGCCAGATGGTGCTGGACGGCGAGATATCTCCGGCAAGCTGCACGAGATGATGCGCCAGTCCATTGACGATGCCTGCGCTGAACTACCTGAACGGCGAAACCGCCGACGATTGGGATTTTGGCCCTGCCGCCACTACCTGAACTGGCTGTGCCTGCCCACTGATTTCAACTACACCACCGAGCAGCTCGGCGACCTGACCAAAGATGGCATCGCCGACGAACTGTACAAGCGCGGCATGGATATTCTGACCGCGAAGGAGAAGCGCTACGGTGCCAAGACGATGCGCGAGTTGAGCGTATCTGCCTGCTGCGCAATGTTGACTCCAAGTGGATGGAGCACATTGACAACATGGACCAGCTGAAGCAGGGCATGGGCTGCTGCGGCTAATGGCCAGCATGACCCGGTGGTCGAGTACCGCATCGAAGGCTTTGCCATGTTCGATGAGATGATCGCCTCCATCCGCGAGGATGTGTGCATATGCTGCTGACGATCGAAATCCGTCAGCAGAACGCCGAGCCGAAGCGTGAGCAGATCGCAAGCCCACCGGCGAGGGTGCCCCGAACCAGGCCGGTGCCAAGGGTGCTGCCCCGGTGCGCGTGACAAAATCGGCCGCAACGACCCCGCCCTCCCTGCGGCAGCGGCCTGAAGTGGAAGAAGTGTACCTGCAAAGAGTACCACCCCGACCTGTAATTCATCATCAAGGCGCCGCCTTTAATTTTGGGCGGTGCCTTTTAAAGTGGTAGAGTTGTAGGGGCCGCGTATGCGAGGCCCTCAACTTTCCCGAAAATGACCTGTTCCCGTTATGTTGAGGGTCGGGATGCCCGGCCCCTGCGAGGTAGAAATCCACCATGAAAGCCCGAATCATCCGTGAACCCCGGTGTGCTCTGCTTTGGCGCATCGATGAAACCTACCTGAACTACACCGCCATCACCCGCGCGGCCAAACGGTACGACGTCAAACTACGTGCCGTGGCCGACGGCGATCTCGGCGGCATCGTGGGCGACCTCTGCGGGTAAGCCTGCCCCGGCGTTTGCCCCGCTTATCGCGTGCCGGACCGCCCGGCTATCATCATCAGCGGCCTGCGCCACGACAATGGCGAGCTGTGCGTTCCTCGACCTTGTCAAAATGGGCGGTGCATCCATCCCGGTGCGCAGCATGGTCACGCCCACCAGCAAGCAATGGACGCTGGCCAACCTGTTGCTTGAATTAAACACGGAACACGAAACTGCAGGGAGACAAGGCGTGAAGCGCTGTCTTGCCGCGTTGGCGCTGGCCGTGCTGCTCTGCCTGCCGCTGACCGCCTGTCAAAAACAGCAAAATTTGTACAGCACGACCTGGTTTGATCTGTTCGATACGGTCGCCATCGTGCAGGGACGCCGCCGGCCAGGACGAGTGGAACGCCTCAGGCTGCCGCCGCAGGAAGATTTATCGCGCTATAACGAACTGTTTGATATCTATAACCACTACGACGACGTTGTGAACCTGTACGACGTCAACGCCGCCGCTGCCGCGCCAGTGGCTGTTGATGACGAACTGTACGCATTCTTGCGCTGGTGTAAGGACACCGTTTACCCCGCCACCGACGGCGCGACGAACATTGCGGCGGGCGCGGTGCTGCGGCTGTGGCATGACGCGCGGGAAAGGACTCTGCCCCGCCCGATGCAGAGGCCATTGCGGCGGCGCTGGAACATATCGACATAGAAAATCTGGTGCTCGATGATGATGCCCAGACCGTCTATTTCGCCGACCCCGCTATGACGTTGGACGTCGGCGCGGTGGGCAAGGGTTACGCCGTGGAGCAGACCGCCCAGCGGCCCAGGCCCGCGGCCTGACAAGCGCTGTTGAACATCGGCGGCAACGTCCGCGCCATCGGCACCAAGCCCGGCGGCAAGCTGTGGACGGCGGGCGTTGAAAACCCATGGGGCGACGACCCGGCGTACATCCAGGCTGTGGAGCTGGCCGACGGCGACAGCCTGGTCATCAGCGGCGACTACCAGCGCTATTTTGAGTAATGGCGGCGTGCGGTATGCGCATTTGATCGATCTGACCACCGGCTGGCCCGCCCGCTATGTCAGCAGCGTGGCCGTGCTGGCCCACGCTGACACCGGCGGTCTGGCGGACGCTCTGTCCACCGGCTTGTTCTGCCTGCCAGAATCCACCGGCCAGACCCTTGCTGCCCAGAACCACTACGCCGTCCTCTGGATGCACCCCGACGAAACCACCAAAAAGCAACGATTGGCCGCAATAAAACAAGAGCCACCGACCTTTTAAGCCGGTGGCTCTTATGATATCATGATATAATACAAAACTATGCGCGGGCACACGAAAAATCCAGAAAGGCGCAGAGGAAACCAAGAGATAGAGGCTCCACTCCGTTCCGCTCGCAATCCGCCTAATCTCCAAGCCAACTCAAGAACATTCCAAGTCCACACCAAGCAAAATCAACGCATTATCTCATGTTTTCCCGCATGGGACAGAATGAGAGAGGATTGGAAACAAAAAGAAAAGCAGGCCCCGGAGCCGGATGGCGGAGGGGCCTGCGTGTGGATTCTTAACTTGTCTCTTTGTTCTTCGGTGAACGCCCTGTATCAAACGTATAATTCACCGCTGCGGATTGATGATTTCGCGCCAATCCAAATCGCCGTGCTCCAGGCCATGAATCAGAACCTCGGCGGTGGCAATGTTGGTGGCGACCGGGACGTTGTGTACGTCGCAGATGCGCAGCAGGTTCATCCGTTCGGTTCGCTGGGTTTGGCACTGATGGGGTCGCGGAAGAAGAGCAGCATGTCCACTTCCTCGCAGGCGATGCGCGCCACGATCTGCTCGGCACCGCCGTGACCGCCGGGAAGAAACTTTGTTACCTTCAGCCCAGTGTTCTCCTCAATCAGGCGGCCGGTCGTGCCGGTAGCCAGCAGACGGTGCTGCTCCAAAATATGGCGGTAGGCCATACAAAACTGCACCATCAGCTCCTTTTGGAGTCGTGGGCTATCAATGCGATCGTCATAGAAAATGCCACCATCCTTCGCAGCAGAATTACAAGTTAAAAGGTAAGCGGAACGCGCTGTCCGCACAAACGTTTTGCCATAGCCTGTCCGGCCGCCACGGCGGGTCGCCCGCGGGCGGCACGGTGCCGTTGGCCCCGGCCAGCTGCAGTACGCGGCTTTCGGGTATCACGGCCAGCAGCTGGGCACCCACGGTGTCAATGCACTCATCCAGGTCAGCCACAGCGGCGTTTTGCCAAAGCTCGCGCCTGACGCGGTTCATCACCAACCGCACGGCGCTTTGGGGCGTGCCCCGGCCAGCAGCCGGTCCGCCACAATTTTGCCGTCGCGCAGGGCGACCGGGTCGGGGTCAGCACCAGCAGGGCCTTGTCCGCCACGGCGGCGGCCGCCGTGAACGGCGCACCCATCCCGGCGGCGGTGTCCAAAATCACAAAATCGAAATAGGGGCGCATGGCGACCAGAAGCCGCCCCAGGGGCGCAGCATCCACCGCGCCGCCTTCATAGGGGCGCTGATGACCGACAGCCCGGGGTAAAGCGGGCTGGGCACAACGGCCTTGGCCCCTCGCATCGGCCGCAGAGGACATCCTCAATGTCATAGACGGTGCGGCCGTAGACGCCCGCAATAATGTCCACACTACGCAGACCCGAATCCAGCTCAATGAGCAGAACCTTCCGCCCCAGCCGCGCCAACAGGCCCCCAGCAGCACCGAAACCGTGCTTTTGCCGGTGCCGCCCTTGCCGGAGCAGACCATGATACACTGTGCGTTCATGTCGGCTCCCTTCCGCAGTTGTGCAACACTATCTCCCGTATATTCTAGCACATTTCCGGATGAACTGCAACTGGCTTTTTGTCAGAAAAGGACACCTTCTTTGAAGAAAATCACGATAAGGTATACTTTTGATGCACAAATATGGACAAAATGCACAAGAAATAGCGATGGGCTGCGAAAAAATGGAAACGTTTCATATCCCGAACACGGCGTCCAGCACCGCCCGCAGGATGGGCGCGGCGTTGGCCCCGCCCCCACCGTATTCCAGCACGACGGCCACGGCGATCTGCGGGTCGTCGGCGGGCGCGTACCCGATGAGCACCGAGTTGACATAGTGGCTGCCGCCAGGTAAAGTGTCAGCCAGCTGCGGACTGCCCGTTTTGGCAGCGCAGACGACCGGGGCCTCCCGCAGCACGCGGGTCGTCTGGGCCATCCGCTTCATGCCGTCCCGGATGGGGCCAAACACGGCCTCGCCGCCCGGCACGGCGGTGAAGGTCGGCGTGTACTGCCACAGCGTCTCGCCGGTGGCGGCGCTCACGGCGCGGTCGGCGTAGTGCAGGGGGGCGCTGGCCGTAGTTGGCCAGCGTGGCGGCGTAGGCGGCCAACTGCAGCGGCGTCACGGCGGTGTTCCCCTGCCCGATGGCTGCCATCAGCGTAAGCCCGGCCTGGTAGTTTCCGTCGCTGGACCAGGTCAGACGGCCCCGGGCTTCGGCGACCTCAACACCGGTGGGGGCGGCCAGGCCCAGCTGCTGCGCCATGGCGGAGAAAGTATCCACCCAGCCGCCGCCCGACATCGTAAAAAGATATTGCAGCTGTGTTCCAGCGCGGTGCGCAGGTCGACCAGACCGCTGTGGCCGTATTGCAGGCAGGGGCTGGTAGCCGTTGTAAAAGCCGTACCGCCCGGTGCAATTCACGGTGGCGGCAGGGTCAATGCCTGCAGTCAGCGCGGCGGCCGCCACGGCGGGCTTGAAAGCCGAACCCGGCGCATACAGCCCCTGGGCGGTGCGGTCCAGCAGCGGCGCGGCGGCATCGGCGGCAAGGACCGCGTAGTCCGCACGGCAGGCGTTCAGGTCAAACCCCGGACGCTGGCGGCCCAGGAAGCCGCCGGTTTCACGTCTACGACCACGGCGGCCCCGGCGCGGCACTCCCGCCCGGCCCCGGCGGCCTTGGTGGTCTGTAGGGTGTGGATTTGCGAAATCAGTGCGTTCTGCAGTGCTTTTGCAGGGAACTGTCCACCGTCAGCACCAGCGCGGCCCCGGGTACCTGCCGCAGCTGCGCGGTGCGGCGCACGGCCCCGTCAAATCCGGTGTTGATGAGCACCCGCCCATCCTGCCCGCGCAGCGGTCGTCGTAGGCGGCTTCCAGCCCGCTGGCCGATGACGGCATCCATGGCCAGGCCCCGCGCTTTGGCGGCGGGCCATTGCGCGGCGGTGATAGGGCCGGTCAGGCCCAGCGCGTGGGGCAGCAGCGTACCGCCCATCCAGCTGCGCACGGGCGGCGGGCCGCACCGCGCCGCTCTGCACAAGGCCCGCCGTGTAGAAGGCGGTCAGCATATCAGCATCCGCGCCCGGGCCACGGCCAGCTCCCCGCCGAGGCGGCAGAGACAAAAGGCAGCAAGCTGTGTTTC
>SCPO01000281.1_pt1 | contig 10679 bp, 21 predicted proteins | sample 6106821 | NCBI WGS metagenome assembly SCPO01 (sample SAMN10720448, study PRJNA508395) | human gut metagenome | isolation source: Participant 2 stool, 0 month | host: Homo sapiens | collected 2017 | reverse complement strand
TGTACAAGTCGGTCCGTTAATGAGTATAACAAACGAAGTAAACGCACAAATGACATTTAGTTTTAAAAACAATTGATAATATTGAACAAAAAGATGTTCTCGCGAACATCTTTTATATTTTCAAAATTATTTAGCTGTTACAACAAGTGATGTACCGTCAACTGTAGCTGATTCTGTTACTTCTGCGAAAAATTCAGCAGGAACATATGTTAGATCATTAACAATTTGCGGCACTTAGTAGTTAGCATCATCTTACCCTTAACATAGCTGTTTTCACCAATCTTTAGACTGTAAACACCGTCATTAAGAATAACTGCTCTGTTTTCTGCATCCCAAGTTACTGTGAAACCAGCGGCTTCTGCAACTCTTAGAGGAACCATTATTGTATTATCCTTTGCATATACATCTGAAACATTCTTATCACCGATTACAACATTTACAAGACCTGCATAGCTTACTTGCGGAGTTTCTGTTACTTCAGGTGCAGCTGTAGGAGCGGAGTAGCATTTTGCAGCTTCAATCTGCTTTAGAGCAATTTGTTTTACCAAGAACTACAACCTTTGTAGGTGTTGTTTGAGCAGGGATACTCTTTGTTGATACACCGTAGAATACGATAAGGTCATTCTTATCCAAATCACCCTTATATTTTTCTTTCGTCCTTATCAACAATCTTTGTAATCGTCAATTTTGAAAGTATTTGCGGCATTTGTATAGCCTTCTTCATCAGCAAGGTATGTATCTGCATTTACATTACCTTTTGTCACCGTTGATGATAATTACATTTGCTGTGTACTGAACAGGAAGAATAAGCGAGTCGGTTCATATGAGCCTAAAATACAGTAATTTTGAACCATCAGTCAAATCACTAGAGCCTTTTGTTACCCATATACAAGTGTATCATCTGTAATCTTTAGATTTTACAGTATTGTTTTGATCGTCCTTTGTTATTAACGTCTGTTGTTGTTTTGATAATTCCGTCAAACGTCGCTGTCGTTTTACAACTGTTACGTCTACAGACATATAGCTTGCAATTTCAATAGGTGTTTCTGCATCTGTAGCAACTGCAAATTTCTTCACCATTCAAAAGCATAATGTCGCCTTGAATTTCCGGTGTCGGCATAGCATCCGGGCATATGTCGAAACAGGCTTATTAAGTTCTTCTTCTGAAATTTGTACTGTGTCTGCAAAAGCAGATGTACTTGCAGCAAGTGCTGCTGTTAGTGCAATTATTGCGATTAGATTTTTTCATTTTTTATAATCTCCTTTTTTATTATTTGCATTTATCTGTTTGCAATTTATTAGACGTATATAACATCACTTTTGTTCCAAAATATGAATTTTTATTAATAAACTTATAAAATCAAAAATAATGACAATACTAAGGTTGTATCAATAAATAATGGAGGCATAAAAAAGGTATAAAATTAGTTTTATTATCATTTATTTCTGCCGCAATGCTTACATCATGCGGTATGAATAATACAAATGACAATACTGCACCGTCACCGGAATCAACGGTAAATACAAATCATGATAACGAAAATAAAAATGACAATAACAATGTTTCAAACGATGTAGATAACGCAGGTAATGCGGCAGGCGACGCAGTTAAAGACGTTGGTGATGCGGCAGGCGACGTTGTCGAAGGTGTCGGTGATGCAGCAGCCGATGTTGCTGAGGGTGTAAGTGACGCCGTAGGCGGTAATGACGCAAACAACAACCAAAATAATCATTAAAGGGACTGCATAGCAGTCCTTCATACTGTAAGAGGTTGATATTTGATTTTTGAAAATGAACTCGTCGGCGTACATAGGTACGTTAGAGTTTATTTTTCAAAATGCAAATGCAAGCAGTATATCAAAGATAGGCTTGCTTTTTGTTTTATTGAATTATAAATATTATGCACGGTCCAGACAATTTATCAACTCTTAGCTTCTTAATTTTTGTATACGTATATCTTCCCGTAAAACTTGTACATCATAAAATATTCATACAATCTTGAAGTAAAACGCATACTGTACATTTTGTAATTTCGCTTATTTGCAAATTAGTATTAATAATAATCTTTTATTATTTGCTGTACGTTCGTTAATAACGTCAAATAAAACGCAAGATTATTTTTATTGAACGGCTCTGTACCCAAATCGTCAATTATAAGCAAATCAGCCTTATATATATTGTCAATAACAGACCTGTCGGTATTTCTGCCGAACTTATAATCTTCATTTATTGAAAACAGTTTTGTCGCTCTTATGTAGATAACCATTTTGCCCTTATCCATAAGTTCTTTTGCAATGGCACTTGACAAAATGTTTTCCCAAACCTGTCGAGCCGTAAAAACAAGGCCTTTGGTTTCATTATCAAAATTATCGCAGAAACGTTTACAGTTATTATATATCTTCGTCATATTATCATACACCGAAACACCGTTTTCACCGACATCTTTGAATAATAATCAAACGAAAATGTATCAAAATTTTGTGTTTTTATTGTTTCTTCTTCTATATTTGACACTGAATATGCCGCATTTATAAGTTTCTGTTTAAAACACTGACATTTTTACCGTTTTTATCATAACCTGTATCACTGCAATTTTCACACTTATATTTATATTTATTATAATCGTCAGAAATTCCGTTTACTTTTAACAGATTACTCTTTTTTTTCGAGTTTTCTTAGATTTTCTTTAAAATCCCTGTTATATTCATCAGCCTTATCGGGATTTTAAATATTCTTTTAGTATTCTCCATACCGCATTGAAAATCTCTCTGTCAATTTCAGCCACTCGCGGAATTTTTTTATTAACTTCTTCAATACGTTTTTCTTTCATTAGCCGCACTGATACGAAGTTCGTACTCATTCATTATATGGTTTAAAGTTTGTTCGTCAGCCATTTTTTCACCTGCCAATATATCAAAGTATTTCGTCTTTTTTCTTCAATATTTCATCAAAACGTCTTATATATTCAAGAGGGTCTTTAAAATTAAACACTCTCTCAATTCTGTCGTCCATAACAATTTTAGTAGAACCGCCGCCGCCAAGTGCAATAATAGTCTGTTTTTCCTCCATAATGTTTATGTTATATGTACTCATACAGCCGTCTTTTGCATAACCGACATTTTCAAGATTACCCGAAATATTTTTTGACGATACATATAATAAGGCTTTCTTCCTGTTTTCTCCATATGTTTTGAGTATACGAAAGCATTTCGTTCATATCATTTGCTTTTGCAAGCTCAGCATCTGAAAATCTGAGTGAAGCCGCTCTTTTACGCACATTGAATGAACGGTTATATTTTCAGGATCAAGTTTAATTACTTCATCAAGACTGTACTTGAACATATCAACGGTTTCTTCCGGTAAACCGGCTATAAGGTCCATATTAATATTGTCAAAGCCCATTTTTCTTGCCATTTCAAAGCATTTTCGCACCATATCGGGAGTATGCTTTCTGCCGACTCTTTTCAAAGTCTGTTCGTTCATAGTCTGCGGATTAATGCTTATTCTGTTGACACCGCCCTGTTTTGCCTCATACAATTTATCCTTTGTTATTGTATCCGGTCTGCCTGCCTCAAGAGTAAATTCCTTTATTTTTGAAAAATCAAAATTTTCTTTCAATCTGTCAAATATTGCTTTTAAGTGGTGTGTTTCAAGAGTTGTCGGTGTTCCGCCGCCGATATATATATTTCAACATATGCACCCATTTTATCAATTACTTCTGCAGTTTTATCAATCTCCAAAAGCAATTTATCCACAAACGGGTCCATATATTTTCCGCTTACGCGTATATCTGTTGAAACAAATGAACAATACAAACATCTTGTCGGACAAAACGGTATGCCGATATATATACTTACTGAATTTTCGCCGATTTCGTCAAGCAAAATCTTTTCATTTTTGCAACCTTATATGCAAGGTCAATCTTTTCATCGGACACTTCATAAATTTTCTTTAATATTTCAACAACTTCACTGTCACTGTATCCTTCTTCCATAAGTTCACGGACAATTTTAGCCGGACGAATACCGCACATTACTCCCAAAGGAAGATTTATATGCTTAATTTTTCCGCCGCGTGACAAAACGACTTTGTACATGACGCAGTAAATATCTTTTTATAAACTGTGCTTTTTGATTTTCAGTATCAAAATCATAATAGAAATCGTCAAAATATGTACCGCCGTTATAGATTATCTCCGTATACACGTTTATAACTTTATCCTTATATTCAAAGTTTGAATACACATATATATCTTCGTTCATATCAAAATAAAGCTTATAAAAAGCTTCATTTCGTAATCACATTCATAACCGTTTTGAATAATTAACATTTTTAGCCCTTTATATACATATTATACTTTTCTCGTACCCAACAGAACTCTGTCCGCCGTGTCCGGAAAAACTTCTGTATCATCATCAAGCGTATATATTCTTGTCTTTATTGATTTTACAAGAGTATCTCCGTCACCTGTCGGCAAATCACTTCTGCCGACACTTCTTAAAACAATGTATCGCCCGTAAACAATTTTCATTATTTATCAAATAACATACGCCGCAATTTGTATGACCTGGCGTATAGATACATTTGATATTAAGTCCGTCAATATTAAGTTCTTCATTATCTTTCAAAACAATATCAGAATTTTTAGCCGACAATTCATAACCAAGTCCCGAATACGACAAATTAATGTCCGGGTCTGTTATATTTATGCTTGCCTTATCGCCGGAAACAAGTTTAGCGCCTGTTTTTTCACGGAGCTGTTCCATATCTGAAATATGGTCATAATGACAATGAGTTATAAGCACATATTTTATATTAACTCCGTCGTCCTGAGCCACTTTCAATATTCCGTCACACTTATCCCGGATCAATCACAAGACCGTTCTTTGTATTTTCATCATAAACTATATAAGTATTTTCATCTGTATAATAATTATTGACTGTCTTAATCTTCATAAAGCACCTCTTAGTTATAAAGTCTTACAGGAAGAATCATATAAATATAAGAATCGTCACCCTCTACGCTCTTTATAAAGCAACCGCTTGTCGGAGCAGAAAATTCCATCTTAACCTTTTCTTCGTCACAAGCACTCAATGCGTCAAGCAAAATCTACAGTTAAACCCAATCAAAAGGTTATCGCCGTCAAGCTCAACAGGTACTGTGTCATTAACCTGTCCTTACCTGTTATACAAGAAACGTCAATCTTATCATAGCCGATATTAAAACGTACAGGAACTTTATTTTCAGATTTTGCCGATATATCATCGTTAATCAAAGCAACGCTCTTTCCAAGCTGTCTGTAATAAGGCTCGTTTCAACAACTACGTTTAACGTATTTACCACCGATATAATCGCGTCATACTTCAAAAATTCGCCGTCAAGCAATCTCGAATAAACCTGATAATATCCAAAATCAAACAAAACAGTTCTGTCCGATACTATAATATCAACATTTTCTTCATCATCTTTAAGAATTTTCAAAAGTTCGCGGAGTGTCATACCGGAACAACAAGTTTATTGTTTTCAACATTATCATTTATTTCTTCTTTAACAACAGCAAGTCTGTGACCGTCTGACGCAACAACATTAAGATAATTGTTTTTAATCTCAAACAATGCACCGGTCAAAACAGGCTTTTACCCTCATTTTGAGAAACAAACGCTATTGTCTTTCTTATAAGCTTTTAAGTACGTCCTGTGTAATTGAAAATCTGAACTTTTCTTCAAGTATAGGTGCGTCCGGAAATTCATCCGGAGCAATACCCTGAATATTAAATTCACTTGAACCGCTCTTTATTTTAGTAACATAGTTAGACGGATTAACACTTATAGTAACATCACCGTCAGGAAGTCTTCTTACAATTTCACCGAACATCTTTGAAGCAAGTGCAAAGTACCGCCCTCTGTAACGGTACATTCGGTATTATATTCTATACATATATCAATATTGTTACCTGTAAACACAACATTACCGTCACCGTTAGCATCAATCTTAATACATTCAAGTATAGGTAAAGATGTCTTTGAGCAATAGCTCTTTGAACAGTATTTATTATATCAACAAGTTGTGGTTTACTGCATACTAATTTCATTTTAATTATCTCCTTGTGTATAAATTTATCAACATATCACTGCAATTTCGTTTTGCATATATATTTATATATAAATAATATATAATATATAATATAATAGTAGTAGTAGTAGAGAGCGTGGATTGATGGAAAAGTCATTTCAGAGTGCATAGACAAGCCATATTTTATCAACACATACAGTATGTATTGTCGGTGGATAACTTTGGATAATCCAAATCTTATTTTTTACTGAAATTTCCTTATTCAGAAATCCCACGTTATCAACAACTTATCCCTACATTTATCCCTCATTATAATTTAGGTCTTTTAATATGTAATTTACATCTGATTTAATCGTACTGTTAGTATCGATGCTTTCCTCTATTTTTCAATGTTATGTCCTACTGTTGTTCGGTCTTTTCCAAACTCTTTACCTATGTTTGTATCGTTCATATTTAAAATCTTTCGGCAAAGGTACATTGAAATTTGTCTTGGAACTACTATTTCTTTTGTTTTAAATTTACCGGTAATATCCGACTCTGAAATATTATAAAAGTAGAAACTTTTTTATAATATTTTAAGGAGTTACTGTTTCACTCTTCGGAATTAATTTTTCAGAACTTCTTCCGCAAAATCTTTTGTTATTTTACATTTTTAAATTCCGACATTGATATGATTTTAAGAAGTGCACCTTCAAGTTCACGGACACTTGAACGAATATGCTCCGCTACATATAATAATGCGTCCTCGTCAATTTCTTTATTATGTTCCAAAGCCTTCTGCTGAAGAATTGCAACTCTTGTTTCAAAGTTAGGTACAGATACATCAATGGTAAGACCTTGTCCGAATCTTGTTCTTAAACGGTCCTCAAGAGTTTTCAGTTCATTCGGAAGTCGGTCACTTGTCAAAACAATTTGTTTCTTTGAATTAAAGAGTTCATTAAAGGTATGGAAAAATTCGTCCTGCGTAGCCTCTTTATTTTTCAAAAATTGAACGTCGTCCACTAAAAGTGCGTCGGCGGCTCTGTATTACTTCTGAATTTATCGCCTGTTTTTCTCTGATAGATGTGATAAATTCATTCATAAAGTTTTCACTTGAAACATATATTATCTTTGCATTTGGATTATTAGCTTTAATCTTATTACCGATTGCCTGCATTAAGTGTGTTTTCCAAGTCCGCTGTTACCGTAAATAAAAAGAGGATTATTGCTTTCACCCGGATGATTGGCAACTTGTTCTGCGGCGGTATACGCATATAAATTTGAAGAACCCTGTACAAAATTTTCAAATGTATACTTTGAATTTAAACCGTCACTGCTTATTATTTCACTGTTGTCGTATTCCGAGTTTTGTTTAGATTCTATTTCTTGCTTTAACTCGTTTGCGTCACCGACCAAAACAGCAAGTGAAATCTTTGCGCCAGTAACTTTTTCAAGTGATGATTCGATGTATTTTTGTAACGGTATTCTACAAGATTTTTATTAATAGAAGTAGCTACGGAAATAGTAAAAGTCGAGTTTTCAAAACATACGGGAACTGCTGTTTTATATGTATATTAAATCCGACAGGAGATACATTGCCTTCAAGATTTTCAAGAACTTGATTCCAAATCTCTAACATATCCATATCTATTATTTTCCTCCTTTTTTCATTATTGTTAACAAATTGTATTAAAATCAAACATATCGCCATTATATTTAAGTCTACACTCTATAATATCAAATTTAAGTAAATTAATCAAGAAAAATATTGAGATTTTTAAGTTTTATGTATAATGAAATTAATACAAAACTATAGGAAGGAATGATGAAATGTGCCGAGATATAAAGTTTTGCGGCAATAGACTTGGGGTCTACGGAAATAACAATGAAGATAGCGGAAGTTTCCAAGAAAAACGGTATTTCAGTGCTTGATACAGTCAAATATGATTTGTCAATAGGCAAAGAATCGTATGCAGTCGGAAAAATAAGCTATAACCTTGTGGACAAGATATGTAACTGCTTTGAAGAATATTTAAGGATAATGAAAAGCTACGGAGTTGACGAATATGTCTGTTATGCAACGACTGCCGTAAGAGAGGCTCAAACAGTGAGTATATAATTGACCAGATTAATATAAGAACGGGGATAAAGGTCACTATTATATCAAATGAAGAGGAAAGATTTTACATAACAAGGCATTTGCACTTAACAACAGCTACTTTGACGATATTATCGAGGCAGGTGCTGTTTTGGTCGATGTTGCATCGGGAAGTGTACAGGTATCACATTACGAGCAGTCTAAACTGCAATTTTCTCAAAACCTGCCTATGGGTTCACTTCGTGTACTTGAAAATCTTTCAACGGTTAAAAACAGTACAACCTCTTTTCAAGTGTGCTTGAGGATTTTATTAAGGCGGGTATCAATAACTATAAAATGTATTCTACAAAATCCAAACTATAAGTATTTCGTAATAATGGGTAATCAAGTAAGATATATAAAAAAATCTGCGGTATAAGTTCGGACAGCATAACAGAAGAAAATATAGATGATGTATACAAGATTATATCTGAATACGGTCCGCAATATGTGGAGGACAAGTACGAAGTACCTTATGATATTACCAAAGCTGATGATGCCGTCAATTCTTTCTATAAGATGTTTATGTAAAAAGACAAAAATCAGATAATCATTGCACCTGAAATATCGCTTGTTGACGGAATACTTGTCGAATATGTCGAAAAAATGCTTATACGCATACAAAGCACATATTTACAGATGATATTATATCAAGTGCAAAATATTATGCAGGCAAATATGATGTAAGCCACCGCCATTATACTAAAATTATGGAGTTCGAGTAAATATAATGGCAACGCTTTCTAAAAAGTTCGGACTTTCAAAGCGTCACGCGGTATTGCTTAAAGTTGCGTCAATATTTGCGGATACGGGTTACTATATAAATATAAACGATTACAGCAAATACTCATACGACATTGTAAAATCAAATCCTATTATAGGTTTGTCACAAAAGGAACACGAAGTAATATCTGGTGCGGTGCTGTTCCAAAACGGTATTTTTGATTTTAATGAATACAACGTATATTCAAAGAACAGAAGATTGCTTATTTCAAAACTTGCGGCAATCCTTTCACTTGCCAAGTCACTTGATGTTGAATACAATCAAAAAATAGACGAAATCAAAACATCAATAAGAAACGGAATACTTACGATAACCGCTTATACGGACAGTGATATAAGTCTTGAAGAACGTGAATTTAACATAGCACAGGAATTTTTTGAAGAAGTGTTCGGTATCAAAGCCGTACTTGTGAAGAAGTTGAAATGATTATGCAGGACTATAATAAAAGTGAAAACTATATAAACAGAGAACTTTGGCTTGATTTTAATTTGCGTGTATTGCATGAAGCAAGGGATAAAGAAAATCCGTTGTTTGAAAGACTTAAATTTCTTGCCATAACAAGCTCAAATCTTGATGAATTTTTCATGGTACGTGTTGCGTCACTTAAAATATGGAAATTTCCGACTATAAGAAAAAGACGCGTCGGACTTACACCTCACGAACAGCTTGAAAAAATATCTGAAAAACTCATAATATGGTTGATATGCAGTATAGTACATATGAAAATTACTTCTGCCGCAGCTGGCTGTTGAAAACATATCAATCTTAAACAGAAATCAGCTTTCTGAAGAACAAAAGAAATTTATTGAAAAGTATTTCAAAAATGAAATATACCCTGTTTTGGCGCCTATGGCGGTTGATTCGTCAAGACCGTTTCCGCTTATTCAAAATAAGGTGCTTAACATTTGTGCACTTATCAAAAGGAAAACAAGGAGCAGGCTTTTGCAACGGTACAGATACCGTCAGTATTTAAACGTATAGTAAAACTTCCGTCTGAAAACGGTAAAAACAATTTATTCTGCTTGAAGAAATAGTACAGGAGTTTTTCCTATTCTGTTTATGGGTTATGATGTGCTTTCATACTCATACAGAGTTATGCGTGACGCAGATATTCCTATTGATGAGGACGACAGTGAAGATTTGCTTATTGAAATTGAAAAGAGTCTTAAGGAACGTGAAAGAAGCGGCGTAATCCGCCTTGAGGTGGATAGTAAGGTTAAAGGCGAGTTGCTTTCAATTTTAAAGAAAGAGTTGAAAGTAAAAATGATGATATTTATAAAATTAACGGACCTATTGATTTTACTTTTTTGAATAAGCTGTATTCGGAGGATGGATTTGACAAGTATAAATATAGCCATTTAAATCACAGGTAAGACCTGAACTTAAAAATGTTGATTTATTTGAAAAATCCGTGAGGGCGATATACTTCTTCATCACCCATATGACAGTTTTTCAACAATAGTTGATTTGATAAAACAGGCGGCAGTTGATGAAAATGTAGCGCATTAAACAGACATTGTACAGAGTAAGCGGAAATTCGCCTATTATAGAGGCGCTGCGTGCGGCGGAAAACGGTAAGCAAGTGAGCGTACTTGTTGAATTAAAGGCAAGATTTGATGAAGAAAATAATATTATTTGGGCGAAAACTTGAAAAAAGCCGGTTGTCATGTTATATACGGACTTTTGGGACTTAAAACACATTCAAA
>SCPO01000382.1_pt1 | contig 10736 bp, 16 predicted proteins | sample 6106821 | NCBI WGS metagenome assembly SCPO01 (sample SAMN10720448, study PRJNA508395) | human gut metagenome | isolation source: Participant 2 stool, 0 month | host: Homo sapiens | collected 2017 | reverse complement strand
CCCCTCACGGTCCGTAAAATCTCCAGTGGAGTTCCCTCACGCACCCTCAGTGTTCTTCGTATCTCCCTTCGGAATCACGACACGCCCCAGATCATCGATCCTTCTCACAATTCCTGTAGCTTTCATAGTGCTCCTCCTGCATAATTTCCATATCGTGTGTCTTATGGATAGTATGCGGAAGACTTCAAAATTTATACACCATCACAATCCAAAACTAATAGCTGAGCTGAATGATCTGCCCCAGGAGCGTCCGCAAGCTCCATCATGGCAGCGCAGTCCTTCTGCTTATTTCTGCGATCCACATATAAGAAATACGGCTGCTCCGCCATCACAAAGCGGAGTTCATCCCCATAGAAGCCACCAGCTCCGGAATCCCGGCTATCCAGCTTCGTTCTGGTACATGGTCAGGCGGATTTCCTGGCGGTTGATGCGCACCTCGGTCACATAGGCCTTGTGTCCCATGGCCTTTAACAATGCCACCTGCAAAGATTGGCAACAGCCTTCATATCGCCAAAGCGGTCCATCAGCTCATCCTGCATATCCAGATATTCTTCTTCATTCTCAATGCCGGAAATGCGCTTATATACATCCAGCTTCTGATACTCATTCTTAATATAGGAAACCGGGATGTAAGCATCTACATCGCACTCCACCGTGGTCGCGAAATCCTCCGTCTCATCCCGGCGGCCCTGAATGGCCTGCACAGCCTGATTTAACAGCTTGCAGTACAGATCGTAACCAACCGCCTCCATGTGGCCATGCTGTTCCGCGCCCAGAACATTGCCCGCGCCGCGGATCTCCAGATCCCGCATGGCAATCTTCACGCCGGAGCCCAGCTCCGTAAACTCACGGATGGCCTGCAGGCGCTTCTCTGCCTCTTCCTTTAACAGCTTGTCGCGCTTATACATCAGGAACGCATAAGAGGTACGGCTGGACCGGCCCACACGGCCCCGCAGCTGATACAGCTGGGAAAGTCCCATGCGGTCTGCGTCCTGAATGATCATGGTGTTGGCATTGGGGATATCCAGTCCCGTCTCAATGATGGTGGTAGATACCAGCACGTCAATGTCACCATTCACAAAATCCAGCAAAATCTGCTCCAGCTTATGCTCCGGCATCTGCCCGTGGGCATAAACTACCGTGGCATCCGGCACCAGCTCCTGCACATGATGGGCCACCTCCTCAATGTCCTTCACGCGGTTGTATACATAGTAAACCTGACCGCCCCGGGCCAGTTCCCGGTTCACGGCCTCCCGGACCATCTCATCGTTGTGCTCCATAACATAGGTCTGGATCGGCACACGATCCACCGGCGGCTCCTCCAGCACGCTCATGTCGCGGATACCAACCAGACTCATGTGAAGGGTTCGCGGATCGGCGTCGCCGTTAAGGTCAGCACATCCACATTTTCCTTCATCTGCTTGATCTTCTCCTTGTGAGCCACACCAAAACGCTGCTCCTCGTCAATGATCAGAAGCCCAAGATCCTTAAACTTCACATCCTTGGAAAGAACACGGTGGGTGCCAATCACAATGTCCACCTGCCCTTTCTTTAAGTCCTCGATGGTCTTTTTGATCTGCCCCGGCGTGCGGAACCGTGACATGAGCTCCACACGCACCGGAAAATCCTTCATGCGCTGGACAAAGGTATTGTAATGCTGCTGCGCCAAAATGGTGGTCGGCACCAGATACACCACCTGCTTGCTCTCCTGCACCGCCTTAAAGGCCGCCCGCAGCGCAATCTCCGTCTTGCCGTAGCCCACGTCACCACAGATCAGGCGGTCCATGATGCGGCGGCTCTCCATGTCGCGCTTGGTATCTTCAATGGCGGTAAGCTGGTCCTCCGTCTCATCGTGGGAACAGCTCCTCAAACTCCTGCTGCCACACCGTATCCTCGCCGTACTGGTAGCCGCCAAGCTCCCGGCGCGCCGCGTAAAGCTGCACCAGATCCTTCGCAATCTCCTTAACCGCCGTCTTGACCTTCGCCTTCGTGCGGTTCCACTGCTCGCCGCCCAGCTTATTTAGCTTCGGTGCCTTCGCATCGGAGCCTGCATACTTCTGAATGCCATCCAGGCGGGTAGCCGGAAGATACAGGCTTCCGTTGTCCGCATATTCCACCTTCAGGTAATCCTTGATGACACCGTCCCGCTCAATCTTCTCAATGCCGCGGTAAATGCCCAGGCCGTGGTCCTCATGCACCACATAGTCGCCCACCGACAGCTCCGTAAAGCTCTGGATCTTCTTGCCCTCGTAGGAGGTCTTCTTGCGTTTGCGCTTTTTCTTCTCCTTGCCGAACATATCCCCTTCGGTGATGACCGCAAACTTGATCTGCGGATAAGCAAAGCCCCGGTGCAGATTGCCGAAGGTAACCAGAATCTCGCCCGGCTGCACCTCCCGGCTCTCATCGTCCGTGCAGAAGGCGCTCAGATCATACTCCCGCAGATCCTCTGCCAGACGGCTGGCGCGGGTACGGGAACCGGATAAGAGAATCACCCGGTAACGCTCCTTCTTCCAGTTGGTCAGATCTTTGATCAGCATCTCAAAGCTGTTCTGGTAGGAGTTCATATTCCGGACATCAAAAGAAAACCGTGCTTCCGTGGTCATGCCCGGAAGCTTCTGCTCCAGACCGGTGAGGTACACCGTGTCCTTTCGCTGTGTCTTGGCCAGAATCTCCCGCACCGGATACAAAAGCCCGGTCTGTCCCGGAAGCAGATAGCCCTTCTCCAGGCGGTGCTCCATGCTCTCCCGGAATTCCAGCTCCACCGCCTCGCCCTGCTCCTTTAAGCGCAGCGGCTCATCCAGAAAGATCATGCTCTGTTCCGGGTCAAAATAATCCAGAAACGAAACTGTTTCCTTATTAAAATACGAAATCCAGGCATCCAGTCCGGTCTGTTTCCAGCCTTCCTCGATGCCCTCCGTCAGTTCCTTTACAATTCCGGTGATGCGGTATGCTTCCTCGGTGTTCTGCTGTGATCTCAGCTTCTCCGCAAAGGTCTTCGCCTCGCTGCGGATCCGTTCCACGCCCTCCTTCGCCTGCTTCTTTGTCAGCACGATCTCCGTAGCCGGATAAATGTCGATCTCATCCAGCTGCTCAATGGACCGCTGGCTCTCCAGGTCAAAGGTGCGGATGGAATCCACCTCGGTATCCCACAGCTCGATACCGCACCGGAAGCTCCTCCGTCAGCGGGTAAATGTCCAGAATGCCGCCCCGCACGGAAAACTGGCCCATGCCGTCCACCTGGGGCATACGCTCATAGCCAAGCTCCGCCAGGCGGATCTTCCAGGCCTCCAGATCCAGCTCCTGACCAGTCTCCAGGTGAAGCACCTGCTCCCGCATGCAGCTTAAAGGAAGCAGATGATCCATCAGGCCGTCCATGGTGGTTACCACCACGCCGCTCTCATCCTCCATGAGATGGCGCAGCACCTGCAGCCGCTCTCTCGTGATCAGGTTGCCGTGGATATCCGCGCTGTAAAACAGCAGATCCTTCGCCGGATACAGCCAGACATTGTCCGGAAACAGCCAAAATCATCGTAAATTTCTTTAGCCCTTGCATCATCATAGGTCACCACCAGCTTCCATGGCCGGTCCGCCATGGTCTCCTGCATCAGGTGTACCTTCTGGGAGTCCAGACAGCCGCTGACCTGCACCGGCCCCTTTTTCTTTTTCAGGCTCTGCTGCAGCTCCTCAAACTCCGCAAGTTCCGTAAGTGGATTTGCAAATCCCCTGCTCATAATACCTTACTCCGCTTTTCGCGTTATAGTGGTTCATGGCCCGCTCCGCTCCGGCCGTCATCATCATGACCGCAGCCTCAGCCGCCTCGCCAAACGCCTCATCCATCAGCTTCTGCTCCTCCGCACCAAAACGGCTCAGCACATAATCTGCCAGATCCATCTTCGGCGGCTTCGCGCCCACGCCCACCTTGATGCGCGGAAACTCCTGAGTTCCCAGGTGCGCGATAATATTCTTAATGCCATTATGCCCGCCGGCGCTTCCCTTTAACCGGATGCGCAGCTGCCCCGGATCCAGGCTGATATCATCATAAATGACAATGATATCCTCCGGATCAATCTTGTAATAATCCACCGCCTCGCGGATGCTCTCGCCGCTCAAGTTCATGAAGGTCTGGGGCTTTACAAGAAGCACCTTTTCCCCCTCGATCACGCCCTTGCCGCACAGTGCCTTGTGCTTGCGGTCGCTCACATCAATATTATATTTGTCCGCCAGCACATCAATCACTGAAAAGCCAACGTTATGTCTCGTTTTCTCGTATTCCCGTGTGGGTTCCCAAGTCCTGCAATTAAATACATCATTTTATCCTTCCTATAATTGTTCAGCAATAACCCGGCACCGTTTTTTATAAAACGCGATTCCATATGCCAGAATATCACTACGACCGTCATTTTTCAAACGGTCCGCATATCTTCGGTCTTTAATCTGCTCCATCGCCTTTTTACAGGCATTTTCCAAACCGGAAAAATCAGATGCGTACTTTAACTCAATCACAATTCCCATATCCGGATCTTCCGGTTCAATCAAAATATCACTAAATCCATCGCCAGACTCTGCATTTGACAAGATCAGCCAGTCAGACTCACTGCGCAGCAAGCCGAGCAGCAACCCATGATAAAATATTTCTTTTCCTCATTTCGTGCCTTTGTATCCAAAATGCTGATCATATTGTTCAGAATCCTTTGTTAACTGCTTTTGAATTTCATCGGAATCCCGCTCCAGAAATGCCTTACAAAATGTCTGCATGGATCCCGTGTCTTTTCTAATTTTTTCTTTAAACCACTCCTGTATCTGGGTGATATAAACCTCCCGCACCTCTCTGTTTGGAATAGCCAGCCGATAAATGCCATTTACAGGTTTTCCGATCCTTGTCAGATAACCGGTCGTAAACAGCACACTCCATAAATTGTCAATGCTCTGATCAATCTCGTCATACGTTAATTCCAGACGTATTTCTTTTTCCACGGATTCTCCGGCAATCAGTCGTTCCATTTCATCACGCGTTGTCTTATCTGCCCTGTTCACAAACCGCTTCACCAGATCATTCCCGCTGGTATTGATCCAGTAGGATTGCGGCTGCGCCCCCGGTTCTCCGCGAAGCCTGTCCACATGATTGATCACATCCCATGGACAATAAACATCTACACCGCCAATATGATATCCATCGTACCATTCTTTTGTTTCCGCCTGATGTTCTTCCAGGTGATACGTCTCCAACAATTCTGACACTTCCTGTTCCGTAAAGCCAAATTGTTCATCAAAACGGGCATCCGTAATAGCGAGTACTTTAAAATTATTCAGTCCTGTAAAAATACTTTCCTTCGATACCCGCAGACATCCCGTCAATACCGCAAACTGAAGCGCATCATTGGTTTTTAAAGCCTGTCCGAATACTCCACGGATCAGGGAAACCATTTCCTTATAATAACCATGCTGGAATGCTTTGTCCAGTGGAACATCGTATTCATCTATCAATATTATGGTTTTCTGTCCGTAATGTCTGTATAAAGCTGTGACAGTAGCTGCAGACTGGACACAAGAATTGTCTCATCCATAGTATAACGCCCATGGTCAAGCGCAATCAGGGGCCTGATACCTGCTTTTTTCATTTTCGAAAGCTTTTGCTATCTGACAAAAAAAAAGCGCCCGCTTCCGCAGCAACCAGTTCTGTCAGGCGATACTTTGCATCTGCAAAGGTAAGACCATCCACATTTTTCAAAGAAAAAAACAGCACTGGAAACCTTCCCATATAGGTATCGCAAAGTTCCTGATTTTTTGAAATGTCCAAACCGTCAAACAAAGAACGATCTGCTCCTATTTCAAAACAGCGAAGCATACTCATATTCAAAGTCTTTTCCAAAACGGCGCGGCCTGGTAAACAGATTCACCTCTCCCCACTGTTCCAGAAGCTGCTCGATCAATGTGGTTTTATCCACATAATAAAATCCATCTTTCCGGATTTTCTCGAAGCTGTCTACCCCCACCGGCAATTTTAATAATGAAGATTTCATGGCTCACATTCCCTTCTATGCTGCTTTCTGTAAACATGGTTTTTATGAATATAGAATAGCAAAATTCGGAATGTATTGCAATGAGAACGGCTCGACAAATTTTAGATACCAGAAAGCGCCGGGAGCATTTCGCTCCCGGCGCTTTCTTACTTATGGCTGAAAACGATTCCATTACTTATCGTCTTCGCGTTTCTTGCTGACTGCCACGAATGCTGCGAGCATCATACTGGACAGGAAGAGTACCAGTCCGCTTGCTCCGCTCTGACCGGTCTTCGGAAGTGCCGCCACCGCCGTACATTTGCTACATTCTAATCGAATGTATAGCCGCATGTGTAGGATACTTTCATTATAGTAGGTTAATCGTTTGCTTCTTCCGTTTCTATTTCTAAACGTTGAAGTACATCTGAAATAATTCCCACATCTTCTATACGGCTTATTCCAAAACATTTTTTACCTGCATCTTTAATTGATGCACCAATATGGTATATGCTGTTTCTTCATCTATAATAAGAAACCTGTCATGAAAGGCTCCCGTATAATTCACAGTTAATGTCGGATACTGGCTATTAAAATTCAAAATATCCTGACTCGACAGACGGGTTCTTCTAACAGTATAAACTGTTACATCTACACCATCTTTCTTTTTTGCAAGAATGTTCAAAGTCCCAACATCAACATAATTGTCAATTAAGACTATTGATTTTTCCGCTTTTCCCACGAGACCTACCAGAAGACTGAATGCATCATATATCTGTCCTTCGAAAATATCTTCTGCCCCACTTCTTCATGTTCAGTCATATATGTAAAAATCTGTTCAAATTTCTCATTAGACTCCTTTTGATATTCTAATTGCTTAAGCTCCAAACTGTTTAACTTATCAAACATCAAAGCATTTTCAGTCAGGAAACGTCGCATTTTTACAAAAGCATTTATAATTTTTACACTTACCTGAATAGCTTCGTCACTCTTTAAGACTGCTGACAGCATTGCTATTCCCTGCTCTGTAAAGACATATGGCAAATACCTGCGTCCTCCTTTTAAAGATGCATTTTCTGTGTTTGAGGTCGCAATCTGCGACCTCAAATCAGCATATTCATCCTCGGCCAATTGAAAACAAAAACTTTCCGGAAAACGTTTCGAATTTCTTTTAACACTTTCATTCAATCTTTTCGTTTCCACATTATAAAGCAGTGCCAAATCGCTATCAGTCATAACCTGCTGACCACGTATATAATGAATCCGATTCTCAATTTTTTTCTTCTATGCTATCAACTATTACAGGTACATTTATATTATCCGGCAAATCAACATCTCCTATATTTTGATATTTGAGGTCGCAAATTGCGACCTCAAATAAATTGCACCATCAATGTGCCGCATACATCAATCAATTCTGCCAACTGCATGCACATCCGCTATCTCTTTGTTTCTCTCGCATTTTATACCAGAACTAAGTTGTTCATCGGTCAAACTATACTAATAATATATATTATATTGTATTAGAATCTTTTTTGCAAGCAATATTTATTGTATACTTTTATTACATCTTGTATAAAGGAGCGCATATGTCAATTACCCACCACTTAGCCTAACGGCTTGAAGTGGGGGCTTGTAAAAGCCTGATTGACTAGCCTAAGTGCTTCGAGCACTACGTTAGGAGAGAATGCGTGTAATCATTAGATTATGCGAAGAGGTACCTGCAGGTATTATACCTAGCTTGCAGCTCTACGGTGTGTGGTTAAACAGTCTTGATGGGACGAGACAGTGCCGCATGCAGCGAAACCTCTCATTAACATTGGCGAAGGTATCATTACGGCAGGTGTGGCCGGCTTAAAGCATTGACACACCAATTTAAGAAAGGAGTGCCTGTATGGTATACGTATTAGATAAAAACGGACAAACACTGATGCCTACCGACAGGCATCGTAAGGTCCGACTGATGTTACAGTCAGGCCAGGCCAAAGTAATCAAAAGGTGTCCGTTTACAATACAACTGAATTATGATTCCGGACATCAAACACAGGAAATTTCTCTTGGAATTGATGCCGGAAGTAAACATATCGGAGTATCGGCAACCACTAAAACCAGAGTGCTATATGAGGCTGATGTGGAGCTGAGAAACGATATCGTAAATTTATTATCTTCCAGACGAGAACGTCGCCGTGGGAGACGTAACAGGAAAACCAGGTATCGTCAGGCAAAATTTAATAACCGGAGACGTGGAAATAGCTGGTTGGCACCTTCAATCCGACAAAAGATCGGGACACATCTTACCGTTGTAAAAAATATTTGTAAGATGCTTCCGATAAGCCGGATAATGGTTGAAACAGCTTCCTTTTGATATCCAGAAGATTAAGAATCCGGATATCCAGGGAGCGGAATATCAGCAAGGTGATCAGCTAGGATTCTGGAACGACAGGGAATATGTTTTATTCCGTGACGGCCATATCTGCCAGTGCTGTAAGGGTAAGTCCAAGGATAAGATCCTGAACGTACATCATATTGGGAGTCGTAAGACTGGTGGCAATGCACCGAACAATCTGATCACACTATGTGAGACCTGCCATACCGGTTACCACAAAGGTGCCATACAATTACCGAAGGCCGTCAAACGCGGTATACGATTTAAGGATGCTGCATTTATGGGAATTATGCGATGGGCTTTCTACGAAGCACTAAAGCAACAGTACGAACCTGTTGCTTTAGTGCATAACACATACGGATATATCACGAAACATACTCGAATTGAGTATAACTTACCAAAAGAGCACTATGTTGACGCAAGGTGTATCAGCGGAAATCCGGATGCATTTCCAAACGGTGAGTATTACTATCAGAAAAAAGTTCGTTGTCATAACCGCCAGATGCATAAATTGACAATTCTGAAAGGTGGAATACGGAAACAGAATCAAGCCACATATCTAGTAAAAGGCTACCGGTTATTCGATAAGGTATCCTATCAGAGAAAAGAATATTTCGTTTTCGGACGACGGAAAAGTGGATTTTTTGATATACGGACGTTATCTGGAAAACAAGTAAACAAAGGTAGTTTGAACTGTAAGAAACTGAAGTTCATTGCAACGAGAATGTATTATTTAATAGAAAGGAGAGCCGTCTGACGACGGGCGCATTCCTCCCGCGACCTAAGAGGTCGAGGTATCCTGCGCTATTTTATGATGAAAGGAAAAATAGTGATTGCAAGCATTTTGCTTGCAGGTATTTCGGCGGGCATTCTGGCAGGGTGCAGAAATGCGGCTGTCAGTAGGCAGGAAAAGGAAGGGCCTGTTATCACGCTCGGCAGCGACAGCTATCCACCATACAATTATCTGAATGAAGATGGTATTCCGACAGGAATCGATGTAGAGCTGGCGACCGAAGCCTTCCAAAGAATGGGGTACGAGGTGAAGGTTGTCCAGATCAACTGGGAACAGAAAAAGGAACTGGTGGAGAGCGGGGAGATTGACTGTATTATGGGCTGTTTTTCCATGGAAGGGCGCCTTGATGATTACCGCTGGGCAGGACCGTACATAGCAAGCCGTCAGGTGGTTGCTGTAAATGCGAGCAGTGACATTTATAAACTGAGTGACCTGGAGGGAAAGAATCTTGCAGTCCAGTCTACAACCAAGCCGGAAGGCATCTTTCTGAACCGGACGGATGAGAGGATCCCAAAACTGGGAAATCTGATCAGCCTCGGGCACACAGGGAACTGATCTATACATTCCTGGGAAAGGGATATGCAGATGCAGTAGGTGCACATGAGGAATCCATCGTCCAGTATAAGAAGGATTATGATACAGATTTTCGTGTCCTGGAAGAACCTTTGATGGTTGTGGGGATAGGAGTTGCTTTTGCAAAAGCGGATGACAGAGGAATCTGCGAGCAGATGAACCAGACACTGGAAGAAATGCGCCGGGATGGCACATTGCCCTGAAAATCATCGGAAAATATCTGGATGATCCGGAAAAGTATCTGGAGGTAGATGATCTTGGAGATTAAGCGTAAGAAAAAAGAAAAACGGATCCAGATAGTCGGTGCTCTTCTTGGAATCTGTGTGGCCGCCACAGCTCTGTTTTATTTTTTTCATGTGGAAAAGGCAGAGGCAGAGAGACGGATGGTGGAGATTGTAAATACGTCAAAGTGCAGTGCTCAACCTACACCCACTATAATGAATCTTCGGAATCCAAAAGTCTTCTCCGTGCGATTGAAAGTGCCAGACAGATGAGTACGAATATTAACATGGAAACAGAAAACGGCGGTCAGCTGAGCCGGGAGTTCCTGAAAGAAAATCTGCAGACGCTCTGGGTGGACGGGATCCTTATCCTGGATACAGAGGGAAGGACAGTCTGTGAATACAGCGCGAATGAGTCTCTGACCGATGAAATCACGGATTATCTGCAAAAAGACATTATCATGGATTTTGCCGGATATGAAGAACGAAGCTATTCGGAGCGGATAGCCAGAGAAGACGGGTCACGTATCGACATTGCGGCCTGTGCCAGAAAAGATGCACCGGGGATTGTTGCAATCTACTATTACACATCTCCTGAATTTGCCAGAAACTATACGCTGACGATACAGAGCCTTTAAATGGCTATGTACCCGGAAGGACGGTACGATCATTGTGGCGGACAAGGGAAGCGTCATTGCCAGCAACGATGAGAGTCTGCTTGGACAGGATACCGCCGGCAACGAGATTGTGCAGGCAATGAAACAGAA
>SCPO01001109.1_pt1 | contig 10845 bp, 12 predicted proteins | sample 6106821 | NCBI WGS metagenome assembly SCPO01 (sample SAMN10720448, study PRJNA508395) | human gut metagenome | isolation source: Participant 2 stool, 0 month | host: Homo sapiens | collected 2017 | reverse complement strand
TTTTCTTGAAAGGATAAATTAGAAACAGTTGGTTTATTTCTTCCAAGTCAAGAGATGTAACAAGGTTTTCTCAATCAGCATATCTGGAATATCCTTGATTGTTTTCATTGTACGACCAAAAGCAGTGTTCTTGCTTCAGTTTCGCCAATAGTTCTTGTTTTACCACATCTCTTGACATAACTCCCTGTTTTAGAATAACAATAAAATAGTGATTATTCTTGTCCAAAGCAAATCACAATGGAGAATGTTTCATTGTGAATAAGATTTTAGTAAATTTGCATAATAAGTTCAGTGTTGACCCATTGTTGACCTCAGAACTTACACAGGCTAATTAACGTGTTGATAACGAGGCAGCTCAGTTGGTTAGAGCAACAGACTCATAATCTGGAGGTCCCTGGTTCAAGCCCAGGCTGGTCCACATTGAAAATTAGGCAGTTACGAATTTCGTAACTGCTTTTTTTGTTCTTTTTCTTAAACAATGCGTAAACAAACTGTTTGAGTTGATTACGTTTATACATAGAATCTATGAAGTTCCATGTAGTCCTATAACATTACTCATTAATATATGTAGCTAATGTAGCTTCTTTGGCGGTTAAATAAACTCAAATATATTCTATTTTCACCTTGATTTATAGAATAATATTGTATTTTTGTATTGCGTAATGCATTTGTAGCAAGCCATGACCATTATGGTACTCTTTTTTAGAAAAGGAAAGTGAGTTTGCTTAACTATCGTGGGTAGGTTATCCCATTCCGATGAATCAATGCGTAGAGGGAGTACCAGTCGGAGGTACTCTATATAACAAACGAAACGCGAGAGTTACTTCAGGGGTTGAGACCGATTAGCATAAGCCCGGTTACCATTCAGCGACAGAGGTTAACGAGATTGCACCGCTGCATATAACAACAATGTTTTTATCCGTCTAAGGGTAAGGGCTCTGTGGTTATATGCAGTGTTTTGTGTATGTATGCCTCACATTGCAAAGCGTCTGTATTCAGAGGTTATGTTGAACATAAACAATGAATGCAATGGAAAAACTGACAAAATCCATGTCCCTTTTCAAAGAACGTAACTGTTCTGTTTCTATCGTGTTGGACTCACGTACTCGCAGAAAAAATGCGTATGAGTTTCCATTATCTCTTCGTTTCACGGTAGACCGCAAATTCTTTTATTTCACAGTTGGAAGTTCTTTTACTGAAAGAAAGTTTTCAGATATTTGTAATGCAACTAAATGTAAGAGCGAGAACTACAGACTTCAAAAAGAGTGGAAAGATACCCTTATTCCTAAATACAAAGAAATTCTGATGAATCTGAATAAAGGTGGCATTCTGACATTTGAAATGGTACGTCAATGTATCATGGGAGAAGAAGTCGCAACACCCAATGAAGAAACAAATAAACCACAATCTTTTATTGGCATATGGGAAGAAATCATTAGCGGATTACGAACAGACGATGATGGTGCACGCTTTACTACAGCAGAGAGTTATGAGTGCGCACTCAAATCATTAAGAAAGATACTCGGACCAAATATGATTAAAGGATTTTGCATTAGTGCAGCAGAAATTCAGAAGACGGAATGCATAATGGAGTAAAAGATGAGAATGGGAAGATAATAGGAAAAATCAGTGATACTACCGCAGGGATATATTTACGCTGTTGTCGTGCCGTATGGAATAAGTGTGTACATGAAGGCTATCTCAAAGATGTTCCTTATCCTTTCTCTAACAAGAAGGAGAAAGGGCTTGTAAGTATTCCTAAGAGCGCAAAGCGCAAACAAAGTTTTCTGAATGTTAATCAAATGACAGAACTATATAACCTCTTTGTATCCAAGAAATATCCCGAATATTGGTCAGAAGAATATACCAAACGCGCTCACTACTCATTGGGATTGTTTCTTGCCCAGTATTTGTGTAATGGGTTCAATATGGCAGATGCAGGGCGATTGACTTACGATAATTATTATTATCAGACACATGGTAAAGCTTTCCGCTTCAACCGTAAGAAAACTTCCCGAAGAAGTACTGACGGTTCCGAAGTAATCGTTCCTATCATACCTCCTTTACAATATATTTTAAATGAAGTGGCTGCACCTCCGACCCGAGGCGGTTTGGTCTTTCCCCACATATTAAAAGGAGCTGAAACAGAAGAACTGCGTCGCAAATATACAATGCAGGAAAACTCTAATGTGAAAGACCGTATCATCAAAATATGTCACGAAGCACTGAAGTGGGATAAATCCATCTGTCCGTCTGGTACATGGTGCCGTCATTCGTTTGCCACGAACTTACATAATGCCGGAGTAGATATGGATTATATTTCTGAAAGCATGGGACACGCATCTTCTGATCATGCAATCACTCAAATATACATTGAGCACTATCCACTTGAAATTCAGATGGAAAATAACTCAAAGCTGTTGAATTTGACAAAACTTCTGAAAGAGATTTGTTATTGGCAAAACTGACGAGTATGTCCACTGAGGATTTAGCCAAATTGTTTACACGACCATAACACGATTTTGAGGATGATTCATTTCATAGAGAATAAGAGACTATTTTACTAGAAAGGATTGTGCTGATATGGCTATTCGTAATTGGAAATCCGCCAACGAAGAATTGTATGCCAATTTCTGTAAACGCATGGATGCTGTTGAAAGGGTAACTTATCTGTTTTGACAGATATGTATCAGATGATGCGGGAATGTACACCGCCAGAAGCTTTGCTGTTATATAACTGGCTTTCTGAACTTATAAATGGAAACGGCAAAAATGTACAGAATATAGCCAATCAACAATGGGCCGGCAAGTATACAGATATTATAGCCCAATGTATTACCAACAAACGGTTATGGATAGGCATAAACATAAAAACGGCTACGGTAGAGCTACTCACATCCCCAAAGTCAGAATTACTGATGGTTCATTCCAAAACACCTCTTGAAATTTGGAATCGTTTGCCACAGGAAACGAAAGCCTATTTGACTGGGCAGTTGGATGTACTAATGAGAAACAACAAAGGATGCTATCTGTTAAGCAATCTTGAAAGAAAAATGGTGTATCAGTTCTTGACGTACATTTCCCAAATCATCGTCCTATCACACGCCGTGTTTGTTGAGAGTTTGTGGCTAACCTGTACGATTATGTGATCGAGAAAAAGGAGGCTTTAAGTTATTGTATGTACTATTTCGTAATATTTGACCACGGCCTTTCACGTATGGCTAAGTTGCTTGACCGTCTGTTGAGTAGTGAAGAAGTTGATAATGGCGATATGCTTCTGATAAAATCGTGTATTGCTTTGCTTGTTAATAAAAGCATAGAGATAGGAACTGAAAGTAAAGCCGAATGGGAAGCAACGGCTGAAGTATGTAATCCGGATATTTGGAAAGAAGTTATGTTTGCCTTGCGAAAAGTGAAAGGTAAACGTGGAAACAGAAAAATAATACAATCATTGGATGACATCCTTATTGGGGATAAGGAACGTATCAAACAAGGCATTTACTCTTTTCTTGAAGAGAACACCGAAGATATAAGCCTTGCCTATTTATTGAAAGCTCTGGTAAAAGCTGGAAGAATGAAGGCTTCTATAAGATACATGACATTTCATCGTGCCATCGAACAATTCTACCAGCGACATTACGGACATGACATTCCACAGAAAAGATATGGTGAAATCAAAGACATTACATTGACTTCACCTCAAAGAGGAAACAGTTATATCAAAGCAAAACGGATAATAGACCGATGGACAGATTATTTTATAAAAAACGGGTAGTTGGGAAATCCAGCTATCCGTTTTACTTCTGTAAATATCTGTTGTAAATCGGTCGGTTATATTAAGGTATAAATAAGCCGACCAATACGCTGAGTTTCATACAATACCTTTGCTTGTGAAATCGGTTTCACAGAGTTAAACCGAGGCTTAAAGTATTCAATAACTAAACAAATAAAGGTATGGAAGAAAAATTCAATCTAAACCAGTTGCTCCAAAGCCCATTGCTATGATGACCGGCGAGGAACTTTGTTTTCTAATTACAAAAGTGTAGAGTCCACAGAAAAGCTACATCCCCAATAGCTCAAAAGGCAACTACTATGGAATAGAGGGTATTGCCCGTGTGTTTGGATGTAGTGTACCTACGGCTAATCGCATTAAGAAGAGCGGTATAATTGACAAGGCTATCACACAAATAGGACGAAAAATTGTAGTGGATGCAGACCTTGCATTATCGCTGGCAAAGGAATCGGGTGGTATCCACATTAAAGAGTAAACAGTATGAAGAGAATTGGAAACAGCAGCTGGCAACAGACAGCTACGGGAATCTTTTCCGCTCCATAAGTAATTATAGGCTCATCTTTACATCGGATGAAAACTTGAGCATGATAAAGTACGATACCTTTTCTCAGGATGATATATGTTTCTGTTCTTTATTCCATAATGTCAATGGCAATAAAATTGATGAAGAGTCAGTTGGAAAGATACAAGACTACCTGGAAAGGACATACAAATTATATCTGACGCAGAACAAAGTATTTGAAATATTAAAAACAACCTCTTTGGAACGTAGTTTTAATCCTGTACAGGATTTTATCACCCAAGAAATATGGGATGGGCAACCTCGTATAGCCACAACTATTATTGATTATTTAGGAGCGGAAGATACTCCACTTGTAAGGGAACAAACAAAGTTATGGTTCGTAGCGGCTGTTGCCCGGGTTTTTCCCCGGTTGTAAGTTTGACAACGTATTGACTCTGCCTGGTCCCCAGGGCATCGGAAAAAGCACCTTTTTCAAAACCATCAGTGGAAAGTGGTTCAACGATTCGTTCTCTTTTGCCAGTGGTGACAAGGAGAAGGTAGAAACCATAACCAATGGTTGGATTATAGAAATAAGTGAGTTGAACGGTTTAAAACGGGCAAATGATGCAGAGGCAGCCAAAGCTTTTCTGAGCCGCTGTAGTGACTTCATGCGTCCTGCATACGGACATAAGGTAGTGGAATTTATGCGGCACAATGTCTTCGCAGCTACTACTAATGAAACAAATTTCCTGCAAGGTGACAATGGAAACCGTCGCTGGTGGATAATCCCGGTCAAAGGTAACGGTCATGTATCAGAATGGTTGGATATTTTACAACGTACTGTTCCTCAACTTTGGGCAGAAGCGTACGTCTATTATCGGCAAGGAATGAAACTTTACTTAACACCAGATTTAGAAATCAAAGCAAATGAGGTACAGGGGCAACATTCCAACATTCTTGTTGACCCCATCATGGAAGATTTGGAAATGTATTTGGAGCGTGAGATCCCCATCCAATATGCAAGTTGGACTATTCCTAACCGATTGGCTTATCAAAAAGGAGCATACCCAGATTCCAACTTCAAAATGACCACACTCAATATGGTTTGTGCCCGGCAGATTATAGAGGAACTACCCAATGATATAGTCAGGCGCAATCCGTCTAAGTACACATCACAATATATTAATCGCCTGATGTCTATGATTCCTAATTGGAAACGGAGTGATCAGGAAAGGTCAAGGGCTGCACCCTGCATATTGCGACAAGACAGGACGGACAAAGCATCCTTGTGTGAGAGTAGATACGCCAGGCGAAGAAGCCAGTACAACATTATTATTGTGAACAGAATTTACCATTCAAATTAAGGGAAAAGACAAACATCATGTCCCTTTGTCCCTCTTTCCCAAGAAAAATAATAAAAACAAAAAGTAGATAAAAAGAAAGTTATAAGATATGCATGGGACATGGGACAAAATGAATTGACTGTATGAAAAAGGAAGAGCTAATCAAGCTAATACAAAAGTATGAACCACTACTGGCAAATGCGGTCAGCCATATGGTGGAGTATATTCAAGACAATTATTCTGCAGCATATCCAAGCAAGGTACAAACCGAAGCTGTGAACGATTATCTGCGGAGTGTTTATGCTGACGGAGATGGCAGTATGTCAGAAAGAAATTGTGAACACCGCCGTATCGCTTCACAGAAAATCACGATTGCTGCTATTCCTGTTTTGGATAACTACCAACTTGATAAGCTGCAAAATGTACTTGACCATATAGCCTACGACAAGGAATATTATATGCCAGAGAGAGGATATGGAATGCACCGTTAACTTTTTCTTTTGGCTGCACTATTTATAAAAGATCTTCAAATAAACAGACGATGAAATCAAATTTGAACTATTGTATAGTACTTTCGTCAGAGCAGCTTACGTATCTGTCAGAAAGTAAATACGGCATTGACCGTATGAAGATTCTGCACCGCCTTATTGAAAAGGCAGTATTGAAAGAAACCAAGTATGCCATAAAAGGCTTCTCTACGACCTTGCAAGTGGGACAAGCCGTCCTTTCGGAGGTAGAATTGTCCAGCAAATTGGGCTATGATAAAAAAACTGTATCCCGTGTACTTGACAAGATGAACCAGTTAGGAATTGTCACATCTACACAAAGCAACCGAACAAGTATCCATACGCTGAAATGTATATCGGCATGGATGCAGGACGGCAACCGAATTGACAATCCTTTCTATGTCCGTTTAAAAGACAGACCTGACGATATGGAAGGAATGCCTGTAAACTCAGTTAAATGATACGGTTAGTATTTTGTCTGTGTTCCATAGTAAATTTGGATAGCCATATAGAAGAAGATTTTCTCAACTATAAGAATCAAGAATGGCATAAAACAAATATAGATACAAAACTTTGTAATGGTATACTTTTGTATTGACACAAGTAATACCTACAGTTTTGATAAGATAGTTTTTTTACCCTATTGTTTGTTATATATTATGTTTCTGTTTTACCACAAACTATAGCAGAGGAAAAATTCAGTGAAAAATATTTAGAGTAAATGTCAAGTATAGCAATATCTAAAACGTAATGTGTCCAAAGCGATTATGTGTGGTATTGCAAGAAGTTCCTATGTCGCACAAATTCGCTAAGCTCATTCGTACTACATAGGCATTTTTCGGCGGTCGCAAGCTCCCACCGGGTTGTACCTTTTAAATTAAAGACCACTTATAAATGTATAATAAAACATGAAAAAGAAAATCGATAATAATACCAATGAAGAGAATAGCAAGAATGCCAAGAAAATTATAAGACGTAACCTGCGACTTGAAGCTCGTGTAACAGAGAAGGAATATTTCCAAGCCACAGAACTAGCCAAAACCTGCGGCTTGTCCATAAGTGACTACATACGCCGTACAGCTTTGGGGCAGCATCCACGACAACGACTGTCTGAGCGTGAAATAGAAGCCCTATGTAGTTTGGCAGATGCAAGGGGTGACCTTATCCGTATTGCAGCAGCCGTTAAGTCCATACAAGCAGATAAACGAGCCATGTATTTTAGTGATACCAGGTTCGTGGAACAATGGATGATCGCAGCAACGCAACTAATTAATCGCTGGAACCAAATAGAAAATTACCTTACCGAATAATTTACTTACCCATTATGATAGCAAAGGCCTCTACCATATCACATGGAGCGAATGCCATAAGATATTCCGTCAACAAAGAGAAAGCGGATATAGTAAAAGCCAATCTCCTTCCAGATAATATTTCTCCGGAAGCAATGTATGGGCGAATGATGCTTGTTCAAAAAAAATATGCTGAGAAAATCAATAAGGGCAGACCGCTTGGCAGGAACGTGATAAGAATTGAAATTTCCCCATCCGAGGAAGAAAGCCGGGGATGGACAATGGACGATTGGTTACGTTTGTCAAATGAGTTCATCCGCGTATTTGATTCCATAGATCTCTCTGGTAAGACCAAGAGGGCTTCTTCACAGCATACCAACCTCAAGAACTCTCAATACATCGTAGCTCTACACCGGGATTCCCAAAGTGGCATTCTCCACCTACACATTGATGCTAACCGTGTGGATATGGACGGAAAAATCAATGATAGCCATAAGATTGGCGAGAGGGCTATCATGGCTGCGAACATCATCAACGAGAAACGGGGCTGGATACAGTCTGAAGAAATAGGCATACACCATAGGCAGGAAATTTCAAACATCTGTATAGAGATACTTCGCTCTATGGAAAAATTCAGCTGGCAGCAGTATGAAACAGAACTGAAAAAACGAGGCTATAAAGTGCATTTGCAAGAAAAAGATGGAGGCGGAGTTTATGGCTATTCCATTAAGCGTGGTAACTCCACCTATAAGTCGTCCGTGTTGGGTATCGGGAGAAACCTGACCCCTTCAAAAATAGAGACTACTTGGGCAAAACTTCATTCTCAGAAAAGGAAATTTGAATCGAAAGAATCTACTTCCCGACAAGCACGGACAACTGACAGGACTCCTGTTATACAACCTTCGACTATTTCACAGCCGGTTATGAAACATTATGATATAATGACAGATGAATATCACAAATTCCATGTAGAGATACCCGAAGCCGCAGACAATATCATCCGTCAAGATTGTTCTTTGGAGGATGCCCATCCATTTGCAAAGATTGAAGAGATACAGCACACGGCTCTTTTGCTTTTTGCCGGATATTTGAATGCTGCTACAAGTATAGCGGCATCAAGTGGTGGAGGCGGCTCTGATACAGGAGGTTGGGGAAGAGATAAGGACGAGGATGAACTTGAATGGGCACGCCGCTGTGCAAGAATGGCAAATAGTATGTGCAAACGTAAGAAAGGACTTCACAGATAAGTTAACAATTAAAAAAACATGAATCATGGGAATTAGAAAATCAAAAATCACACCATCAATAAACGTTGATGATATGTTGAAAAAAGTTGAAATCAGCCATGAAACAGAAACTGAGAAACTGGATGTCGATAAGAGGCTCAAAGAAATATGTGAAATAAAAGAGACTTTGTTGAAAATTCAACAAGACCTTCAGGATGCTATTAAAGCCGAAGGTAATGCTTCTGTGGTGTTGAAGAAGGCTATCAGTAATTCCAATAGCATTGTTAATGGCATTTGCAATGCTATTGTAAAAGCCGAGCAAAATACAGAATTTAGAGCAACTATAAAATCTGAACATTTTGCCCAGCTCAACAACTCCTAAACCAATCTGTCAAAACATGGGAAACCATATTGGAGAATCATCGTTCCGAACAGACGAAAATGTTAACGGAACATGAATCCAATATACGCAAAATTCTCAAACGAAATGAAGGTATTTGGTTTTCAGATTTCTGGATGAAAGTTTTGGTGATATTTTTGTTCGTTTATACGATAGTATTGGGACTAGTTGTATATTGCGTTACATAAATTACCATGGCTTTGCTAGATAATAAGGAGGATTTTCACCCCTATTGCTATTTGCTAGCAAAATGCACTTTTAGAGAATGAACGGATATAAAATTGTGGACACTCTCCAAAATTTTGTGTAAATGGAAACAGGATTCAGCTGTAAGTTTGTTCTTATATAGAATCTGTTTTCTAAAATAAGCATAAATTGATTCTACCACATAATAATTGTGGCAAAATTCTATCAAACTTGTTCCGGATCAGCTACAAATAGCGCCGATTAGGAACTAATTCACAAAATTTACAACGTGGTTTACCGAATGCTTACTTTACTTCAAGTGACAGGCTTGAATCAAAATCATAGTGCATCAGGAATGTTTGGGGTATCACCAGCATTCCGTACAAGTGGTGATACCCCAAATTAATGAAATCTAGTTTTTATAACTACTTCAGCCCTTCTGATGAGTCTATTTCCTCTTGTGTATCCATCTTTGTAATGTGTATTTAGAACCTCATAATAACCCAAAATAACCAGAAACATCTAAGCATAAATCTTTAATATTCAATATATTCTAAAATTAACAGTTTTCGACTGCTTTTGATGCTTCCCAAATTTCCACTTATTTTTGAGCCATATTTCTGACGTGGAGAATTTGCGGAGCTTATTTTTTATACCGTACAGTGAGTTGTCAAGGGTTTACAACCATTTACAATGAGTGACAATTTCCTCCCCGATATGTAGCAACAGTCATATCGTGTAGAAATGCGACAACGGTTGACTTCCGTTTACATCCGTTTACCACTTCATGAATATATCAATAAAGAAGCTAACAAGTAAACGATAGAGCAGTATGAAAACAACGAAAAATGCATTTTTGTGGCAAGCCGTTTGCAACTCGGGCGGGATGCAAAGGTATTGCAGCGAGACCTGCCAGACGGAAGCCAAGCGAGCCAGAACAGCGCAGAAGAACAACCTCTTCAAAATTGCCAGTCCTATTATGGAGATACAGCACCAGGAGTATCTCACCTTTTCCAAAGCAGCCATCCTCATGGGCTGTTCCCGGCAATACATTTACAAACTGGTAGCCACCGGTAAGTTGAAAGCCTCACGCCTCAGCAATCGCATGTCATTCATCCGTAAGGCTGACATTGAGCGAATGTTGGAAGGCAATCCCTATCACCGTATTCTCCCGGGCAGCACCTCCAGACCGAAACAATCCACTTCATCTTTCTTGCTTGCCAAAAGAAAGAGGGATAAGGCTGATGAAGTGCTTGACTTCTATTCTGGCGAGTGATGTCCCTTTTAAGGTAAAGCGGTCATGGCTGTACACTTCTGCAAAGCGTAACCATATCCCCATTTGTCGCATAGCTGGGAAGAACTATTACAGCAAGAAGCATATTGACGACTTCTTTGGTGTGTCTGTCGATATAAGCAGGATAACAGACTGGCTCCTGACGGAGGAAGCGAAAACCTGTTTGGAATGAAGCCCTCTGCACTCCGGGCATACGTTTACCGCCACAAGATACCCACCAAAAGAGAATACGGACGTACCTATTATTCCAAATCTCATTTGGACGAACTCCGTAGAACCGACCTTGTGAACGATGAACGCTATTGT
>SCPO01000045.1_pt1 | contig 10863 bp, 16 predicted proteins | sample 6106821 | NCBI WGS metagenome assembly SCPO01 (sample SAMN10720448, study PRJNA508395) | human gut metagenome | isolation source: Participant 2 stool, 0 month | host: Homo sapiens | collected 2017 | reverse complement strand
GCTGCAATGACCGCTGATGTAAGAACTTCCTCTAAAAACGACGACTTTGCCCTTTAATCTCTGAAATCTTTCGTTTTACTTCCTCTTCTTCCGGAAGTTCTTTGCACATATATCTTGATAACTGATTTAACTCATCCAGTTTGGTAAAGTCTGTCTTATATGACCTGATACGCTTTGTCTGCGTTAAGATTTCTCCTTTTTCATCTTCGATCGTTGTTACAATACTTGATGTGATAGAAAATACATTGGCTTCTTTTGCTCCATACGCCTTGCAGATTCTTGAAATCGTATCTTCTACCCTTGAAACACCTGCTCCTGACACTAGCATGCATTCTCCGATCTCCATTGCGTATTTTAATACTTTTTTCATTTCCATAACATCTATATCCTGCTATCTATTGTATCGAAATTGACTGTATTGTAACACAAAAGAAACCCTTGTGCTATGATCACACAAGGATTTCATGTAAAATTCATGTTTTGTTTACATTTCTTCGAGATGAAAAGAAGATTAATGCTATTAATCATCAATCTTATGTGTCCAAGCAACCGCCAATGCACCTGCACCAATATGACATGCAACACTTAAAGATAACGGATCTTGCTGGAATTCCATTCCTGGAAATTCTGCCATCAGTTCTTCTTTCCATTTGAGCGCTGCCTCTTCATCTTTTGTATATGCAGACTGAAGATATGCGTGTTTACCAAAATCTCCATCTTGGAAACGCTCTTCTAACTCTTTTCTTACTGCTGCGATCATCTTTTTCTTTGCCTGTTTGACACCTCTTGTCTTCGCAAATGCATCCAGCTTCTCGCCATGGATCTGTAAAACTGGTTTGATTCCAAGCACTGTACCGATGGCTGCTCCTGCTGCTGTAACACGTCCGCCTTTCTTCAGATACTTTAACGTATCTACCATGATATAGATTCCGGAATCTAATTTGTCTGCTTCTAAGATGTCTTTGATCTCTTTGGCTGACTTTCCTTCTTCCGCTAATTTGGCCGCATCTAAGACAGACTGTCTCTGTGTGACAGAAATCCTCTGGTTATCTACAACCTGAACTTTTCCATCGTAATCATCTGCTAACATTGCCGCTGTCGCACAGGAACTGCTTAATCCACTGGACATCGCGATGTGCACGATCTCATCATGGTCTTCTAATAACTTCTCCCACAGATCCAACACATCTCCAGGTGCAGGCTGAGATGTTTTGATATCTTCATCTTCGTTTAACTTCTGATAAAATTCATCCTGTGTTAATGTAATATCTTCAAAATATAATTCTTCGTTAATATAAAATGGCATTGGAATCACTGAGATTCCTAATTCTTTACCTTCTTTTTGAGTAATTCCGCTGTTACTATCTGTTACGATCGCAATCTTGCCCATTCTTCTAATCCCTTTCTTTAAATTTCCTATCAATATATCTATTTTTTGCCTTTATCTCACATCATAACAGAGATTCATAGATATCGTCAAAGGTTTTCCCCTCATATTTTGAAAAAATACATAACTATTTTGTGATTTCCTGCAAAAATCTTGCAATTGGAAATCCTACAACATTGTAGTAATCTCCTTCGATCCCTTTGATAAAGACAGCTGCTTTTCCTTGAATCCCATAAGATCCAGCCTTATCCATAGGTTCTCCAGTCTTGATATAACGATCGATCTGCTCATCACTGATCTCATAAAATGTAACTTTTGTTTCTTCATAAAATGTTTTTGTTTTTCCATCTTCGATGACGCAAACTCCTGTATACACTTCATGTGTCTGTCCGCTTAACATCGTAAGCATTCTTTTTGCGTCCGCTTCGTCTGCTGGTTTTCCAAGAATCTGCCCCTGATAGGCTACAACAGTATCTGCTCCACGACCATACTTTGTTTCTCTGATTTCTTATATATGTCTTTCGCTTTGATCGATGCTAATTCCATAACTACTTCATTTGGCGCTGTTTTTGTTGTGATCTCTTGTGCATCGCTTGGCATAACATCAAATTTCAGATCGGCAAGTTCCAGGATTTCTTTTCTTCTTGGGGAAGCAGATGCTAATATAATATGTTTCATTTGTTTTATACCTCTTATTTTACTTAAGTTATCAAATTCTCCTGTGAATTACCCCTCCCATGCGGTACAGTAGTTCCTATGGAAGTGGCTTCTAACAGTCGTGACAGTTACCCATTCCTGACCAAAAGATTGGCTGTCCGTACCAATCAAGGCATATTCACTTATGCCGCTATCCCTTTGACGGGAATACCTTTCAGATTCAGTTTGTGGAATCCATACACATCAGGAGCAGAAAGAAACGTATAATCTCTGGTATCTTTCCAGATATCAGGGATCGCTTTCCGCATGATATTTGCTGCTGCGTGACAATCCGCATTTAAGATCATTCCGTTAGAGCAACGGTATAAACCACGTTTGATCCTCTTTCCAGAAAACGAAGCATCCTTATCATCGACACCATAGGTTGGGATCCTGTCATTTGCGATCAGATCCGCTTTGAAGTATAACTTTCTTCCTGCTCTATGATTCTGATACCGGCATTCAGAGCTTTATATGTGATCATTGTCCGCAGGAGAGTGATCGGCATGGAGACAAAATTCTGGTTGTTGATCTTATTCATATTGGATCTCTGCTTCCAGAGCAGATTCACACCAAGGATCAGTGTTCCACACTGGTGTTCCATACAGAAGTCAATGATACTACGACTGATCTTGTGGCACTGGTCTTTCACAAAATTGGCATAATGGAAAGAAAGGTCTCTTAACCGCTTGGAAACAGCGTGTTTCTTTTCATGACCTTTTGTGATGATGGAGACATACTTTGCTCTCTGTTTATGGAACCATTGGATCTTGGATAAGACAGCTCCGCCTTTGTATATTGCGGATGAGTGATCATCACATACGATCGCTGCGAAGTTATCTGTTCCAAGATCAATGGCACATACATGAGATCCGGAAGGATCAAATGCAACATCTGGTTCTTCCAGTGTCAGACAGAGTAAAAAACGACCATAATACGGTTTGATTTTGACTTCTTTTAATACAGGATCCGAAAAGATTTGAAAAGTACAAGCGTTGCTTTTGCAAAGGCAGTTTTAAGGACATCCCGATATCGTCCCGATACAAGACAGCATCCTGGTTTGTGATGATCACAGTCGTCAGGTCACTTTTCTTATAGCGAGGCATCTTAGGCTTACCCAGATGCTTTTATATTCTCTTAAAGAAGCAAGCCAGTTTTGAAATCTGTGACTGTCTGTTTGACCATCTGCTGTGCTGTCTGTCTTGAAGTCCGGAAAAGAAATCTGCATTCTCTGTGACACGCATCATCTTTTCAAGGTGTGTATAAGAGATCACTCTGCGGACGTGCATGTTTGGATAAGATCGTTGTAATAACGCAACTTCTTGAAAGACTTCGACTTCGTTCTCTGTCCGATGTTCTTTGTCATAACCGGTAAAGATATTCCGCACACGAAAAAGAGCTGCATTGTACAACAGCTTGGACTTTCTGCACAGATCGTCAAAATATGGATATAACAGATCATCCGAAGAAATGATTCTTTGTGTCACACGGTATGCCATATGGTTGTCTCCTTTCTGATATGTTGAAAATATCGTACTTTTATAGTATAATTATACCAAACATATGTTTAGTTGTAAAGGAGATACGTCATGCGAGAAAGATAATACAGATTATTATATAAACCGGCATAGTTGCTTTTTATTGCAATACCATATCGTGTTTGTTACAAAATACAGACATCCAGTCTTAACAGGCAAAGTAAAAGATGTTGTTTATGAACGTATCCACTATGTAGCAGATCAAAGAGGGTTTCACATCCTAGAGATCAATGGCGAATCGGATCATGTCCATATCCTGATGGAAGCTGATACAACAACTTCACCGGCGGAACTTGCAAATGTTTTAAAAACACAAACAGCACGAAAGTTGTATGGCGAAACCATTTTAAAAAAATATTACTGGAAACCTTATTTTTGGTCGGATAGTTATTTTATTTCATCTGTTAGTGAAAACAGTCTGCACACAATAAAACAGTATATTCGGAATCAGGGGAAACGTTAATGTGTCCGTCAGGACGCATTCACCCACGCCCATATTAAAATATGGACGTGGTACTCTGCTTAGATTTTATAGAACAAAAAAGCAGCTTTTCATACACTTTCGCATACAAAAAGCTGTTTTGTCATTCTTAATTAATCTTCAATCTTTTCTTCTAATTTCAGATTGATTCTTCCCATCTTGTCGATCTCTAATACTTTGACAGCTACTTTGTTCCGATATTCACGACATCTTCTACTTTCTCAACTCTTTCATTAGAAAGTTTTGAAATGTGGATCATTCCGTCTTTGTTTGGAGAAAGCTGTACAAATGCACCGAAGTTCATGATCCTTACAACTTCACCTTCGTAAATATCTCCAACATTCAATGGTTCTACGATGGATTTGATGATGCTGATCGCTTTATCGATCATTGCCTGATCTTCGCTTAAGATATCAATACGTCCACTTTCGTCAATATCGATCTTAACACCTGTTTCATCAATGATTCCATTGATCGTTTTACCCTGTTTACCGATAACTTCTGAAATCTTCTCAGGATCGATCGTATACTGAGAGATCTTTGGAGCAAATTCTCCGACGTGGTCTCTTGCAGCTGGGATCACTGGATTCATAACATCATGAAGGATATGTGTTCTTGCTTCTTTGTTCTTGCAATCGCTTCTCGGATGATCTGTTCTGTCAATCCATGAATCTTGATATCCATCTGGATCGCTGTGATACCTTTGTCTGTACCTGCTACTTTAAAGTCCATATCTCCAAAGAAGTCTTCTAGTCCCTGAATATCTGTTAAGATGATGTAATCGTCATCTCCTTCTCCAGTTACAAGTCCAACAGAGATACCTGCAACTGGAGCTTTCACTGGAACACCTGCTGCCATTAATGACAGAGATGAAGCACAGATACTTCCCTGAGATGTAGATCCATTAGATTCCATGATCTCTGATACTGTACGGATCGCATATGGGAATTCTTCTTCACTTGGTAATACTGGAACTAACGCACGCTCTGCTAATGCACCATGTCCGATCTCACGACGTCCTGGTCCTCTGCTTGGTCTTGTTTCTCCTACAGAGTAAGAAGGGAAGTTATAGTGATGCATATAACGTTTTGTTGTTTCTGTTACATCGATTCCATCAAGACGCTGTGCTTCAGATAATGATCCGTGTTGTCACTGTCATAACCTGAGTCTGTCCTCTCTGGAATAATGCAGATCCGTGAACTCTTGGCAGGCAGTCAACTTCTGCGTGAAGTGGACGGATCTGTTTGATATCACGACCATCTGGACGTTTGTGATCTTTTAAGATCATCTTACTGACAGTCTTCTTCTGGAATGCATAAACAGCTTCACCGATCTGTGCTAACCATTCTTCATTCTCAGCATATCTTTCTTCTAATTTTTCTTCGATCGCACGGATATTTGCTTCTCTTGTCTGTTTGTCATCTGTAAATACAGCTTCTTCCATTGCTTCTGAGTAATGAAAGCTACCATATCATCATACATCTCTGATCTACGATATGATGCTCGTAGTCATGTTTTTCTTTTCCACATTCAGCAACGATCGTATCGATGAATTGGATGATCTCCTGATTCACTTCGTGAGCTTTGAAGATTGCTTCTAACATCACATCTTCTGGTACTTCATTCGCACCGGCTTCGATCATGATAACTTTTCTCTTGTAGATGCAACAGTTAATGCAAGATCAGAAACTTCTTTCTGTGCAGAAGTTGGGTTGATCACGAATTCTCCATCGATCAGTCCTACCATTGTAGATGCTGTAGGCCCGTCAAATGGGATATCTGAAATTGCTGTTGCGATCGCAGAACCAAGCATTGCTGTAAGTTCTGGGCTGTAATCTGGATCTACAGACATAACTAAGTTGTTTAATGCAACGTCATTTCTGTAGTCTTTGGAAACAGTGGTCTCATTGGGCGGTCGATCACACGGTCTGTAAGAATTGCATTCTCAGAAGGTTTTCCTTCTCTTTAAATATCCACCTGGGATCTTACCTACTGCGTATAATTTCTCTTCATATTCTACACTTAATGGGAAAAAATCAATTCCATCTCTTGGCTTTTCAGATGCTGTTGCTGTAGATAATACAACAGTATCACCGTAGTGCATAAATGCTGCACCGTTTGCCTGTGCTGCAACACGTCCAACTTCTACCATCAGTGTACGTCCTGCAAGTTCCATACTAAACTGTTTTGTCATAGTTCGTCTCCTTTATATTTTTTGTCTTAAGGCGCCGAAACAACTGAAAAACCGACTACTTGTCTTCCTTCATGTTGTAATAAGCTTTTCAGCAGTCTCGGAAAACGCCTCAGTAACTTAGTTAGTATAGCATGGTTTGTTTAAAAAAACCAGATGATTTTTATTTTATTGGCGATTTCATCGAAATTTCCTATGCAATAAAAAACTGCCGCATGACATTCCATGCGGCAGTTTCAATATCTTCATTGATAAGATTATTTTCTTAATCCTAATTTTTCGATTAATGAACGATATCTTTCAACATCTTTGCTCTTTAAGTAAGCTAATAAGTTACGTCTCTTACCAACCATCTTAAGAAGTCCTCTTCTTGAATGATGATCTTTTGGATGCTGATTGAAGTGATCCTGAAGTTCGTTGATTCTAGCTGTTAAGATTGCTACCTGAACCTCTGGTGAACCTGTATCTTTTGCGTCTTTACCGTATTTAGCTACGATTTCTGCTTTCTTTTCTGATGAAATCATTGTGTTTTCCTCCTTAAAATTCTTATATCGCCTGATACCAGGAAAGGGTTGGAGTGCCCAAATCTGAGTATCGGTTTCACTAACTTTTATAGAATATCATAGGTTTCTATGATTTGTAAAGAACTTTTTTATTTTTCTTTCTTTTTTCCTAATTGATGGTTTTTCTTTGCTGCTGCAGTCACAGCTTCGATCACTGCACTTCTCATTCCTTTTTTCTCAAGAACGTTAACCGCTTCGATCGTTGTTCCTGCTGGAGAACATACAGCATCTTTTAATTCTCCTGGATGCTGTCCTGTCTCAAGAACCATCTTTGCACTTCCTAGTAATGTCTGTGCAGCGAATGTATATGCCTGCTTTCTTGGCAGTCCCTGTGCAACTGCTGCATCCGCCATTGCCTCAATAAACATATAAACATAGGCTGGACCACTTCCACTGACTCCAACAACGGCATCCATTAGATTCTCTGTGATCTTTTCCGCTTTTCCAAAACTTTCAAAAATCTTATGTACTAGGTCAAACTCTTCTTCCGTTACATATTCATTACAGCATAGTCCTGACATTCCTTCTCCTACCAGAGCTGGCGTATTTGGCATCACACGTACGATCTTAACTTCTTTTCCAAATTGACGCTCTGCTGCTTCCATAGAAACACCTGCTGCGATCGTTACGATGATCTGTTCTGAGCTTACTTCATCTCTGATCTCTTTGATCACAGCTGGGTATACCTGTGGCTTTACAGATAACACTAAAATATCTGATTGTTTTGCCACTTCTTTGTTGTCTGTTGTTGTAATGATTCCAAATTCATCTTTTAGTTTCGCTGTTTTTTCTTCTCGTGGATTGGATACGATCAATTCCTGTGGACTTACGACTTTCTGTGTCAAAATTCCAGTGATCATTGCTTGTGCCATATTTCCACATCCGATAAATCCAAGTTTCATTCCGTTTTTCCTCCTATGATTGTTCTAATTATCCAGCTTGTTCAGTAATTTTTCAAAATACTCTGGCAAAGGCACTTCAAACTCCATATATTCTCCAGTTCTTGGATGTACGAATCCAAGGACCTTCGCATGAAGACACTGCCCTTCCAGTGTATACTTTGACTTCTTTGGTCCATAGACATCATCTCCTAGCAATGGATGCTTGATCGATGCCATATGCACACGGATCTGATGAGTCCTTCCTGTCTCTAATTGACATTCGATATAAGTAAAACCTTTCTTTAGACGTTTTAATACCTTATAATGCGTCACTGCATGTTTTCCATCCATGACGATTCCCATCTTCTTGCGGTCTTTTAAGCTTCTTCCGATCGGTGCATTGACTGTCCCTTCTTCTTCCTTGATATTTCCATAAACGATTGCATGATATTTTCTTGTGATCGAATGATCATATAACTGCTTGGCAATGCTTTGGTGTGCCATATCGTTCTTACAGACGATCAGGATCCCTGTTGTGTCTTTATCAATCCGATGCACGATTCCAGGCCTTAACACTCCGTTAATTCCTGACAGATCATCCTTACAATGTGCCATCAATCCATTGACCAGCGTACCACTGTAATGTCCTGCTGCCGGATGCACTACCATGCCTTTGGGCTTATTGATCAAAATAACATCCTGATCTTCATAGACAATATCAAGATTCATCTCCTCTGGCAAAATCTCAAGTTCTGTCGGTTCTGGAACCTGTAAGGTGATCACATCTCCTTCTTTACACTTCTTATTGCCTTTGGAAGTCTTGCCATTTAATGCTGCACGTTCTTCCTTACACAATTTATTGATATAACTTCTCGTAAGATCGCTGCACTGCTCCGAAAGCACCACATCCAGACGCTTACCTGCCATTTCACTTGTCACTTTAATTTCTATTGTCTCGTCCATGTTTTCCTTTCCTGTTAAGAAAATCAAGATCTTCTTCCTTATAGAAAAATAAGATCAAGATCAAAAGTAATATCATTGTTACGGTCACATAAATATCTGCAACATTAAAGACTGGAAAATCAATCCATTTAAAATAAAAGAAATCAACCACATATCCCCTGAATACTCTGTCGATCAGATTTCCAAACGCTCCTGCCATGATCAATGCATAACTGATACGAAGTGGTATATATTTCTTCGTCTGTGGTATTCTCCGATAGATCCATGTTAAGATCACTGCAGCAGCTACTGTGATCAATACAAAGAAAATCTGATGATCCTGAAGGATTCCAAAGCCGCCCCTCGATTCTCCAGATAAGAAAGTTCAAATACATTTGGGATCACAACGATCCCTTCTGTACCTCGAAGTGCAGATAATGCCCAGACTTTACTTAACTGATCGATCAAGATCAGCCCTATGATATATATATAAATACGAATCTGTTTCTTCATGTCTCGTCCTTAAAAACTCATCCCTGTAATACTTGTTTCATTTCATCATCCGTCACGCTCATATCAACATATGCATCTCCGACAGATCTTAACAATACAAATTTGATCTTATCTCCGACCATCTTCTTATCGGATTTGGTTGTTTTTACAATATCATCTGCTGAAAGTTCACTGATATCTCCATTCATATCAAATGCTTCAAAACACCTTTGATATCATCAACTTCTTCTTTACTGATATTTCCTTTTATACAAGAAATCTCTACTGCCAGACAGCACCCAGCTGCCACACACTCTCCATGAAGCCATGTAAAATCCTTTAGTTTCTCGATCGCATGCCCTAAAGTATGTCCAAAGTTTAATAGCGCTCTCTCACCCTTTTCCTTTGGATCACGTTCTACCACACCGCCTTTGATCAGACAGCTTTGATAGATCATTTCTTTCACTGCTTCATGCTCTCTTGCCTTGATCGCATCTATATTTTCTTTGATCCATTCATAATAATCGGCATCTTTGATCAATCCGTGTTTGATCACTTCTCCCATTCCAGAGAAATATTCTCTCTGGCAGAGATTTTAAGGTTGTTGTATTGATGTATACAAGTTTTGGCTGATGGAAAGCCCCAACCATGTTCTTATACTGTAAGAAATCAACACCAGTCTTTCCACCGATACTGCTGTCAACCTGAGATAGAAGTGTTGTTGGAACCTGTACAAAATCAATGCCTCGAAGATATGTTGCAGCAGCATATCCTGTCATATCCCCGACAACTCCTCCACCTAGAGCGATCAACAGATCCTGTCGGTCAAAATGATTGATGATCAGTTCTTCATATAATGCTTCGATCGTCTTTAACTGCTTATGTTTTTCCCCGGCTTCAAAACTGAATGTGATTGTTTTGGAAGCCTTGGATGAGATCAGTTCACAAACTTCTTTTAAATAGATTGGTGCAAAATTGCTTTCTGTCACAATGCAGACTTTTTCTTCTCAATTTCAAGGAATTCCATCTGGTCCAGGAGGTCTGCAAAGGAATCTCTTAATACGATATCATATGCTTTCTTTCCTTCATTGCAGATCTCAATCTTATTGTTCATTTCCAAATTGTTTTTGCTGTTCATCTTCTTCATCTCCATCTGTCTGCTCACATCCTGCAATTTCGAATTCCATCTCATAAACGGGATTATCTAAAATATCCATCTGCCCATTGATAAACTGCTTCATTCTGGCTTTGTAGCTCTGATAATCACTTTCCAGTTTACGGATCAGCTTCTGATAATTCTCAATCGTCTTTTCATGCTGTTCTTTCTCTTCTTTAAAGTCTTCCTTCGCACTTGTTAAGATCTTCTCTGCCTGATCCTCTGCCTCTGATACCAACTGTTTTGCATTACGGGATGCTTCTGCTTCTAATGCCTGTGCTTTATTGTTTGCATTCTCAATTGTCTCTTTGGATGTCTCTTCCGCAAGAACCAATGCTCTCTTTAAGGATTCTTCGATCGTGCGGTAATGGCTTAAGTTCTCTGTCAATGCAGATACTTTCTCTCGCAGTTCGTTGTTTTCTTTATAAACTTTCTCATAGTCTTTCGCTAATTCTTCTAAGAATTCATCAACTTCGACTGCTTTGTAGCCAAATCCTCTTCTTAGTTCCTTCCCTAATAGCAATACGTAACTGAAC
>SCPO01000626.1_pt1 | contig 10910 bp, 4 predicted proteins | sample 6106821 | NCBI WGS metagenome assembly SCPO01 (sample SAMN10720448, study PRJNA508395) | human gut metagenome | isolation source: Participant 2 stool, 0 month | host: Homo sapiens | collected 2017 | reverse complement strand
TTCCCGACAATCTAAAATTTATATTCGTAACCTTTCTTCATTAGTGCAGAAGAATGGAACTATTGCAGGAATAGCCCTTTTCTATGAAGATATTATTATTGGTTTTCGAACGAATGGGTTAGTCCGTCTCCGTACTTCACAAAAATATAAAGAAGAAGTGGTCGACCGGAATGTACGTATATATAGTATTTATCGAGATCCTCATCAGAATGTCTTATGGGTTGCTTCGGACGGACAAGGAACGATTATGTATGCTAAGAAATATTCTATTGCCACCAATTTGATGCTCAATCAACTGTCATCTAACTTAAGCAGGCAGGTACGTTCTGTTATGACAGACGATAGTGGTGGACTATGGTTCGGGACGAAAGGTGATGGACTGCTGCATATACCGGATTATCGTGAGAATGAGGAGGCTTCTGCCGTTACAGTTTACTCTCCTGAAGGAAAGCAAAATGTTGTGTCTTATATACGATGGAATAAAGAATTTCCTGTTTATAAATTGGTTCAAAGCCGTTATATGGATGGCTTTTGGATAGGATCTGGAGATCCGGGACTATTTTACTATTCTTTTGAAGACAAAGCTTTGCATTCTGTGGAGAATCTGCCGGCACAACCCACCGAGATACATGGCATTTATGAGGAAAATGATAGTGTACTTTATGTGGTGACAGCCGGTTCCGGTTTTCATAAATTAATACTTGAGAAGCAGGCAGGTACCATTCGTTTCAAGTCGCAGAAAAGTTATCATTTTTTTCACGGTCAGCGAGAAATTACGATGTTCTATCCAATGTTGCCCGAAGGGGATTCTATTTTGTGGCTTGGCAGTCGGGAGAAAGGACTCGTACGGTTTGATAAGCGGACTGAAGAATATAAAGTGATTTCTTTGAAAGAAATGCTTCATAAGTCGGTAGACGATGTGCTCAGCCTGTATCGGACCAAAGAAGGGTTGTTATATGTAGGGACAACATCAGGATTGGTATGTTTGAATTCTAATGGCAAACAGATGAAAGCTACCTATATCGGACGGGAGCAAGGTTTGCTCAATGATATGATTCATGGTGTACTTGAAGATGAGAACGGACTCTTATGGCTTGGTACGAATCGGGGGCTGATTAAATATAATCCGATAAATGGCTCATCACATGCCTACTTTTACAGTGCAGGTGTTCAAATCGGTGAGTTTAGTGATGATGCTTATTACATGTGTCCATATACACAGGAGCTTTTTTTCGGTGGGATTGACGGGTTGCTTTATTTGGATAAAGAGGTGCAGGCTGCTCCGGAATTTTATCCGGATATTTTGTTACGTAAGTTGACTGTTGGACATACGCAAGTGGTTCAGGGGGATGGAGATTACTATACAGACGATGGTAAGGCATTACAGTTGAAGGGGACGGAGGTTTCATTTGCACTTTCTTTTGTTGTTCCGGATTTTTTATCAGGAGAAGATATAGAATATTCTTACCAGTTGGAAGGATATGATAAGGATTGGACCTCTTTTAGTAGTATTAATGAAGCCTCATATACAGGAGTGCCGGCAGGTGATTATATCTTTAAGGTACGCTATAAGAGGGATGTATTTGATACAGAATATCGGCATTTTTCTATTCCGGTATATATCCTTTCTCCCTGGTATCGATCGGTGGCGGCTTATTTTGTTTATTTGATCATTTTTTTGTTGTTGTTAGGGTACGTGATATATTTGCTACGTAAAAACTACCTTCAGGAACGGATGATGAAAACACTGATGGGGACAGAAAGTTGCCGGAAATCCGAGACTGTATATACAAACCGTAGGATGCTTGAAGATTTTACTCTTATTTATAATTATTGTGACCAATTGCGTGCAGAGAATCTTTCTTATGAGCAATGTCTTGAGAAAGTGTCACTGATACGCGAAACTGTGATGAGCGCACTTCTTAATCCTGACGCTCTGTTTTTGGAAGAACTTAAACAATTCTTTCCGGATCGGTTTATTGTTTCTGCGCGTATGAGTATACAGGGAGTTTCTCAAGAGGTGTTGCGTACGTTGGAAGAACAAGGGATTGATCATTCTTCTATATCGTCAATGATTCCGGAACACTTAACATTTCCAGTTTACAAGAATGCGTTATACAGTATTCTTTATTGCTGCTATCTCCGGATTACTGAAATGAAGGGTACTCATGGCGTAATAGTAGAAATGTCAGAACAGGATGGTAAGATGCAGCTACATTTTTCTTCTAAAGATGCTACTGCGAAAGCGTTGTATGAATATCTTTCAGATAAAGCTTCTTCGGTGACGGAGAAAGATTCCGATCATGTGTTTGTTGTGCATTTACTTTTAGGTTTTGTACGGTCGGCTTTGGAACGTATTCATGCCGTTCTTCGTTATGATGATGATGAGAGTGGTAGTCGGTTGACGATTATCTTTGAACCGGCGGTCTTGACAGTAGCAGGTGAACAAGGGAAAAAAACTGTGCTTTTGTTGGAAGACAGAGATGAAATGACTTGGTTGATTAGTAATTTCCTGGCTGATGAATACGTGGTTCATCAAGTAAAGAGTGTGCAGCTTGCTTTTGACGAAATTCGTCGGTCGGCTCCGGCTCTATTATTAGTGGATATGACAATGTATGCCAATGCTGAAAGTACTTTTATGGAGTATGTTAGCCGGAATCGTACTCTGCTTTCAAAGACAGCTTTTATTCCATTGTTAACCTGGAAAGTTGGTTCGGCCATTCAGCGGGAACTGATCTTGTGGTCTGATTCTTATATTGTACTTCCTTATGATATATTATTCTTGCGGGAAGTTGTCCATAATGCTATTTATGGAAAGCGGGAAGCGAAGCAGATATATATGGAGGAACTGGGAGATTTGGCGGGACAGATTGTCTGTACAACTACCGAACAAGCTGATTTTATTCGTAAATTGTTAAAGGTGATTGAAGAAAACCTGGACAAGGAAGAACTGGGCTCAACGTTGATCGCTGATCGTATGGCAATGAGTTCCCGTCAGTTCTATCGTAAATTCAAGGAAATTTCCAATACTGCTCCCGGTGATTTAATAAAGAGTTACCGTATGGAAAAGGCAGCCCGCCTGTTACTTGATGAAGAACTTTCTATTCAAGATGTTATTATGGAGGTCGGTATTTCCAGCCGGTCTTATTTTTATAAAGAGTTTACCCGTCGGTTCGGGATGACACCGAAAGATTATCGGGAACAGCGAAAGGTATGCTGATTGTCAGGTTAAATTCTTTCGTATAGGTGATTAGTTGGGAAACATTATTATTTATTTGTTTGTCACAACCTTGTGCTCTAAATTCCTTTTGTCGATTTTATTGTATTGATTATTAGTGTGTTAATCTGTGCTCTAATTTACCATTCTGTGCTTTAGATATGTGTCTTTATTTTGCCGTTTTTTTGGCAAGGTAGAGCATTGGACTTTTATTCGAATAGCCTTTATTTGCAACAATCTTTTTAAAGGGAATTAACCTTATTACTAATCAAATTTAAAGGAATTATGAATGAAAAACTAAAGTATCTTACCTTATTTGTAATAGGTATGATGTTGAGTTTGGGCATGAATGCTCAATCTGTAAAATCAATCTCCGGTACGGTAACCGATGATCAGGGAGAGGCGGTTATCAGTGGTACGGTGAAAGTTAAAAACGGTAGTACAGGAACAATCACTGACATTAACGGTAAATACACTCTCTCTGTTCCTTCCAATGCCACCTTGGTGTTTTCGTATATTGGTTATATCACACAAGAATTTAAAGTCTCGGAATTAAAGAGTAATGTTCTGAACGTAGTTCTGCAATCGGATACGAAAGCACTGGACGAAGTAGTCGTTGTAGGTTATGGTACCATGCGCAAATCAGACTTGACGGGTTCCATTTCCACAGCCAAAGGTAAAGACATGCTGAAAGCACAATCATTCAATGCGCTTGACGGATTGAAGGGTAAAGTGGCCGGTGTGAATATCTTCTCTAATACCGGTCAGCCGGGTGGAGAATCACGTGTCATCATTCGTGGTATTTCTACTATCAACGCATCAGCATCACCGCTGTACGTAGTCGATGGAGTGGTGATGTCAAACTTCGAATTGCTTAATCCGAATGATATCGAATCTATCGAAGTATTGAAAGATGCTTCCTCTGCTGCCATCTATGGTGCCCGTGGTGCAAATGGTGTTATCATGGTGACTACCAAGCGCGGTAATGCAGGAAAAGGAGTCCATGTTTCCTATGATGGTTCATTGTCTATCGGTAAGATGGCTAGAAAAATAGATGTAATGGATGCTAACGAATGGATGTCTACCTTCAAGCAGGGATTGGAAAATGCCAACGAATTTCAAGGCAAGAACTTCACAACTGATCTGTCACAGATATTCACAGACGAACGTTTGTTCAATGCAGACGGTTCTCCGAAATATAATACCAACTGGCAGGATGAAGCATCCCGCACTGCCATCTCTCATAACCATCAGATCAGTATCCAACGTACAGGAGAAGGATCTTCTATCGGAGCATTCATCAATTATACCGATCAACAGGGTATTTTGTTGAATTCTTACTTTAAACGTATCAATGCAAAATTGGCGTATGATGACAAACCGACTGATTGGCTGTCTACTTCCGTTAATTTATTAGTAAATCATACTTGGGGTAATAGAACTTCTGATAACCCTTACGGACAAGGCGCATTGCGTACAATGATCGAACAGTTGCCTTTCTTACCGGTTAAGCTGGATGGTGAATATACGCAGACGAACATTATTAATACAAGCTCTATTCTCAATAATCAGACTGATCCTAATAGCGGAAAACAAGGATTCAGCCCGGAAGGTGTAGGTAATCCCGTTGAGTTGCTCGAACGGATGCAGGCTATGCAATATCGTACGCAGATTTTTGGTAATGCTGCTTTGACTTTCCATCTCATGAAAGGATTGGATTTGAAGACCCAGTTCGGTATCGACTACCACAATAATCGTGATGCTAACTATACGCCATTTACTCCGCGTCCGATGATTAATCAAAGTTCCGAGGGAGCAGCTTCTGCAAATAACTCCAACTCTTTGTATTGGCAGGAAGAAACCTATTTGACTTATGTGAAAGATATAAACAAACATCACATTAATGCAATGGCGGGTATGTCTTGGCAAGAGTATAATTATACCAAATTCGAAGCTTCCGACAGTAAGTATATTGATGACTTCTACGGATATTATAATTTAGGTTCCGGAACGAACCGTCCTTCTGTAGGCAATGATTACGACAAGTGGGCGATGAACTCTTATTTCTTGCGTCTGGCATATTCTTATGACAACAAGTATATGGCTACCGTAACCGGTCGTTATGATGGCTCTTCCAAATTCGGACAGAACAATAAATATGCATTTTTCCCGTCAGTCGGCTTGGGTTGGATGATTTCTAATGAAGACTTTTTGAAAGATAACTCATTGATCAGCAAGCTGAAATTACATACTTCTTACGGTCTGACAGGTAATTCGGAAATTGGTACATATAAATCATTGGCTACGGTGAGCCAGTCGAATACGATCATTGGTGATGCTCTGCATGTAGTGTCTTATCTGGACAATATGCCTAATCCGGACCTGAAATGGGAAAAGACAGGACAGTGGGACTTAGGATTCGAGTTGGGTTTATTCAATAACAGACTGAATTTCGATATTTCCTATTATTATAAGTATACTTCGGATTTGTTGCTCGACCGTCCGGTTCCTGAATCAACAGGTTACTCTTCCATTATGGATAATATTGGAGCCGTTTCCAATCGTGGTGTAGATATTCTGGTTACAGCATATCCTATTCAGACACATGATTTCCAGTGGACTTCCACTCTTAATTTAGGTTTCAACAAAAACCGTGTAGAGAAGTTGGATGAAAGTGCATCTGTTGATCCTGTCACCGGTAAGCGTCAGATTACGACCGACGGTTTTGTGGGTTACGATATGTTGATTCGTGAAGGTGAAGAGCTTTCCTCTTTCTATGGTTATAAGCGTGCCGGTATTTACGATGGTATTCCGTCTAACTGGGATCCGGAGACAATGAACATACCTTCCACTATTGGTGAAAAGGTAACTTATAAGAAACGCGAAATTATCGGTAACGGATTACCTGACTGGATGGGCTCATTCATCAATACCTTCAATTATAAAGGATTTGATTTTTTAGACTTCCAGTTTACATGGGGGGTGGACGTGATGCAAGAATATTATCACTCTACTGTAGCCCGTTTCCTAACTAACGGTATAGACCGTCTTTATAAGGAAGCATGGCATCCAACTCTCAATCCGTCGGGTAAAGAACAGGCAATTCGTCTGAATAACTTTGGTCAGGGAGCTAATAACCAGGCAGATGATGACTGGGTTTGCAATGGTTCTTATTTGCGTTGTAACATGATTCAGCTCGGATATACCTTCAATCCGACACTGATTAAGAAGATCGGTCTGTCTTCATTGCGTTTGTATGCGAATGTGAATAACGCATTCCTGATTACTTCTAAGGACTATAACGGATATGATCCGGATAACTCATCTCGTTTAGGTGACAACAAATGGGGGGCTAACCGCCAATTCTTCACCTATCCGCGTCCGAGAACGTTTACGTTCGGTCTTAATGTAGCATTTTAATTCACCGTTATAAAAACTATAAGAATTATGAAACTATTAAAAGTATATATATCTGCATTTTGTATGTGTTCACTTTCTGTGTTGCTGAATTCATGCGACGATTTCCTGAAAGAAGAACCATTGGATATGAAGTCATCTGACCAATTCTGGAAGACGAAAGCTGATGCGGAGTCGGGTGTGAACGCATTGTATTTCGGTGGTGTACCTTATTTACACAACACTGATGTAGGCGGTGGCTGGACTCCTAAAGCGACAATGTGGGGTGGTATTGTGTCCGGATTGTACGTTGATAAGCGTAAGGATAGAACATTTACTACGGCATCCGAAGGGTGTAATTTCAATATTGAATCTTTTGATGATATTGCAATGAAATACTGGCATGAGTTTTATAAAGGTATTTCACGTGCCAACTTTGTTATTGCCAATATTCCGACAATGACCGGTGTGCTGGATGAAGCTACTATTAATAATTATGTGGCTCAAGGTAAATTCTTCCGTGCATATGGATATTTCTGGCTGGTCAAAGAATTTGGTGGTGTTCCTTATATTTCAGAACCTTACACATCTACAGAAGGTATGTACAAAGAACGTCTTTCTGCTGAAGAGGTTTATAAGAAAATTGAAGCCGACTTGCTGGATATTGTCAACGGGGATGCATTGCCGAATAAAACGTTTTATGATAATGGCTGTTATGTCACTAGGGCAATGGCGCAGACTTTGCTGGCACAAGTTTATTTGCAATGGGCTGGTGCACCGTTAAACGGTGGAACAGACTATTATGGAAAAGCAGCGCAGATGGCTTTGAAAGTGATCAATGATAGTCCTCACGAACTTATTCATCCAAATGGAACGACTGATGATTTGAGCTCGGCATATAATGTAATCAAGACTACGAAAAGTTCTGCAGAAATCATTTATGCTAAAGAATATAATTATAGTGATTATAGTGTAGGTAACTCTTATGCTTGTCGTTCTATTGGTACAGATGCTTTCCAATGGGGAGTGTTCCATCCGGGAGGAGACGTGCTGTATAATGCATACCTTCCCTGTGATATGTTGCTTAACAGCTATGCCTCTAATGATATTCGAGGACATGAGAAACAGTTCTTCTTTAAGAAATATACCGATGCTGCAGGAAAGACTTATACTTTGAACAATGCAGGCAACTGGGCGTGGTTTGATGAAAATGCTTTGATTAGCGGTCACGACGGTGATTATAATATGCCGGTATTCCGTTTTGCGGAAGTCTTGCTGATTGCGGCCGAAGGTCTGGCACGTACAAATCATGAAGATAATGCTGTCGGTGGAGCTAAATATTATCTCAATCAAGTGCGTAAACGTGCTGGATTGGCAGATGAGACGGCTACAGGAAATGATTTAATACAATCGATTTTGACTGAACGTTTACATGAGTTACCGTTGGAATTTAAGATTTGGGACGACATTCGCCGTACTCGTTTGTATCCGGAAGCATCTACAGAATCAGGAAAATTGAAATGGACTGCTCTTGCATCGGCTCAAATCCAAAACAAGCCAGATGGAAGCACAAGAGCCGGTGCCATTCCTGAATATGCTTTGTTATGGCCTATCCCGTTAGATGAAATTCAGGCTAATCCTGCGTTGGAAGGACATCAGAACCCGGGATGGAATTAATTAGGTAATAATAAATATTTGTTTCTGATAGAATTGGAGAGAGGGTAAAGGCTAATTATCCTCTCTCTATTGCTTAAACGGTTAGTCTTTCGGTTGTACTCTCATTGTATACACATAAATATTATGTTTTGATTCTCAGTTGTTTAACTTGTACTCTCGTTGACACTCGTTTCCTTTGGTTGACTATACTGCTATTTTTTCTTATTTTGGCGTATCAGAGGACTGATAATTGCTGAAAGATGCTTTAATTTGTAACATAAATAAAAAAGACTTGATAATCTAGTATTAATAGTTTAATTCGTAGACCATGAACAAAAAGAAACTACTATCTTTCGCAATAGCCCTGCTATTGGGAGTTTCCTCTACCTTTGCACAAAAGCAACCGGTAGACTATGTGAATCCTTTAATGGGGACTGATTCGAAAATATCACTATCCAATGGAAATACATATCCCGCCATTGCGTTGCCTTGGGGAATGAATTTTTGGATGCCACAAACCGGAAAGATGGTGACGGTTGTACACTTACATCCGACAAAATCAGAGGTTTCAAGCAAACCCATCAGCCCAGTCCGTGGATCAATGACTACGGTCAGTTTTCAATCATGCCGATGACTAAACAGTTGAAGATCGATCAGGATAGTCGTGCTTCTTGGTTCTCTCACAAAGCAGAGAAAGCCACTCCTTATTATTATAGTGTTTATTTGTCAGAGTATGACATGACAACTGAAATAGCTCCGACAGAACGTTGTGCACATTTTCGTTTCACTTTCCCTGAAACCTCCGATGCTTATGTGGTAGTAGATGCTTTCGACCGTGGTTCGTATGTGAAGGTGATTCCCGAAGAAAATAAGATTGTAGGTTATACGACACGCAATAGTGGCGGTGTTCCTCAAAACTTTAGGAATTACTTTGTGATAGAGTTCGACAAGCCTTTTACTTTCAATAAAGTATGGGCAGACTATCATTTGGTTGAAACACATCTCGAACTACAATCCAATCACGTGGGTGCTGCTATCGGATTTTCGACGAAAAAAGGAGAACAAGTGCATGCAAAAGTGGCATCCTCATTCATCAGCCCCGAACAGGCGGAACTGAACTTGAAGGAAATTGGTAATAAGACTTTTGAACAGACAAAAGAGGCCGGTCGTAAGGCATGGAACAATGTCTTGGGGCGTATCAAGGTTGAAGACAGCGATGAGAACCGTATGCGTACGTTCTACTCTTGCTTGTATCGTTCGGTGTTGTTTCCCCGTATGTTTTACGAGGTAAACGGTAAGGGAGAAACTGTGCATTACAGCCCCTATAATGGTGAAATCCGTTCGGGATATATGTTTACCGACACTGGATTCTGGGATACTTTCCGTTGCTTGTTTCCATTTGTTAATTTGATATATCCTTCAATGGGTGAGAAGATGCAGGAAGGCCTGTTGAATACCTATCTTGAAAGTGGATTCTTTCCTGAATGGGCAAGCCCGGGCCATCGTGGTTGTATGGTTGGGAACAATTCAGCTTCTGTAGTGGCGGATGCCTTCATGAAGAATGTAACCAAAGCGGATGCAGAAAAAATGTACGAAGGCCTACTGAAAGGGAATAGCGTACATCCGAAAGTTTCTACTACCGGACGCCGTGGATATGAATATTATAACAAACTGGGCTATGTGCCATACGATGTGAAAATTAATGAGAATGCGGCACGCACATTGGAATATGCATACGATGACTGGTGCATTTACCGTATGGGTGAAAAATTAGGCCGTCCGGCAGAAGAACTGGATGTTTATAAGAAAAGGAGTCAGAACTACCGTAATCTGTTCGATCCGGAAACTAAGTTGATGCGGGGAAAGAATTCCGACGGAACTTTCCAGACTCCTTTCAATCCTTTTAAATGGGGAGATGCCTTTACGGAAGGAAATAGTTGGCATTATACATGGTCGGTATTCCACGATGTACAAGGACTGGTTGACCTGATGGGCGGCAAGAAGATGTTTGTCAGTATGCTTGATTCTGTATTCAATCTTCCTCCTGTATTTGATGATAGCTATTATGGAGGAGTGATTCACGAGATTCGTGAAATGGAAATTGCTAACATGGGTAACTATGCACATGGCAACCAACCTATCCAGCACATGATCTACTTGTATAACTATGCCGGCGAACCGTGGAAAGCCCAATATTGGTTGCGTGAGACGATGAACCGCCTCTATCTTCCTACTCCGGACGGTTATTGTGGAGATGAAGATAACGGTCAGACTTCGGCTTGGTATGTATTTACTGCATTGGGATTTTATCCGGTATGTCCGGGCAGCAATGAATATGTGATGGGAGCTCCTTACTTTAAGAAAGCAACGATTACACTGGAGAACGGCAAGAAATTGGAAATCTCCGCCCCGAAGAATAACGATGATAATCGTTATATTCGTTCATTGAATTATAATGGCAAGAATTATACAAAGAATTATCTGAACCATTTCGATCTGTTGAAAGGCGGTCGTCTGGTGTTTGATATGGATAACAAACCGAATAAGGGAAGAGGTATCAACGAATCAGACTTCCCGTATTCATTCTCTCGTGACGCAAAGTAAGCTGATATGAATAATTTGAGAAAGAAAGTATTGATGA
>SCPO01001134.1_pt1 | contig 10958 bp, 9 predicted proteins | sample 6106821 | NCBI WGS metagenome assembly SCPO01 (sample SAMN10720448, study PRJNA508395) | human gut metagenome | isolation source: Participant 2 stool, 0 month | host: Homo sapiens | collected 2017 | reverse complement strand
GTACAGAAAAAGCAGCCGACGGTGAACTTCAGACAGAAAACAAACGAATCGTGGCACAGAAACAGCCGGGACTGTATGCAGTAAAATATCATCCGATCGGCGGTGTGCCGAAAGTGTCAAAATTTGGCGAGATCTATGAAAGCATCAAAGATGTATCGGATGCAGAAATCCGTATTTCACCGGATGAGACAGTCTATATCATCAACCTGACGGCAAAAGAAGCAGAAAAAGTGCTTGCAGCTACGGATGACGGAGCAGAAACTTTATTCGAAAGTTCCGTATCCTGTATCGGAGCAACGATTTGCCAGGTTGGTGTGCGTGATTCCCAGGGACTTTTAAGAAGACTGGTTGAGACAGCAGAAGAATATGATTTTGCGGACGGTGTACTGCCGCAGATCCATATTTCCGGATGTACTTCATCCTGTGGGACACATCAGATTGGAAAGATCGGTTTCCACGGCGGAGTAAAGAGAATAGACGGTGTGACAGAGCCGGTATTTACGCTTCATGTGAACGGCTGTGACAGACAGGGGCAGGAGGCATTTGGTGAATCCTGGGGCATGATCAAAGAAAGCGATATCCCGGACTTTCTCATGGAAGTTGGAAAAACCGTTCAGCAGGAAAACACCGTGTTTGCCACATGGTATGAAAAGACACCGGAGAAATTAAAAGAGATTGCTGAAAAATATCTGATTAAATAAAAAACTTTTGACTTCAATGTATGCCTGAAAATTGCTCCGTTACAAGGTAACTCTCACAATCCTGCAAATTTTCCTTGCTTTTCAGAAAAAAACTAGCCGTTTGGATAGTGTACAAAACACGGAAAAATTGCTATACTTTTTCTTGGGAAGAGGAACTTATAAACATAAAACGTAGTAAAACAACAGAGAAAGCGGGGTGTTGCATTGGCAGAAAACAGCATGTGGGAAGAGATGATGCAAGGGGAGAAAATCTGCTATGTAAAACCCCGCCGTGCAATCAGGCGGCTGAAAGCGGCAGATGAAGAGAATATAACAGCGTATATTTATGGGGTCAGCGGTTGCGGCAAAACGGAACTGGTCATGCGATATCTGAAGAACCGGAAATATACGCTGTTTAACGCTGGTTTGGTAACAGTGGAGGAGCTGCGTGAGATCAAGGTTTCCAAGCAGCGGAAAACCGTGGTGATCAACAGTCTGCACGATATGGCGATGCAGAATGATACTGAGGAGATCCGGGAAGCGATCATCGAACTTGTGGAGCGTGAGGATGTGTGGCTGATTTTGAGCGGACGCTGTGCGGTACCGCCGTGGCTGACTGCTGTGCGGTATCGTGAAGTCTTCTATGTGATCGGTGAGCAGGAGCTGCTGTTTGATGAAGATCAGGCAGATCAGTATATTGCCATGACCGGGATGATCTTCAGTGAAGAACAGCTGGCAAAAGAAAAAGCATACTGCGTTGGTATGCCGATCGGCTGGAGCATCACAAATAGTGTCTATTGGCAGATGCGTATGGGGCAGGATGAAAAGGATGTCACGAAACCGTTTTCAGATGAAGAATACCGGACGATGGTGGGAGAGGCACTGAGCCAGATGTGGGATTATCTGGAATATCATGTCTATGACCGCTGGGAAATATCAATACAGGAATTTCTGATGGAAGTTGCAATTGTGGAAGATTTTACCGTATATATGGCGGAGATGATCACCGGACGCAATGATGTAGAATCGCTTCTTGGAAGGATTCAGTGGATCGGTAATTTCATGGATATTGTCCGAAACGGAAGTGAAACGGTCTACAAACTCAGAAATCAAATGCGGATCAGCATGATCCGGAGGCTGAGGCGAAAATACACAAAAGAGCAGATCCGTAAGCTTTACGAAAATGCAGGACTTTATTACCAGATCAGTAAGCAGCCGTTAAAGGCTCTTTCCATGTATCAACAGGTGAATGACACGGAAAGAATCGCCTCGGTGCTGATCGATAACGTTCGGATAGCACCAAACAATGCTTATTATTATGAACTGAAACCGTATTATCTTAAACTGCCGGAAGAAAAAATATGCAAAAGCCCGGAACTGATGTGTGGCATGAGTATGCTGCAGTCGCTGCTTTTAAATACCGAAGAGAGCGAACGCTGGTACCGGGAGCTTCAAAAATATGCAAAAGAACATACCGGAAGTGAACGGCGTTCAGCGAAAGGAAAGATCCTGTATCTGGATATCGGACTTCCGCACCGTGGCAGTGATCATATGGTGGAGATTCTGAAAAATGCATATTTGCTTCTTTTGGATAAAGAATTAAAAATACAGGAGTTTTCCGTTACCAGCAACCAGGCATCTCAAATGAACGGCGGCAAGGATTTCTGTGAGTGGAGCAAGCGTGACCGGGAGCTTGCAGGAAGCATTGGCAAGATTGTGGAATTTGTACTTGGAAAATATGGTAAGGGGCTTGTAAATTTGGCACTTGCAGAAAGCTTTTTAAAGGGCGGAGATAATTATGAAGTTGCGATGCTTGCAAATAAGGGAAGAATGAGGCGGAGGCAGGAGGCAAGATCGAGCAGTGTTTTGTCGGAGACGGCATGCTTGCCTGGCTTCATATTATTACCGGAAAAGTAAAAGAAGCGGAGGAGCTTCTGACCAGATTCAAGGGTAAAGCACAGCAGGAAAATGCAGAAAGAATTCTGCCGAATATCGATACCTTTCTCGTTCGCTGTGCATTATATGATGCGGACAAAGCAGCGATTGCAAAATGGCTTGCCCAGGCACCGGATGAAGAACTGATATTCTCTATTTATGATCGTTTTCATTATATTACGAAAGTGCGTGTGTATCTGCAAAATGGCAGAAACGAGCAGGCTTATCATCTGCTTTTGAAATGTGCCTATTATGCAAAAGTGATGCAGCGTACCTACATTGATATAGAAGTGAAACTGCTTCTTGCGATCACGCAGTACCGCATGGGTGAGAAAAAATGGGATGAAACACTTGGCGAGGCACTGACAAAAGCAGAAGAATATCATTTTGTACGGATCATCACAAGAGAAGGTGCGGCTATCCGGCCTCTGCTTCAGGCGACCTCCTGGAAGCCGTCGGAAGTGGAGAAAAATCCGGCACAGACAAGGAAAAATAAACAATTCTGGGCAAAGGTTCAGGACGAGACAGAAAAATGGCACGATTCTATCCGGCGTATTTAAAAGTGGGTGTGGAAGAAGTCACATTGAGTGATACAATGCTTCGAATCCTGAAACTGCAGATGGAATGTCAAAAGAAAATTGCGGCAGAGCTGAATATGACAACCGCTAATGTAAAATATCATACACAGCAGATCTACAAAAGACTCGGTGTTTCCAATAAGGCAGGAGCCGTGATGGAAGCGGGCAAACGAGGACTGATCTGAAAATGCAAAGAAAAGAAACCACAGCATTTACTGACTGAATCGGTCGGTGGTGCGTGGTTTTTTTTATCTCAGTCGGAGAAGACTCCCACTTCTATAAATGGCGAGCAACAAATTTGACCCTGACATCATGGCAAATTTTGAATACAAATTGAACGAATATGAATGAAATTGAACGTTTGTGAAAACTATACAAAAACAGAAAGGAAAATTTGTGAATTAGTATGATTGAAATTGAACGAATATGATTGTATAATACAATCATGAAACAGAGAGGCACACAAAAGTGCAAAAGAAAGAGGTAAGGCATATGATTTATACGGTAACATTTAATCCTTGTCTGGATTATATCGTAGGTGTGGAAGATTTTCAACTGGGAATGACAAACCGCACTTGTTCAGAGCAGATGTTTGCCGGTGGAAAGGGGATCAACGTCTCTATCGTTCTGAAAAATCTCGGCATTGAGAGTACGGCACTTGGATTTATCGCCGGTTTCACCGGAGAGGAGATCCGCAGAAAAGTCGAGAAGATGGGCATTACATCCGAATTTATCCAGCTTGAGAATGGATTTTCCCGGATCAACATCAAACTCAAATCCATCGATGGAACGGAGATCAACGGCACAGGACCTTCGATCGGAAGTGAAGAACTTGAAAGATTGCTTAAGAAACTGGATACACTGAAAAAGGGAGATGTGCTGATCCTTGCAGGCAGCATCCCGGCAAGTCTTCCGGATTCTATTTACAGTGACATTATGGAACGTCTGGAAGAAAAAGAGGTCATGATCGTGGTGGATGCGACAAAAGACCTTCTGGTCAATGTACTGAAATACCATCCGTTCCTCATCAAACCAAACAATCATGAACTGGGCGATATCTTTGGAGTGGAGATCAGAGAGCGTGACCAGGTAGCACCATATGCGAAGAAGTTACAGGAGATGGGAGCAAGAAATGTTCTGGTTTCCATGGCAGGCAAAGGTGCAGTGCTTCTTGCTGAGGATGGCAGCGTATATGAAAGCCCGGCACCGAAAGGTAAACTGATCAATGCGGTTGGAGCCGGAGATTCCATGGTGGCTGGTTTTACTGCAGGTTATATGCAGAAAGGCAGCTATGAACATGCATTCAAAATGGGCGTTTCCACCGGAAGTGCCAGTGCATTTTCTGAGAATTTTGCCACAAAAGAAGAAGTAGAAGCGATTTATAAAACATTATAAAGATGCCAGGGTCAAAAGCCTGAAAGCACGATGTCGAAGTGAGGAACAATTCGTATGGCATTTTTGAATTAGCTTCTTGTGAAAATCTATCACAAAAAAGAAATGTAAGAAAGGAGAACTTATGAGAATCACAGAACTGCTGGATAAGCGAAGCATCAGGATCGACGGTGCTCCAAAATCCAAGAACGAAGCTCTCGACCAGATGGTCGAACTGATGGCAAAGAGTGGAAAAATCAATGACCTGGAAGCTTATCGCCAGGAAGTATACCGCCGTGAAGAGGAAGGAACGACAGGTGTCGGAGAGGGGATTGCGATCCCTCACGGAAAAGGTGCATTTGTAGATAAGCCGGGACTGGCAGCGATGGTTGTAAAGGACGGTGTAGATTACGATTCTCTTGATGGAGAGCCGGTACATCTGATCTTTCTGATTGCAGCACCGAATACCAAAGACAACGTACATCTGGACGTACTGAGCAAACTTTCCGTACTTCTGATGGATGAGGATTTTTCCAGAGCACTGCAGAATGCAAAAAGCCCGGAAGAATTTATGAAGATCGTCGATGAAGCAGATCAGGAAGCACCGGATCTGGATGAAAAACTGAAAGCAGACGAAGCGACCTCGGAAGATCAGTTCCGTATTCTGGCTGTCACAGCATGCCCGACCGGTATCGCACATACTTACATGGCAGCGGAAGGTCTGGAAAAGGCTGCAAAAGCGAAAGGATGTTTCATTAAAGTAGAGACAAGAGGTTCTGGCGGAGCGAAAAATGTGCTGACTGCGGAAGAAATCAAAAATGCAGACTGCATCATCGTGGCAGCAGACACAAAAGTTCCGATGGATCGATTCAATGGTAAAAAGCTGATCGAAGTTCAGGTTTCTGACGGTATCAGCAAAGCGGATAAACTGATAGAGCAGGCAATGTCCGGAAATGTACCGGTTTATACTGCATCGGAAAATGCAGAAGTTTCCGAGAAAAAAGCAGGAGGCTCCAAAGGCCATCAGATTTATATGCAGTTGATGAATGGTGTTTCACACATGCTGCCATTCGTCGTAGGCGGCGGTATTTTGATCGCTCTTGCATTCCTGATCGATGGACTTTGTGTAGATATGACATCATTGACAGCAGAAGCACGACAGAGTTTCGGTTCGATCACACCGGTGGCGGCAACACTGAAATCCATAGGAGATCTTGCATTTGGATTTATGCTTCCGGTTCTGGCAGGATTTATTGCTATGAGCATTGCAGACAGACCTGGTCTGGCAGTCGGATTTGTGGGTGGTGCAATTGCAGCAAACGGCAAGTCTGGTTTCCTCGGTGCATTAGTAGCAGGTTTTCTGGCAGGCTATCTTATTCTTCTCTTAAAAAAATTGTTCGAAAAACTTCCGGAAGCACTGGAAAAAATTGCCCCAGTCCTTCTCTATCCGGTATTCGGCATTCTGATCGTGGGACTTGTTATGACGTTTGTCGTAGAGCCTCCAATCGGAGCATTGAACACGGCACTGAACACAGCTCTTACAAACATGAGTGGTTCCAGTAAGGTTCTTCTTGGCATCATCGTAGCAGGTATGATGGCAGTTGACATGGGTGGTCCGTTCAACAAAGCGGCCTATGTATTTGGAACGGCATCCATTGCAGCAGGAAATTACGGAATCATGGCAGCAGTTATGATCGGTGGTATGGTTCCTCCGTGTGCGATCGCTCTGGCATCTCTTCTGTTTAAAGATAAATTTACAAAAACAGAAAGAGAATCTGCTCCGACAAACTTTATCATGGGACTTGCATTTATCACAGAAGGTGCGATTCCGTTTGCAGCATCCGATCCGCTGCATGTCATCCCGGCATGCGTGATAGGTTCCGGACTTGCAGGAGCACTTTCCATGGCATTCAACTGTACGCTGATGGCACCGCACGGTGGAATCTTCGTGTTCCCTGTAGTCGGCAATCCGCTGATGTACCTGGCTGCACTGGCAGTAGGAACCGTAGTCGGAGCACTGATGCTCGGTGTGCTTAAGAAAAAAATAGCCGAGTAAACCAAAACTTCATCATAAAACTTTTCCTCAGAAAAACCGCAGTGACTTTAAAGTTGTAAAGCACTGCGGTTTTGCTTTACTTTCTTATCTGCTATGAGCTATAATAAAAGGCGTCAAGGGATGTAACTATATGATTTTTTTGCAGCATGAAAAGGGGTGGGATAATATGCTTACTAAAACACGACAGAAAGAGATCTTGAAACTTCTGGAAAACAGAGGCAGCGTGACACTTCAGGAGTTAAAAGATCATTTAAATACTTCAGAATCTACGATCCGTCGAGATCTGAATACGTTGGATGCACAGGGGAAGCTGGTCAAGGTTTTCGGTGGGGCAGTTGCGGCTGACAACATGAGCATACGCGATGAGCAGGTGTCACGAAGAGAAGAAAAGAATTTAGAAGAAAAAAGACTGATTGCACGTTATGCAGCATCACTGATACAGGATGATGATTTCGTGTATCTCGATGCCGGAACGACAACCGGATGTATGCTCGATTATATTTCCGATACGACAACGGCAGTTTTTGTGACGAATGCACCGTCACATGCACAGAAACTGGCACGCAAAGGAATGGAAGTCATCCTGATCGGCGGCAGACTCAAACAGTCTACCGAGGCAGTTGTCGGAGAAGAGGCATGCAGACAGATTGAAAAATTTAATTTCAGTCTTGGTTTCCTGGGCAGCAACGGCGTTTCCGAACGCTCCGGATTTTCGACACCGGATCAGGACGAAGCGATGGTCAAAAAAAGAGCAATCGAACGCATCCACCGGTGCTTTGTTCTCTGTGATCACACGAAATTTTACAAAGTCAGCCCGATCAGCTTTGCAAAATTAGAAGATGCCGTCGTACTGACAGATTCTGCACCGCAGGGCAATTTTCAGGAGATGCCGAACATCGTGGAAATTTCCGAAGATGAATAGATAGAAATACCAAAAACGGCAAAACTGTAAAAAGTGAAAAGGATGCCGGGAGTGCCTTGAAACAGAGCAATCAGCAGGCATCAAATAAAAAATGGAAAATAAAGGAGGAAGAAAACATGGGATGGTTGATATTGATCGTACTTCTTTTGATCGTGTTGATACTTTTGCTTTCCTGCGTGAAGATTGTGCCGCAGGCAACCGCAATGGTTGTGGAACGTCTTGGCGGATATCGTGCGACCTGGTCGGTCGGACTTCATGTGAAAGCACCGTTTATTGACCGTGTTGCAAAGAAAGTCATTTTAAAAGAGCAGGTGGTAGATTTTGCACCGCAGCCGGTTATCACAAAGGATAACGTAACAATGCGGATCGATACGGTTGTATTTTTCCAGATCACAGATCCGAAGCTGTTTGCATACGGCGTGGAGAATCCGATCATGGCAATCGAAAATCTGACTGCAACGACACTGCGAAATATCATCGGAGATCTGGAACTGGATGAGACCCTGACATCCAGAGAGACGATCAACACGAAAATGCGTGCGTCGCTTGATATTGCCACAGATCCATGGGGCATTAAAGTCAACCGTGTGGAGCTGAAAAACATCATTCCGCCGGCTGCAATTCAGGATGCGATGGAGAAGCAGATGAAAGCAGAGCGTGAGCGAAGAGAAGCGATCCTGCGTGCAGAAGGTGAGAAAAAATCTACCGTGCTTGTGGCAGAAGGCAAAAAGGAATCTGCAATCCTGGATGCAGAGGCAGAAAAAACCGCAGCAATCCTGCGAGCAGAAGCACAGAAGGAAAAGATGATCCGCGAAGCCGAAGGTCAGGCAGAAGCGATCCTGAAGGTTCAGAAAGCAAATGCGGACGGTCTGCGTTTCTTAAAAGATGCAGGAGCAGATGAAACCGTTCTGGCACTGAAGAGCTTTGAAGCACTGACAAAAGTGGCAGACGGCAAAGCAACCAAGATCATCATACCATCGGAACTGCAGAATGTTGCCGGCACATTGACAGCACTTGCAGAGACTGTAAAAACCGAGAAAAAAGAAACAGCAGATCCGGTTTAAAAGAAAGTATAGGCCATTTTTGAATTTATGAAAAATGAAATGGTTTGAAACGAATATGGAGGATAAAAAAATGGATTTAAAAGGACGCAATTTTCTGACTTTAAAAGATTTCACGGCAGAGGAAATCATTTATCTGGTCGATCTGGCAGCAGAACTGAAAGAAAAAAAGAAAAAAGGAATCCCGGTTGACACCTTAAGAGGAAAAAATGTGGCTCTGATCTTCGAAAAGACCAGCACGAGAACACGCTGTGCATTTGAAGTAGCAGCACATGACCTTGGCATGGGAACGACTTATCTGGATCCTTCAGGTTCTCAGATCGGCAAAAAAGAGAGCATCCGCGACACCGCACGCGTACTGGGCAGAATGTTCGAAGGTATCAGTATCGTGGATTTGGACAGGAATTGTGGAAGAACTGGCAAAATATGCGGGGTTCCGGTATGGAACGGCCTGACGAACGAATACCACCGACACAGATGCTTGCTGATATGCTGACGATCCGTGAACACCTCGGACATCTGAAAGGCGTGAAACTGGTATACATGGGCGATGCACGTTACAACATGGGTAATTCTCTGATGATCGCGTATTGCAAAACTCGGTATGCATTTCGTAGCATGTGCACCGGAAAATATTTTCCGAACGCAGCACTGGTTGAGGAATGCCAGGACTATGCAAAAGGCGGCGGAAGCATCACACTGACCAGAAGATGTCAAGGTCGGAACCAAAGATGCAGACGTTATCTACACCGATGTATGGGTTTCCATGGGTGAGCCGGATGAAGTCTGGGAAGAGCGTATCCGCGAATTAACTCCATATAAAGTAACAAAAGAAGTGATGGAAAACGCAGGAGAGAAAGCTATTTTCCTGCATTGCCTGCCGGCATTTCATGACTGGGAGACAAAGATCGGAAAAGAAATGGGCGAACGTTTCAACCTCAAAGAAATGGAAGTTACCGATGAAGTATTTGAGTCTGAACAGTCCGTTGTATTTGACGAGGCGGAAAACAGAATGCACACCATAAAAGCAGTTATGGCGGCAACACTTGGAGCATAAAATTTTATGTCAAGAAAAGAAGAAAAATGGATCAAACGGCTGGAGATCTTAGGAGCCTCCGCCGCTGCGATCGTGATCGTATCCGCAGTCGGGACCTTTTTGCTGGATCGTATTGCCATGCAGCTGATGGCACTGGCTGTCGGATGCGGAAGCATAGTCAATGTGGTATTTATGGTACTTTGTTATTATAAAAAGAAGACCGTACCGAGCATTATTTTTATGATTTTTGCACTGCTTCTCATAGCAACTTTTATTATGCAGATCATGGCTATGTAAAAATGCCAGGGTAGACATAAAAGTGGAGCGTAAGCTTCACGATATGCGAATAGTGGAGTGTTATGTGCCAGTGGCACATGTTTAACACTGACCGAAGCGGATCGTAGAAAGAATTGTGAGAGTACGAAGTACGGAACAATTCGTATGGCATTTCAGTGTAACTGTGGAAATACAAAGCAGTTTTAAACAGAGGTAAAAGAACATGAAAAGTAAAATACTGAATCGTCTGCGTGGTGCAGAAGAATTTGTTTCCGGACAGCAGCTCTGTGAAGAGTTCGGCGTATCCAGAACGGCAGTATGGAAAGCAATCAATCAGCTTAAAGAAGAAGGCTATGAGATCGAGGCGGTACACAATAAGGGGTATCGCCTTTTAGGATGTCCGGATATTATTTCTGTGGAAGAAGTAAAAAGCAGACTTCACACGGACTGGGCGGGCTGTGAAGTGAGATATTTTGATACACTTGATTCCACCAATATCTGTGCCAAAAGAATGGCAGAAGAAGGAGCACCGAACGGAACGCTGGTGATCGCGGATAAACAGACCGCCGGACGCGGAAGATGCGGAAGAGTCTGGGAGACGCCGAAAGGCACAGCAATCGCCATGACACTTCTGATGCGTCCGAATCTCCGACCGGAAAAAGCAAGTATGCTGACTCTGGTGATGGGTATGGCAGTAACAAGGGCAGTCAACGAACTTTACAGTCTGAACTGCCAGATCAAGTGGCCAAATGATGTGGTCTGGGAAGGAAAAAAAATCTGCGGTATTCTGGTAGAAATGAGTGCTGAAATGAATGCGATCCATTACCTGGTTATCGGATGCGGTATCAACGCAAATATGACAGAGTTCCCGGAAGAACTGAAAGAAAAGGCCATTTCCCTGCGAATGATCACCGGGGCTGAAGTGGATCGTGCACAGATCATACAGCGGTCTCTGGAATGGCTGGAAAAATATTATCAAAAATTTGAAGAGACGAGCGATATGTCCGGACTGATGGAAGAATATAACCAGATGCTGGTGAACA
>SCPO01000276.1_pt1 | contig 11029 bp, 18 predicted proteins | sample 6106821 | NCBI WGS metagenome assembly SCPO01 (sample SAMN10720448, study PRJNA508395) | human gut metagenome | isolation source: Participant 2 stool, 0 month | host: Homo sapiens | collected 2017 | reverse complement strand
GCAACGACCTGCCGGAGGGTTATGCCCCGAAGGAGGTCATCCCGCTCCTGAACGGGCTGGAAGCCGGCGCTTGCAAGTGCGTGGGGCAACTGTGACGCTGAGGTGGATCAGATGGTGCTGGATTTTCCCATTCTGGCCGACTATGTGGTGCTGCTGGTGGCAGGCGGCTCGTTTACGCTACCCACGGTCATGTGCAATAACCTGAAGAACCTGCCACCGCTGGCTCCGGGGATGTCCTGCTGCATGGCCACACCCACATTCCGGCGTGGACAGAGTTCGGCGAAGGCAATCTCTACCTGAACCCCGGTTCTGTGAGCATCCCGAAGGAGGGGAGTGCACATAGCTATATGACACTGGAAGGGGAGACCTTCCTTTGGAAAACGCTGGAAGGCGAAGTGTACCGGAGCTGGAGCTGTGATGGGGCAATGGAGCTGGAAGAGAAACGGTTCAGATCCGGGATGATTTCGACCCGGAAATTCTGAAAGCGGCTAGTGCTTTCGCCCCCGGAAGCAGGCGGAGGGCTGGTATCGGTTTGTTTCCGGGGACAGCTGCTTTACCTCAGACCACTGCGCAGCGGAACCTACACGCGGTGTGAGCCGGGCGCATGGGAAACTCTTCTGGCACGGTTACCGGACCTTTGGCCGCAGCTATGCCGCCCTGCGCGGAAAGCTGGACAGCCGGGACGACTTTCAGCGTGCCATGGAATATGGCCGGGGCATCCGGGTGCTGCGTCAGATGAGTGGGAGATGCTGGTCAGCTTCATCATCTCGCAGCGAAAGAGCATCCCGGCTATCCGCAGGGCGGTAGAGCCGCTCGGAGCGGTTTGGCGAGCGGCGGCAGCGATAGCGAAGGGCCGGTGTATGCGTTCCCGACAGCAGAAGCGCTCTGCTGCCGGGGAGCAGGCGCTGCAGGAGTGCGGTCTTGGCTACCGCACTCGCTACGTGCTGCATGCGGCGCAGCAGGCGGCAGAGGGCACACTGGACCTGAAGAAGCTGGCTTCCTGCCTCGATGAAGCACTTTTGCCCGTTTGATGGAACTGGACGGGGTGGGCAAAAGGTGGCAAACTGCGTGTGTCTGTTCGGCTATGCCCGTGTGGGCCGTGTGCCGGTGGATGTCTGATCGAACGGCTCATCCGGGACGAGTTTGCCGGGCAGGACCCGTTCCCGCAGTTCGCTGGAAGCAGGCATCGTGCAGCAGTACCCGTTCTTTTATAAAAGAAGCGTGGATAAGAACCGCGGAGCCGCAGGCAGGAGCGTAGGATCATCCGCTAAGCAAAAAGGCAACGGCTTCCTCTGTTTGAGGAAAACCGCTGCCTTTGATCATTTTACCGCCTGCTTTAACCGTTCCAGATCTCTTGCATCCGGGTGAGAAAGGGCGTTGTCAAAATTCTCGATCAGTGCATCCAGATTGGGCAGATGGATCGGCTGCTTTTCATGCCCTCATACCGCTGGCGTACCGAAAGCGGCATCTTGCCCTGACACATATAACGGCCGAAGACCGTGTTGCTTCTGTCCAGTGAACGCTCCACCTTTTCAGGATCTTGTTGAAATATCCTCACTGCCGCCAAAGCCGGCGGTGCCAAAAGGAAGATATTTTTGCCGTGCAGCTGCTTCAAAAGTCCAAAGTGCTTTCGTCAGCGTTTCCCTTTGTCTGTCCAGAAGCCCACATAGAGGTCGTCTGCTTCCATGGCAGCAGGGTCCGGGTGCCAAAATAGCAGCAGTTTTCCTGTGGCAGACAGGCGCAGCGTGTCTGCCAATAATTTTGTGTTGCCTGTTTTACTGCTGAATACGATCGCGTAGCTCATAGTTTCTCCTTTGGTCGGTAACAACAAAAACACCACACGTTTCCGTGCGGTGCTTTTCCTTCTGGTGGAGAATACCGGGATCGAACCGGTGACCTCTTGCATGCCATGCAAGCGCTCCCGAACCACGCACTCACGCACCCCACACAAAGGTGCGAGGATAGACGATATTTAGCGTTGACTCGTTTCATTTCCACAAAGTGTAATTTGGCCTTGGAATCCAACCAGCAATAAAGACAATTTCAAAGAGCAAAGACTTATTGAATTGTATTCTACAGTTAGATATACTTGCTGTCAAGACGTTTCGTGCAATTTATGGCACTAGAGCAAGGCAATATTTTTCCATTTCTAATTACATAGCGCAATTTCGACCTGCAAAATCGAAGTTGCGCCTTTTTCATTTCTCAATAAAATTTTTTCAGCGGAGGTTTTACAATGTTTCTGCATCACTGTCGGTTTCAGCCCTTGACACAACCGTGTAAGACTTTCTGTTAGCTGCAGTAACTTTGAAAATTTCGGCTTGTTTTATCCAAGTGTATCCAATGGATGCAGTTTTCCTTTTCGAATTTTATCTCGCAGCCAGTTTTCAGCCATTTCACTACTGTCCAAAATACAGTTCAGCAGCAAGTTTCCATCCTTTGTTTCCATTTCCTCCGGAACATCTGTGTCTGACAACTCCAAAATATTTTTCTGCCGTTCTATTGGAGCTGGATGGCTTGATAGGTTCACCTCCAAACCTCTCAGTTCTGAATATACATCAAACAGACGAAACATTTCAAACAAGATAGCTGGTGCCAAATACTGACATTCATAGAAAACCCTTAATTGTTCGGGATTTCTCCTGCCTTCTGCTTCATGATAAGCTTAATAAGTAACTGGTACGCATATCGATCCGCACGAAATTCGGTCTTTTTCCTTCCTGATCCTCTGGATTCATAAGATGATACAATTCGTGTCCCACAACAAACGTCCAAATTGTCCAGTAATTGTCCATTGCTGTATGTATCAAATTTTCTGGTAACATCGACATCCGATAAAGTTGTTCCTGATTATGCGTTCCAAACTGGTGCTGTCTCCGCTGAAGATCTTCAATCACGTAAAATTCTTCATACAGCGTATCGTATTTTCTTCGCTTTGGTCATATGCAAGAGAATACATCGTAAAGAGAAACGAAATAATCGTATACTCAAACAATTCGTCAATCAAAATTCCCGGCTCAGTTGGTCCATATGCTTCAGCATTCATCGTCCTCCTGCACCGTGGTGTATACTGAATTGGTATGTGAATATCAAGTGTCTCAAGAATCAAATGCAGCATTTCTTCATCTACGAAATCTTCTTCTTCGTATGAATGCTTTAACACAGCTCTGTCTACAACATCAATCTGCGCCTGTTCCAGCATATTCACAAAAGTATATACGCTATCTCTTCCCTCATCAATGTTTCGCTTGTGATAGAAAATGAATCGCATATCATGTGCATTTTCCATGTGAAAATACCTTCTTTTATTTATCGAGCTTTACCAGTTTATCAATCAGCTCACAAATATGATCTTTATCCAGTGGTTTATTTACAATGACTTCCCGCTCAATCTGGACTCCTCCATTTTCAAGCGGTGTCTCACGGATCAAAAGCCTTACATGTGTCTCAGAACTGTTCTCTGTTTTCTGCTTTTCTTTTGCTTTCTTCAATCGAATCAGCACTTCATGGGTAATCTTTTAAGAAGCTCAACTATCATTTCACTCACAACTGCTGTCGCTACAGGGTCTGCTGTTATCAGAACATAAATGCTTACAATGTCTTCAGCTGTGAAGTTATCCGCAGACATCACCTGATAATCAATTTCTCTACACTCATTCAAGGAACGATATGCTTCTTGGTATTCACGAGGGACTTCGAGCATTACAGACGCTTTCATTCTATCCGAATCTTCCTTTCCGACTTCTTAAATTCTATTGATATATCATTTCTTTTTGAATTTACTTTCTTTCAGAGGCAAACCATATTCTACTATTGCTCTTTTCTATTTTATCATACCACAAATTTTTCTGTTTGTAAGCCGAAAAGCGCAAATTTATCGCAAGGAGGTTCTCTCCAATGTCAATTTCGTATTGCCACTATTTCAAAGTACTGCAACATGACCCTTGATTACTTCTATGGACAAGCCGGAGAGCTTTTCGCTTTCTACCGTATCCCAAAGCACTGTTTCAGAAGCCACAGTTCCAGACTTTGTCAACCGATGCCAAAACACTCTACGGCATCCTGCTTGACCGCATGAGCCTTTCCGTCAAAAATGGCTGGCTGGACGAGCAGGGCCGGGTGTTCATCATCTTCACCATTGAGGATGTCAAGAGGGCGTTGTGTTGCGCAGACAACAAAGCAACCAAGTTGCTCCGGGAACTTGAAAAGTTTGGTTTGATTGAACGAAAACGCAGAGGTCTGGGAAAGCCAAGTTTGGTGTATGTGAAGAACTTTTCAGCAGAATCGTCAAAATCAATATTCCAGAATCGTGATTTTCACGATTCTGGAGGCTTCAAAAGCGCAAGTCAAGACCCTGCAAAATCACGATGTAATAAGACTGATGAAAATAATACTGAAAAGAGTGAAACGTATCCTTTCTATTCAGAAGAAGCAGATGAGATGAGCAAACGCGAACAACTGAAAGAGTACTTTTCTCAGTCTTTGGAGGTAGAACTTCTACTCCGTCTTTGCCTGGACGATGAGGACACCATCTATCAGATTGTAGATTTGCTGGTGGATACCTGTGCCACCCACCGCAAGCTGCTACACATTGCCGGGGACGATAAGCCCGCCGAGGTGGTACGCAGCCGGTTTATGAAGCTGAACGCCGACCATATCCGTTTTGTGCTCAAGTGCCTTGCAGAGAACAGCAGCCCGATTCGTAACATGAAACAATACCTGCTCGCTTCTCTGTACAACGCACCGACCACGATGCAGCTAACCTATCAAAATCAAATGAACCATGACTTTTGCGCATGATTCGCCGAGGGGGTGATTTTATCGCAAAGAAATGTACCACAATCGCTATCGTCAACCAGAAAGGCGGCACCGGCAAGACCACCACCTGTGAAAATCTAGGCATCGGGCTGGCGATGGAAGGTAAGAAAGTCCTGTTGGTGGACGCTGACCCGCAGGGCAGCTTGACCATTAGCATGGGCTGGCAACAGCCCGATGAACTGCCCACCACCCTTTCCACCTTGATGGCAAAAGCCATGAACGACCAGAGCATTCCGCCCGGCGAGGGCGTTCTGCACCATGCGGAGGGCGTTGACCTGATTCCGGCAAACATCGAACTGGCAGGGCTGGAAGTTTCCCTTGTCAACTGCATGAACCGGGAAAGATGCTCAAACAGGTGCTGGAAGGGCAAAGCATGAATACGATTTCATTCTGCTGGACTGCACTCCTTCCCTTGGGATGCTGACCGTCAATGCCTTGGCAGCGGCAGACACCACCCTGATTCCCGTGCAGGCGCAGTACCTGTCTGCGAAAGGTCTGGAACAGCTTTGCAGACGGTGCAGAAGGTCCGGCGGCAGATCAACCCGAAATTGAAAATCGAGGGCATCCTGCTGACTATGACCGACAGCCGCACCAACTACGGACAGCAGATCGACAATTTGATTCGAGGTGCCTACGGCAGCAAAATCAAGGTGTTCGACCAGACCATTCCCGGTCTGTCCGTGCTGCGGAAATCAGTGCTGTGGGCAAAAGCATCTTCCAGCATGACCCCAAAGGCAAGGTGGCAGAAGCCTACCAGTCTCTAACGAAGGAGGTGCTGACTAATGCCGAAAAACAGCTTAAACGTGTCGCTGAAAGGGGCAGATGACATTTTCTCCACCGAGGAATCCCGGCAGGAACAGCAGCGGGAGCAGGTGCAGCAGATCCCCATCGGGGAGCTGTTCCCTTCAAGAATCACCCCTTTAAGGTCTTGGACGACGAGTCCATGCAGCGCACCGTAGAGAGCGTAGAACAGTACGGCGTGCTGTCTCCGCTGATTGCACGCCCACGCCCGGAAGGCGGCTACGAGATCATCTCCGGGCACCGCCGTCAGCACGCTGCACAGCTTGCCGGGCTGGATGCGCTGCCGGTCATTGTCCGCAACATGGATGATGATGCCGCTGTTTTGCTCATGGTGGACAGCAATCTTCAGCGTGAGAACATCCTGCCCAGTGAAAGGGCTTTTGCCTACAAAATGAAGCTGGAAGCTCTAAAAATCAAGGTGCTAGGTCGGATTTAACTTCTCGCCAAGTTGGCGAGAAGTTGTGGAGCGTGTCGCAAGTAAGTACGGACGCAAACGAAAGTGAACGTCAGGTTCACCGATTCATCCGCCTGACCAACCTTGTTCCCGAACTACTGGACATGGTAGACGAAAAGAAAATTGCCTTCAATCCCGCTGTGGAGCTGTCCTATCTGGACGAAAGCCAACAGCGGGATTTTTAGAAGCAATGAACGACACCCAGAATACGCCGTCCCTTCCCAAGCGCAGCGGCTCAAAAGCTGGCGCAGGAAGGGCACTTCTCGTATGACGTTGCTTTTGCGGTCATGGGAGAAGAGAAAAGGACGAGCTGGACAAGGTGGTCATCAAAACGACACCCTGCGGAAGTATTTCCCGCGCAGCTATACCCCGAAACAGATGGAGGACACCATCATCAAGCTGCTGGAACAGTGGCAGCGAAAACAGCAGCGGCAGAACGAACGCTGACTTATACCGTAACGCAAGACCCGATGGGGTCTTTTTCTTTGCAAACAAAGGAGAAACGCCTATGAAAAACAACGTTACCCGCACCATCCGCTCCGAGGAGATCACCATTGATGTGCGCATCTGCGCTGCACTGGCGGCAAACCGGGCGGCGAGGTCTACCTCGCAGCCATTGCCCCGGATATGGAGTTGACCATCATCACGCTGTATGAGGCTCCCGGCATTCTGCCCTGCTTTGAGGAGGACGATGCCTGCCTGAACCTCCCTGACACCTCGCTGCTGCTCTGCTACAATCCGGCGCAGGTGCTGAAGATGGGCGGCAAGCACTACCTGACCGGCCCGGTGATTCTGGTCCGCACCAACATGGACGGCGAGGTCATCTCGCTGACCATTGATGAGGTCTACCTGTTCCAGAAGTATCTGGCAAGCCACAGCATCACCCTGATGGCAGACGACCAGAAGTTGCCCTGCATCTGCATCGACTGAGGTGTGTCATGCTGAACTTTTTATCGGCTTCGCATTTTTGAAGCTGGTGCCTTTTCGGCTTCTTCGCGGCAGCTTTGATGCAGGCGGCACGGAGCGGTGAGATCGGGCTGAACAGAAAAAGGAGGATTCACATGGAAGAGAACACTCTGTCCGTGCTGAAAATTGCACTGGGACAGATCCGCAGCAGGTCGAGATTGATAACGACCTGAAAGCCTTGCAGCAGGCGGTGGGCGGCTCCATCGGCGCAAGCTATCCTTTGAAAATCCGGCTGCCATCGTCTACAACGATGACGGCAAGCTCATGGGTCTGCCGCTGAACCGTGCCTGTGGGACGAGGACGGGCTGATGTACGATGTCATTGCCGGAACCTTTTGGTGGTTGGCTTAGGCGAGGAAGATTTTGTATCGCTCTCCCCGGAGCTGGCGCAGAAGTATGAAGAAGAATTCCATCAACCCGAAGCCTTTCTCCCTCTGGGGCGTCGCCTGATGGTCATTCCGGTTCCGGATGAATCAGTTCAGAGTGATGCAGAAAAGGCTGTAAACAAGCCCCGGTGGAACATGACCGCTAAGACGATTTTCTGCACAGGAGGTGGTAACGATGCAGGAAGAAATCGAGCATAAGACGGTCAACCTTGCCATCTCGACCACAAAACTGTCTGCCCGCACCCTGCTGCGCGGGATGCAGTTTCTGCTGCGGCAGTACGACAAGCACGCTTCGCAGGGCAAGCAGTCCATGAAGCGGCTGGTGCAGCAGAACCGTGGCGTGACCAATGTGGAGATTCAGAAAACTGGCATCAAGTACTTTGACCGTTACAAGCGGTATCACATCGACTACTCCATCCAGAAAGACCTGTCCTGCACGCCGCCCCGGTATCTGATTTACTTCAAGGCACAGGACACGGACGCTTTAGCGCAGCATCAAGGAATATTCGCATCGGTAATGATAAAACCCAGCGGCCTTCCGTGCTGGCAAAGCTGCACGATTTGGCGCAGTCCGTTGCAAGCCTGCCGGACAAGGTGCGGCACAAGCAGGAGGAGCGCGGCCTATGAGAAAAAGAAGCTTTGCTGCTGGCGCTCTATCTGCCCTATGTGGCGATCGGCTTGCTGGCAACCAATCTGGGCGAGGCATGGCGGCTGGCCGGCAAGGAACTGGGCGACAAAATCGTATCGCTAATGGATACCTCCCCGGCTGCATTTTCAAATCCGCTGCCCAGCCTGCATCCGCTGATCTGCTGGTGGGCTTATGCGGTGCCGCGATGCGGCTGGCGGTGTACCTGAAAGGCAAAAAGCCAAGAAGTACCGCCACGGTATGGAGTAACGGTTCTCGCCTGGGTGGACCCAAAGATATCGAACCGTTCATGGTCTGAAATTCGAGGATAATATCATCTTGACCAAAACGGAACGCTTGATGATGTCCAACCGCCCGCCTGATCCGAAGAAAATGCTCGGAATAAAACGTGCTGGTAGTCGGCGGCTCCGGCAGCGGCACCCGGTTTTGGCTCAAGCCCAACCTTTTACAATGTCACAGTTCTCATGTGGTCACCGATCCGAAAGGCAATATCGTAGTCGAGTGCGGCAATGCCCTGTTACAAAGGGCTACAAGCCAAAGATTTTCAACACCATCAACTCTTTCCAAGAGTATGCGCTATAACCCCATGGCGTACATCCACAGTAAAAGGACATTCTGAAGCTCGTCACCGCACTGATGACCAACACCAAAGGTGAGGGTCAAGGTGGCGACCCGTTCTGGGACAAGGCTGAACGGCTTGTGCTGGTTTCACTGATCGCGTACCTCCACTACGAAGCCCCGGTTGAGGAGCAAAACTTCGCAACACTGTTGGAAATGTTGAATACCATGCAGGTTTCGGAAGATGATGAAACCTATCAGAATCCAGTTGACCTACTGTTTGAGGATCTGGGCAAGAAGAAGCCAAAATCCTTTGCCGTGCGGCAGTACAAACTTTACAAGCTAGCTGCCGGCAAACGCCAAGTCGATTCTTATTTCTGCGGTGCCCACTGCACCCTTCGATATTCAGGAACCGGGATGCCACCATGTACGATGAGCTGGAACTGGACAAGCTGGTGACCGGAAAACGGCGTTGTTCCTTATCATGAGCGATACGGACAGCACCTTTAACTTCTGATTTCCATGATCTACACCTTTTCAATCTGCTCTGCGATAAGGCAGATGACCAATACGGCGGCAAACTGCCAGTCCATGTGCGGTGCCTGATCGATGAGTGTGCTAACATCGGTCAGATTCCGCAGCTGAAAAGCTGGTGGCAACCATCCGCAGCCGTGAGATCTCGGCGTGTTGGTCTTGCAGACCCGCAGCCAGTTGAAAGCCATCTACAAGGATAATGCGGATACCATCGTGGGCAACATGGACAGCCAGATTTTCTCGGCGGCAGCGAGCCCCACCCTGAAAGAGTTGTCTGAAGCACTAGGGAAAGAAACAATCGACAGCTACAACAATTCCGACACCAGAGGAAACTCACCATCTTACGGCACAAATTACCAGAAACTTGGTCATGAATTATTGAGCCGCGATGAAATAGCTGTGCTGGATGGCGACAAGTGCATCCTGCAGCGCGTGGCGTCAGACCTTTCCTTTCGGACAAATACGACCTGACCCAGCACCCGAACTACAAGTACACCTCCGATTATACCCTAAGAACGCCCTCGATATCGAGAGTTCTTGAACCGAAAAAAAAATCCACCGGATGATACCTTCATCATGGTGGATGCCGATTCACTCCCGCTCGCCTGATAAGACGAGCGGTTATTTTACCCATTGACCTAACAGGTACACCGGAAAATCAGCCTTCGCCGTGGTTTTCGGCTTTGCAAACGGATTTCAGGTGTGTGCAGGGTCACTTTTCAAAATAAAGAGATTTTCTATGGAATTCTTTAACAGCGCAGTGGACGTTCGAAGACTCTGGTTGTAGCATTGGGTGCCGGTCTGGGCGTGTGGGGTGCCGTCAACCTGATGGAGGGTTACGGCGGCGATAACCCTCCGCAAAAGTCAGGGTATGAAGCAGCTGATGGCCGGCGGCGGCGTTGCCCTGATCGGTATCATCACCTGGTGCCCCTGCCCCGGTCTGTTCGGCTAATTCTCTCGCAATAAACACAGTTTGACCCATAATTCAGTAAATTAACTCTCGCCGCAGCTTACGGTGCTTTAACAAATGGATTTCAGATGTGGTGCAGGGTCGCTTTTTCAAACCAAAGGAGATTTTACTATGGAATTCTTTAACAGTGCAGTGGACGTTCTGAAGACTCTGGTGGTTGCTCTGGGTGCCGGTCTGGTGTGTGGTGCCGTGAACCTCATGGAAGGTTATGGCGGTGATAACCTTCTGCCAAGAGTCAGCATGAAGCAGCTGATGGCTGGCGGCGGTGGTTCTGATTGGTATCACCCTGATCCCCTGCTGAGCGGTCTGTTCGGCTGATCTTTTTCGGGCGGCGATTGCCGCCCTGTACATATTTACTTGCAAGTGCTTCCAGCCCTCCGTGGCAAACGGATTCTTATCACAAGAGGAAACGCATTGCAAATCGAATATTCACCTTTATTCTGAAAGGACGGTGCTATTATGCAGATTTTGACTCACCTTATTTTTCTGCTCAACCTGCTCAAGACCCTTATCAACCATTTTTCTTGATAGGTGGTGGCGCTGAGTGGAAACAGTTCTCAAAGCGATCTCTGATTGGATCAAGTCGCTGCTGACAGCGGGAATCATGTCCAATCTTTCCGGCCTGTTCGATGATGTGAACACCCAAGTGGGCAACATCGCACAGCAGGTCGGCACTAAACCATCCAGTTTTGAGCCGCGCGTTTCGCCATGATCGAAGCGTTGTCCGGAATGTGGTGCTGCCCATTGCAGGTGTGTGATTTTGACCTTCATTGCTTGCTATGAACTGATTCAGATGATTACTGAACACAACAATATGGCACAGTTTGAACCGGCATTGATTTTAAAGTGGATTTTCAAAACTGCCATTTCGGTTTGGATGATCTCGAATACGTTTGA
>SCPO01000950.1_pt1 | contig 11127 bp, 17 predicted proteins | sample 6106821 | NCBI WGS metagenome assembly SCPO01 (sample SAMN10720448, study PRJNA508395) | human gut metagenome | isolation source: Participant 2 stool, 0 month | host: Homo sapiens | collected 2017 | reverse complement strand
AACGGCTGACATTTCAGCAAGCGGTAAGGTCCTTGTGCGGTGAAGAAATTCAAAAATCAGTGCCGAAGCAAACATATATTCCAAAAAGCAAATACCGGAGCATAAAGAAAAAAATGATACTGCCGAAAGCAAACTCTGACGCACGCAGAGCATTTGCATATCTTGTAAAACACGTCATATTGATAGTCAAATTGTAACACAGTTAATGCGAGAACATAAGATTTATGAAAATGACAAACTATAGTTGTGTATTTGTTGGGTTTGATAAAACGGACAGGCGGGATATGCGTCTGTCCGTTCTACATATGGGGAATTCATATAGAGGCGATGTAAAAACAGTGACAAGCGTCATTGCTTTACGTTAAACGGAAAATCCGACAGTGTATATGTATTCGAGGCCGATAGTTGCAATGTCACACGCAACTTTAACAAAAGTAAGCGGGTGGGATTGGCAAGAAGATTGGCGAATTGCATTGGGAGGTGTAAGTGATTTGGGTTTGCAACAATTTCTTTCACTTCACCCTGAAATAAAAACATTCATTTTGCAACAAGACAATGATGAGCAAGGCAAAAATGTTGGAAAATGAATATAACACCGACAGAACAATAAAAAAGTCGGTTATGTGCAAAATACAAAGATAAGGGTTATGAAGTTTTCGTGAAAGAACCGGCACATAAAGATTTTAATGAGGATTTATGTGCATTTATGGAAGAGCAAACACCCATACAGGAGGATATGAGTTTATGAAAGTCGATTTCAATGAAATGAAATCATAATGATAAAACAAGTTATGACTATGATTCTTACATTTTTCCGCCGGAAACAGAAATATATAGGCATGCAGCATATATGCAAAAAATAGAGGATAGCGATAATGCGTGATTTACTACAATTATCAGATAACAAGATACTGTTGCTATTATTTATAACAGCGATGTTCATATGTGTTTGTAGCAATATCCTCTTGGTACATTCAATACTTGAGGGAGAGAAAAAAAATGAAAAGATATGCAGCATATTTGGTTCTTTTCTTCTGCTATTAGTATTTGGATTTATTATATGTATGACTAAATATCTGTTTGGTCGCTACTTTGATTGGACTTTCTTTTCTGATATTTTTCATACCTTTTGGTATGGCAAGATACGCTTTGTACGGACAAAGGCAAGCACACTGTTTGAGTGTGAAAAAATTGGGCGTTGCCCAAACCCATAACATATTAATTCGAGAATTGCGATGAAAAATAGAAGATTAGAAATACGATTAACAGAAGATGAATTATATGAAATAGATAACAGATCAAAAAATTACGAATGTCAAGGAGTAAATTTTTATTACAAGCAACACTTCATCAGAAGATAATAGTATTGGACAGTACGTCAATAAAACAACTTACTTCAGAACTTCGCAAAATCGGTATCAATATAAATCAGATTGCGATATTGTGCAATATGGGCAAATTAGAATGTGTCCATATTGAAGATACAAAATCTGAAATTACAAAGGTATGGGAAGAATTGAAAAAATTGCGAAAAGGACGTAAAGAAACTAAATAATGAAAATTAATTTGTAGAAAGGACGCTTATTATGAAGTACAAAGTAACTAATAAAATTGAAATGTTAAATGAAGAGTTTGACTTGGAAGAATATAATATGACAAATGATGATTATGTAAATGATTACATTGATGCGGAAAGTGAAGAAGAAGCGATCCGCACAGCAATGGATTATTTATCTGAGCAAATTCAAAATAACGGTTTTGAGGTTGAATTTAATAAAGAGGAAAAGGAAATGACAGTCTATAAAGATGACGAACCTCTTGAAAAATGGAACAATTTCCGTGCGGAAGAACAAGTACGTGATATTGATATTGAGAACGTAGATATATTTTTCGTGCAAAATGATGAATTTGTGGAAATGTATTATAATCCTGACGCAACAGCCGGCGGTCAAGTTGTTTATAATACAATCCCATATGAACTTGTTCATCAAGCTACAGAACAGGCAACAAATCAGGAAAGTGTGGTGAAAGATTTTTTGAACATCTTGATGCCGGTTGTAAACAATACTTGATTGACAAAGGGAGACTCAGAGTTTGAAAATGCTTGCAAAGAACTTATTGAACGTGCCAATGAAATTGCCGGCAAACCTGAGGGAGTAAAACAAGGTATAGATGGTCTTTGGTTTGGTAAAATGAAAAAATGCAGAAATATGCGTTTTCACAAATTCTTTGCGATAGAGCTGAAGCAGAACAACAAGCTTACATACGAGATTTGAGAGAAAAATCTCCGAATGTGATAATTGATGTATCATATCAAAAGCCGTTCGTGATGAATTGCTTTATACTTTAAAGGAAACCGATTTAAGTGTAAATCAATTAAAAATCTTTTGAAACACGAATATCCGCTTGAAGCTTGCTATAATGAATGGGTAAAAACAACTTGTCAATGAAAGAAATTTTGGAAGTATCGATACATAATTGTGCTGATAATGAATTTCAAGATGTACAACAGGAAAGTGCTATTGAAGATATGGAAATGTAGTATCAATGGCAATTATAAATGATAAAAATCCGCCAAAGACTAAGTCAATTTAAAAAGCTGATGAATTATATTACACAGCCTGCTAAAACACGACCTGATCTTGTAGGCGGATTTAATTGTGATTGGGAAAATGCATATGATGAATTTACTCATACGAAGAAGGATTTTGATAAGGAGGATGGTATACAGGCAAGACATATGGTGATGTCATTTGATGTGAATGATGATGTTACTGTTGAGTCGGCTAAACAAATAGGCGATGAACTTCTTCAGCATAAATTATTTGAAAATTTCAAGTAGTCTATGCAGTCCATAAGGATAAAGACCATGTACATATACACTTTTGTATTAACTCGGTCAATTTGGAAAACGGCAAACGTTGGCATCAAACGTCTGCCGATTTAAAATCTTTAAAACTTAGGTCAAATGACCTATGCCGAAAATACAACTTATCGGAAATTGAACTGAATCAAGATAAAGGCTCAAGGACTGATTCTGAAATAAATAACAGATTTGAAAGCTGGAAATACGAATTGTATTTAGCAGCAGTCAATTCATCAAGACGTGCAAGTAGCATTGATGAGTTTAAATTTGTTATGAATGAATTGGGATATACGGTTGATTGGGAGGATAAAAAAGTATATAACTTTTACTAATCCCAACGGTCAAAAATGTCGTAATAGAAAGATGTATCCAAAGTATTTGTTTACAAAGGAAAATCTACAAAAACAATTTCAAGATAATTCAACAACATATTCACCGGAAGAATTAAAAAGATACAAAAACAATTTATTGATAGAGTTAAATCTGTTGAACAGCAGTATCCGCTATCATATATAGTTAGCAATGATGAAAAACAAACTTCTATGAAATATGAAAAATGGTACGATAAGAACCGTGAGTATTTAATCGATGATGATAAATATGATGTTTACAAAAGCTTGGGATATGCTTTAAAGTATTCAACAAGCCGAGATGAATTTGTCAGTAAGTTAAATAAAACGGTATGAATGCCGAATTTGACGATGAAACAAATATCACTGTATTTGAAAGTAGGCAAGGCATTGAATATGGCAATTACAGAAATGTATCAAGGGAAAAATATTCACCAAACGAACTTGAAAAAGTTTTTGTGAAAAATCGAACGGAAAAAGATTTTTATTCATCATATTGGGATTGCGTAAAAAAATCTAAGTCCATGAAAGACTTCCAAGAGATGATGAGGGATAAAGGGTATTGGTATTCATATGAAAATGATAAATATATCTTCTTTCTTGTGACAATAGTACAGTGATTAACTCTCAAAGAATTGATGACAAAGTATTACAATGCTTTGAAAATAAAATGAATATATATTTATCAAGGATAAAGTGGCAATCTCAAACTATTGATGATTTTATTGAAAAGCTGAATAAAAGTGGTTGTAGTATTAGTACGATTGCCGGAAAGACAGTATTTAAAATGGGAGGTTATTTTTTGTAAATGATGACTTTCAAATAAATAGTATCAAAAAAGATTTGAATAGACGTAGTGACATAAAAGAATTTATGAAATCAGTCGGGCATTCAAAATGTATGCACTTTCAAAAGCAAGCTTTTATACATCAATTAGAAGAACAAGGCTATAAGGTTGAATGGAACAATGATAATATATTGTTTATCTTGCCAAACGGCAAAAGCTATTTGAATACAGAGTTGAATCCTAAAGCTGATTGGTTTAATGTGCAAACTATTGAAAAACAAATACATATAAATCTTGATAGATATATAAAAATCTTATGCGACAAGTCCATAGTACAATGGACTTTGTAGAACTATTGAAAAGTGAACAAAGCAATATTACCGGAGTAACATCTTCCGAAACTATGACGAAACATGATATTGAAGAAATTCTTAAAGATGTTGAACTTGATTTCCGCTCTTTAAATGAATATTATGATTTGAAGAATGATAAAACTGAATTGCAAAATGCTATATGGCAGTGCAGTCGATGTTCATTATCAAAAGATGATTTTATATTAAAAATGGAGCAGTTGGGATATAAAGTTGAGTGGGAAAAACAGTAGAATATGATACGGTGGAGAATGAAAATACAAATGTTTCGGTTGGAAGCACAACATTTTCAACTGATGAAGATTTGAAGTATGACAGTAAAATTGTATTTACAACACCATTCGGAAATAAATTTAATAATAAGGATTTTAAACGTCCTGATTTATATTCTTCTGACGCACTTTTAAAGAAATTTCAGAACAATAATGTTATGAATGACTTCGATATATTGATTAGTTTTTGAGATTATTCAATTCAAATGACAGAGCACCTGTTTCATCAGCTATGTCACTTGTCGGTTCGGACTTGAATGGTGAAAAGTTAAAAGAATTTATGTACCACTTTGAACAGGGTACTGCAAGTATATATAATAAAACTTAAATAATGATTTGAGTATGTAGGAGGAAATTAAAATGAGCAAAAGAATGGTGTTTATAATTACATTTCTATTTATTGGGACGGCTGTGACATTAATACTTTCTATAGTAACAGGCAAAGAGTATAATAGAAGTGCTCTTATGGATGCATGGGCTATAGGAGATTAATGATTGTAATTGATATATTTTTATCTTTAACATGAAAATAAAGAAATGAGGAATGTAAAATGAACATATTTAATTTAGTGCCTATAATGTTGATTGCAACAGGAGTATTAGGAATAATTTTATTGTATTAGGTTTTACATGGGGACCAAGAGATTGCTTTGAATTTGGATCATTATTAATTGTAGGAACTATAGTTGTAACAATAATATATTATCAGAATGGATTTTTGATACTAATTTTCAAAAGCAATATTATCAGGCTATAAATACCGAAGTGACAGAGTGTCAATATTGTCATAGGAGCTTTGAGGGTATGGAATATATAGGGATAAATGCCCGTATTGTGGCAAGGAAATAGAAGTTAAAGTTGGTGAAATCCCGAGCAAAAGTAACTAAAAGAGACAAAAATGAATTTGAAAAAATATAAGAACTATAATTATATGAAAGGAAATTAAGGTTATGGATACATCCGAAACAAAGAAATATTTTTAATAGAGCGGAAGTTGAAAAGCGGAACATATTAATTGTGATAATTGTTTTGATCCTGTAGTATTTATGTTAAAAGACAAGGAACATGGATTTTCAATAGGTTTGGAAACAATACTAAAATGTTTGTTTTGCAGTTGAAAAGGGTGATCTGCCTAAGTTGCCATCAAGCTGGTTAAAGCAAGTACATCAATACTATCGTACAACACTTGCTAATGAAGAAGATATATGTTATTATGATTATGAATATTACAATAAAAGTAAAGGTTGGTATTCATTATGAAACATTTTAAAGTGAAAGCAAGTAGGTATGCTGAAAGATACGAAATAACAAGAGAAAATTTTGAAAGGGTAACGGGATGCAAGAACCGTTTGAACAAATAAAGGATACAGGAAGGGCATCTCAATATGCAATTTGTCCATCTTGTTTAAATCCGATACAGATTATTGGCTTGGTTCAGGAAATAAAGAGCAAGCCATATGGTAGACATAGCGGAAAAAATATTAATGGTTTTCCGGCATGGAATGAAAGAAATATGAGTATTGTCCGTATGCGGATAGAAATAAACGCAGACAACCTAATGAAGATGAACTTTTGCGTGAGATTACAGACAGCGTAATTGAGTTGTATAATCTATTAAGAGAACAATTTGATAGAGTTGTATATGTTATTTCAAAAGAATTAGGTATAAGATGTTCAACAATGTTTTGGCGTAAAGTATTAAATCAATTTCTTGTTAATGAAGTGTATTTCTATCCTTGGTTGACTGAATCAAATCTACCGTATATATTTGCACTAAAAGGTATGCAACATCAAAATATATTAGGACAAAAGTTTTTAATCGGTACGCAGTTATATAATGCGATTGAAGCTCATAATAATGTATCTTTTGAAGTAGATGAAAAAATCCTGAATATGCAAGGCTAAAAATGCGGGTACATATTTGAATTTGCAAGTGAGGTTTTATGGTCACAGGCAAAAGCGGTAGAGGGCGAAGAATTAAGTGAAAGTATGTTTTGCGTTGATGATATGGATAGTGATGAGGAAATATATCGAACAAGACTAACTTTTAATGAAACATATTTTCCAAATCTCATAAAGGATAGTAAAATGAAAATCGTCAACTATGGTTGTTGGACATTGCTAAAGATATGATGAAAGGTATAGAAAATTGATGCTTAAGAGTGTGAATTATATCACACTCTTTTGAATTTAATGTAATTATAGGAGGCTATATACAATGTTTATATTAATATTACTACTGATGATAACTGTTTTCGATAGCTACATATGTTGTTGTGTGCATAGAGCTAAAGCGGCTTTATGATTTGATAAAGATTATGTCAGAAAAACAAATTGAACTTACATCAAAAGGATAGCTAATCAGCAATGTACAACGCAAAATGGAGTGTGACGGTTTTCGGACAATAGGTGCAATAATGACTTTGTAGAAAAGATAAAAATGCTAGAAAATGAGCTTGACATACATTTCTAAATATGGTATAATATAGTTAGAAAATAAAAGATAGATAAAGCTTGAAAGGAGCGATTAATATGAAGAAGATATTAGCAGTTATGTTATCAGTTGCGGCATTGGTTAGTGCGTCATCGGCAGCTATGGCAGCATCGTATACTGATGTACCGGAAAATGCGTGGTATACAGGCTATGTAAATAAAATTTCTGAACTTAAAGGTTTTGCCGGATATGAAGATAATACATTCCGTCCGGATAATCAGATTACTCAAGAGGAATTTGTGAAAACGGTTGTTGCTTTGACAGTCGGTGAGCAACCGGAGGCAACAGGCGAGAATACAGAGCCTAAGCGTTCTTGGAAGAACTGTTGGGACAGCTGGGCTCAGCCGTATCTTAATAAGGCTATGGAAATGGGACTTATAACAGAAGAAGACACAGACTTCCGATATAATGGTTTACCTTGTACTCGTGGCAATATGGCAAAGATAGCAACAAGAGCATTTGAATATCTGAAGAGGAAGATATAGCTGACACATCAACATATGCGACTAAATTAAAAGATTATTCTGATATTCCGGACAAGTTTAAAAGTATGTACTTCAAGCATACGGCAAAGGAATTATAAGCGGTTATGAAGACGGTACATTTCGCTCGGACGGTATTTTAACAAGAGCAGAGGCTTCATCGGTGCTTGTAAGATTAATTGATAAAGCAGAACGTCCTAATGCTGATGAAACGCTATATGACTATTTCGGAAGAAAAGTTACTTGGACAGAGCCACTCAAGAATAGACGTTCCGGAGCAGTATCAAGTAAGTTTGTCAGACATAAGCATTTCTCAAGCAATATATGATGAGGCTGTTGCAAATGGTGGCAATATTTCAACAAAAACATTAAGTCGTTCAAAAGCTATGATGTTTGAAGATTTGGTATTACAGTCAATCAAATATGACGGCGATACAATAACGCTTACAGTTCCTGATTATCTTCCTGAAAGTCAAAGATGGGTAATTGGTATTGCATATTGGGATGATGATAAAGATTATAATTTTATGAATAATAAACATATAGCAATTACTGAGCCGGGTGAATATACTTATTCAGGAATAAAATTACTTCAAGCTATTGGTATTACAGTAAAGCCACAAAATTCTGATGAATTTACTTCTCATATAAGAATTGATTATCAAAAGAATTTATCATTAGAAAGATATGATAATCCGATAATTGATTTTAATAATGCACAAACAACATTTGATTGGGTACAAGGTCAAGGATATAAAGACTACTTCAAAGATTATACATTTGATGAAAATAAATATGAATTTGAATTGAGTTGGTAATATTTTATTGACAAAATGAAATAATAGATATATAATGATAATAGAAAAGGCAAGACCTCAAACGGTTCATGCCCAACAATAAACGAACTATTTAAAATCAATAGCCGTCTTTGGTGGTTCAAAGGCGGCTATTGTACGTTATAGCGAAAGTTATCAAGTAAATGATAACAACTAAAATTGCAACAAGCAATTTCTTTGCCATATGTTAGCAATATGCTTACTTTTCATAAGCATTCCCCTTTCATAGACTCGGCATAAAGCCTGTGAATATAAAAGTGGGATAACCGCCAGTGTAAACACCGTTAAGAAGTCTTACCTTTAATATCGGATTGCTCCGACACAGATATTATATATCAAAAATACAAGATTCAACATTATTTATCAAAGTTATATAAATGTAAAGAGTGTAGTAGCTACTGCACTTTTTTAGTATAAGGAAAGGAATTTGAATAATGAAAGGATACAAAGTATTTCATTCAGATTGGACCTGTAGAGGTTATCAATATGAAGTCGGAAAGACTTATGAAATTTTAGAAAATCTAAGTGTTGTGAAAAGGGAGTTCATTTTTGTAAAAAAATAATAGATTGTTTCCATTATTATAGTTTTGATCCGGCCAACAAGATTGCGGAAATTGAAGCGATAGGAAAAATTGACACAGACGATACTGATTCTAAGTGTTGCACAAATAAGATAATTATCTTAAAAGAATTGGAATGGAGAGAAGTATTAGATATGTGCAATAGTGGGAAGTTGAATTCGAAATTTATAATAGTGGAAATAATAATAGTGGAAATTATAATAGCGGGAATTATAATAACGGAAATTATAATAGTGGAAATTATAATAGTGGAAATCATAATACCGGAGACGGCAACTGTGGAAATAATAATAGTGGAAATAATAATAGTGGAAATTATAATTGCGGAGATTATAACAGCGGACATTATAACAGCGGACATTGTAATAGTGGACAGCATAATACTGGAGATTATAATAGTGGAGATTATAATAGCGGAAATCATAACAGTGGATATTGTAATACCAATACTCCTAAAGTTAGAATGTTTAATCATGTAACGGATTTTGATTTTGATGATGAAACTATAACAAGATTTGACAATATTTTATTTAATTGCCCACAATCATATAAATATTCGGATTTTATTTCCATAAGCGATATGAGTGAAGATGAAATTATTAGACATCCTGAATGTGAAACTATTGGCGGATATATCAAAACAATAATAGTTGAAGCTGACAAGCAAAATGGTGGGATGAAGATGTTAGCGATGATGATAAAGAATTTATTAAGTCGTTGCCATATTTTGATGCAGAAATATTTTATGAATGTGTTGGCATAAGAATTAAATAATATATAAGTACAATTTAATAGTAAAGATGAAATGGAGCCGTAAGGCTCTTTTTTATGAACTGAAAGTGAAAACGGTATTGACATAAAATAAAAATATGGTAGAATGGCGGGTGAAGAAGTTTGAAATGTGTAAAACGCAGCTTATCAAAAGAATTGACAAATCATATAATGATAAGTTTTATAGTGATAAAAAAACTTATGAATATTCTTCGTGATGGAGAACAATATGGGAAAAAGCAACCTCATTAAGAATATGCACAAGCTGCATTAAAAGAATTTTATAAAAACTAAAATCAACAAGTGAACGAAAAGATATATAAATAGAGGAAGTCATTTGTCATATATGTTTTGCTTGTAAAGGTAAAACACGCATTTATGAAAACGGATTATATATGGGCGTGCCACGAATTGCAGGACATATTGCATTATGAGGATATATTTCAGAACAGGATAAAATGTAATGTATTGAGTTTGCTTGAGGAATATATAGAAACGGGTAGAGTTATGTTGTTTGATAAACTCTTTAAATATAAAAAAGAATACTGTTGCAGATATTGAAAATAAAAAAAAGAAATCAATTTGAAAAAGCAATACATACAGCCGAACTGTATTTGAGTTGTAATGAATACAGTATTGAAGAAAAAAGACAATATTATTGACTTATATGATGGACGTAATAAAAGAGATATTCAAAGCGAATATATTGCAGATTTGTTCTATAACGATGAATCAAAAGAATCTCTCTTGAATTTGTTCCACACATTATATTTTGATAAAGACGGCATAAAACATTATCTTGAGTTTTCGGATGTCAAGAAGTTTCATTGAAAGATAATTATGTAATAACATTTCCTTGGAATTGCGGCAGAATGGGTGATAATATATTAAATATAATAAAAACGGATTTAAAATTACCCTATTAATCACATTGTATATTACTATAAAGAATTAAATATATGCCAAGTGATGAACGGAAACCATTCTATTGCGGCAGGAATATATACAGAAAAGGGAACTGTTTTAGCAAAGATAGTAGATATAAAACCATTGTTTGAAAATTTAAAGAGACAGATGGAGCATACATTATAGTATTCATAACAATACAATTATTGAAAAAGTGCAAGATTTTCGTATTGCCGTTATATTTGAAATAGCAAAAATGAAATATAAGTTGAAAATGAATTAGAGCCGTAAGGCTCTTTTTAATACCGGAAGGAATTAAAATAATGAATATAGTTTTGAGTTGATACCTATAATAATAACAGTATTTTTGATTTTTAAGGGCAATAAAATTAAAGAATATCTGCTTAATTT
>SCPO01000434.1_pt1 | contig 11315 bp, 14 predicted proteins | sample 6106821 | NCBI WGS metagenome assembly SCPO01 (sample SAMN10720448, study PRJNA508395) | human gut metagenome | isolation source: Participant 2 stool, 0 month | host: Homo sapiens | collected 2017 | reverse complement strand
ATCGTCAAAGATAGAGATATTTTAAAACTTGTCGGCTGGGAACAGCTTGCAACGCAAAGGTGTCCCAGATAGCAAGTCCACAAAAAAGGTAGCTGGCGGCAGCCAGCGCAGAAGAGCGTCCCCTGTTTGATTTGGAGCAGACCATGACTGCGGAAAATCACAGCCCTCCGGCGAGGCCTTCGGAGAACGCAATGCACCAACCTCTGGGTGGTGTATAATTGCGCCCTTAGTAAACTAAGGGGTTTCTGGCTTCTTCCCGTTCCAGCAGTTTTTTCAATAATTCCTGCGTGTCCTGCCTGTGAAAAATGAGTTTCAACAACAGCATGACATCATCATCGGTCAGGCGTTCCGGCTCTTGCAAAAAACTTTCCAGCATACCGCCACGAGTGCAGAGCCGGTGCGTCCGTTCCTTTCGGGTAAGCTGCTTCAACTGGTGCTGCAACGCCTTTTCATCATTGATGGCTTTCCGCAGTTTCTTTTCGCTTTTCTTCCAGCTCCCGGTTGAGCTTTTCCAGCTTTGAGGTATCAGGCAAGGGTAGCGTCCTCCTTTCCGGTATCAGCACATAAATCCGGTTCGGTTCTCCTACACCCTGACGCACCCGCATGATAAGTCCGGCAGTTTCCAATTCATTCAAAGAACGCTTGACCGTCATGAGGCTGCGAGACAGGACTGCGGCAATGCCTGTGATAGGGAAGCAGACAAACAGGATTCCGTTCTCGTCCGCCTGCCCTCTGAAAAGCATAGCGTCCAACATCCGGCAGTACATGACCTTTGCGGTGCTGCTGACCGGAAAGCTTGTCAACGCTATGGGGAATGGCATACAGGGTGGCAATGGTGTGTCTATCGTCATAAATTCAAAATTCATTCGGTGTGTTCCTCCTTTTTCTTTGCTCGTTTGGATAAATAACGGGGGCAGTCAACCACAACCGCCCGGAAGCTCTGCCTGCACCCATGCTGGCATTTCCGGCATAATTCGTTGTAAGTGACACGCCCCCGGTCATTGAGGTAAAGGAAGCTCATGCTTCCTCTTTTGCTCATTCTCGGCATATTGCGCTTCCTCCCGTTTTCGTGTATGGTTTCGGGGCGATTTTCGGCAAAATTACAGCCATAGAGCCCCCTAAAATCTCCCGAAGTATCAGCGATAGGGTAGACTGTCCCCCTATCAGATTGTCGTGTTTCGGTATCATTTCGGTGTCAGTTCGCCAGTTCTCCCCGGTGTCGTTCCTCCCCTGAATCTCACAGCGGCGTATCGCTCCCTTTGGTATGCTCGTTTCGGTCAGGGTTCCTCCATATCCCTGCCAAAAGTCATGGCACTACATCGCCGGGGAAGCATATCCCACACAGGCTGGTCATTCGATTGGAATAATCCATCGATGAACTACCTGTATCATAGAACATTTTTGTGCCTTGTGCCGTATGTCCACAAAGTAGGAATTAGGGGTAAAAATCAGAAATTTCCACGATTGCGGAATTGATATGGTATAATCAATTCAACGGTTATAAATGTCGTCAGAAAGGGGGGGAACTGCTTCAATGAACGGAGCTACTACAATACAGGAACGGCTAAGATTTACGATTAAACAAAGGTTAAAACTGGAAGAACTGGCTGAGCAAACGGGTATTTCAAAATCGGCTCTTGGCAGTTATGAAAAAGACGACTATAAGGAAATCAATCATGGCAACCTTATCCTGCTGGCAGATTTTTATGGGGTGTCCCTCGATTATCTCTTTTGCCGGACAGAGAACCGGGCGGAGATCAACACGCCATTAAGGGAGCTGCATTTGAGTGATGAGATGGTAGCACTTCTGAAAAGCGGTCGGATTAACAACCGTCTGCTGTGCGAACTTGCCACCCATAAGGACTTTATCAAGTTTCTTGCGGACATTGAGATTTATGTGGACGGGATTGCCACCATGCAGATTCAAAACCTCAACGCCCTTGTCGATACCGTCCGGCATGAAATCATTGAACGGTATCGCCCCGGCGAAGATGACCCCCATTTGAAAGTGTTGCAAGCCGCCCATATCAGTGATAATGAATATTTCAGTCAGATGGTTCTGGATGATCTCAACCTTATTATCCGGGATATTCGAGAAGCCCACAAAAAGGACAGTGAAAGTGCACCCCAGACCACCGTTGCCGATGAACTGAAAGAAAATCTGGAAGCGGTTAAAAATTTCAAGGGCAGTCGGGATGAAAAACTCGTTATCCTTTACTGCAAGCAGCTCGGTATCAACTATAAAAATCTGTCAGATGAAGAATTTCGCTGGCTAATTCGGATTCTCAAAAAATCAAAGAAAATGGGAACGCCTATCAGCCAGAGGAAAAAACGATAAAGAAAAACCGCTGTTGCATGGTTTGTTGACTTCCATGTAACAGCGGTTTGTTCTGTGGTTATTCAGTTAAATTTTCAGAATGACAAGCTGGAATTGTCATCTGTCTGTCCCAGAATCAAACCTCGTTGAAATTTGCGGGTCATATAAAGGACAACCAAAATCAAGCAAAATATCTATGAGAGTATTCATATCATCCCCTTGCATACCATAGCAATCAAACCTTACAATTTGCGAAGTTGTAAAAATTTGAAATGCTCCATGTCCTTTTTTTTCAAAATCTTTGCCTCCATCTTGAATCGTCCAGTCGGAAAAAGGTATTGGTCACTTTCTTCAAAATATCATCAATCGGAAGAATTTCTAATACTTCCATTATCTCTCCATCACAACACGCTGTCTGTATACAGTTTCATGGTCATGTGCTGTATTTTCCTTGTACTTCAGAAATTCAAATCCATACTCATCACACAATCCTCCTGTTAAAAATTAAATTCTAATTTGTTATAATTATTCTACTATACCGTTATGAATAAATCATCTCATATAAAACAATTTCTTCTGCCCGGTTGTGAATGTTATTGCAACGCTGCACCCATTCCATTTGAGAAGTGCGCTTTAATTCCTCTGTCACGCCCTCGGTAGCTTTCATCTGCTCCATGATGGTGTCCAACCGTTCCTGTGCCTGTTCGTTCAGGTCTGCAAGGTATGTCCATAGCTCTCCGGTCAATATCAATGTGTTCAATCTGGCTGGGTGGACTTCTCTCAAATATTCCCGGTACATCCGTCCATACTTTCCGATGGGGCGGTGTTCCTCTGGCAATTTCAAATCCGGGATATAGTAGTCCCCAACAAGGATATAATCAATTCCGTTTTCTCTTATTCTTGGTTTCAGTTCGCTCATGCTCCTTACCTCCTGCGGAAGTAGGCTCGTCTGGTACTAACTCAATCACATCGGTAATCTCACAATTCAGCGTTTCACAGATACGGGCTAATGTGTCCATACTGATGTGTTTTCCCTCCTTGCTCATGTTGGCAATCATATTCGTTGTCATACCAGCGGCAAGCCTTAAATCCTCTTCTCATATCACGCTCTATCAGCGTATGCCAGAGCGGTTTGTAGCTGATGTGCATATTATTTTCCTGCCTTTCTACCCATACCACCGGGGCGGCTGCGGCTTTCTCTCATTATAGCACCCATCTTGTGAAATCACAATTTATTCTTGTAGCCTGCCGCTGATACCGTCTGGATTGTGCTTTTCCTTTCTTTTTGTTACCCCTTTAATTAGCCATGAGCTGCTTAATGCCCTGTGTTTTGCCGCAGGGTTGTCCGACCCGTAACCTTCCAGAAGGTTGATGACGCCCCATACCGCCAGGCCGGCACCAAGAGCCATAACCAGAATTTTGAGAATGTCGATTGCCTGATTGAAAAATTCCATATACGTTCCTCCATTTTGTTTGTTTGATGGTTTTGGGTACAAAAAAAGCCGCCCACATCGGCGGCGCTTCGGGTCAACATGGCCCGAAGTTACACAAACTCGTCGCTGTCCAGATCATCGAAGTTCAACAGGTCAGCTTCTTCGCCTGTGTCGGAGCCGTCCACTTCGTACACCGTGTATTCGTCCTCCGGCTTTAGTCTCAATGGCCGGTGGCGAAACAGGCTTTCCAAGCGGAAGGCGTTTTTCTTTTTATCAAATTCGGCTGTGTACTTGTAATTCGGGTGCTTTTTCAAGTCATACTTCGGGGACAGGAAGGGCGGGAGCCCCCGAAGCTGCAAGATACATTTATCCCCGGGCATGGTGGTGATCTCGCTGGTGGTCATCAGTTCCCGGCCAAGCCGCTGCATATTCTGGCTGTAACTTTCAGACTGTCCCCGGCTTCGGCCCTCGGTCTGCATAGAGATGGTGGCCTTGCCCAGCCAGTTTTCCGAAATATCCTTTAGGGTGGAAGCCTCCCGGCCTCCGAGGAACACGATACTGTCCATGTTGCCCATGATGGTTTCGGAATGGTCTTTGTACAATGCCTTGCACTGGCTCATAGCCTGATAAAAGAAGCGTCAGGCTGATCTCCCGGGAACGAATGACGGCCACGATCTTTTTCCAGCCCCGGCACCTGCCCGGTGTTGGCAGCCTCGTCCCATAGCACCCGCACATGGTAGGGCAGACGCCCGCCATAGGTGTTGTCAGCCCGTTCACACAGAAGGTTGAACATCTGCGAAAAAGCGAGGGCAACCAAAAAGTTGTAGGTGGTGTCCGTGTCGCTGATAAGAAAGAACAGCGCTGATTTTTCATCCCCCAGCTTATCCAGCTCCAGTTCGTCATAAGATATGATCTCCCGAAGCTGGGGAATATCAAAGGGAGCCAGTCTTGCACCGCAGGAAATCAAGATGCTTTTGGCTGTCTTGCCGCTGGCGAGCTTGTATTTCTTATACTGTCTCACGGCGAAGTGCTGGGGGCTGCGACGTTCCAACCCGTCAAACATATAGTCCACCGCATTTTTGAAGGTTTCGTCATCCTCCCGGACTTCCATGCTGTTTATCATTTCCACCAGCGTATTCATGTTGCGTTCTTCCTCCGGCCCCTCAAAGACGATGTAGGCCACAAGGGCGCAGTACAAGAGGGTTTCAGCTTTAGTCCAGAACTCGTCGCCCTCCTTGCCGTCGCCTTTGGTGTTGGCGATCAGAGCAGTAACGAATTTCAAAACATCGCTTTCCGTCTTGATATAGGCCAGCGGATTGTAGTGCATGGATTTTGAAAAGTCGATACTGTTGAACACCCGCACCCTGTATTTCTCCCGTTGCAGGAACCGCCCGCACTGATCGAGGGTGCCGCCCTTCGGGTCTACCACCACATACGAGGAATGAGCTTGAAGAAGCTGCGGGGTCAGCCAAAACCTTGTCTTTCCCGAGCCGGACGAGCCGATGACACAGGCGTTTAGGTTCCGGGCATTGGCGGGTATTTTCGGACGGGTGTTCATGGTAAGGAACTCCGTCCCGGTCAGAATGACATTGTTCTGAAATTTTGGGTCAACAAATGGCTTTATATCTTCCTTTGTTCCAAAGCGGGCGGTGCCGTACTCCGCATCCCGCCGGAATTTTTTCGCCTGCCTGATCTTTGACTGTATCAGCAGATACACCCCAGCCGCACCGGCAAGGCCCACCAGCAGGTCAATACCTCCCAGCCCCGGCCAGTAGGTTTCAAAGGCTTTGGGGAAGGTATCAAGCATCCCCATGAGCTTTGTCCCGAAGTCTGTGCCGGGGGCGATCCGGTAGGCCGTCCCGATTTTGGAGAAAAACCAGAACACAAAGAGGTACGGCAGGTTTGGGAGCACATATTTTCTGATCTTGTCACTCAACGTCCGTCCTTCACCGCCTCTCTGGTCCGCTGCTTTTCCTTTGCCTGCGTCCTGATTTGCTCCGTGAATTTCCGAAGCTGACCGAGGATGGAAGCCTTGTCCTGCTCTTTGTTCAGCACCTTTGCGCTGTACTTCTGGAAGGCCGCCGTGATAGCGTCCGCCTGATTGGCTTTGAAAAACAGTAGGTAATGACCGGGGCTCACTTTATGGAAAGCGTAGTCCACATGGAACTCCTTCGCGATCCGGTCAAAATCCTTTGGAGCTCCCACATAGGGCATGGCACTTTTGCCGCCATAGTGGTTCATCAGCTTTTTTACGCTCTGGCGTCCCTGCGGGGTCAGCGCCTTCTGGTGGTGCTTTTGCAGCGCCCGAACCACCTTGCCAAGAGCGGCAGCCAGCACTTTTCCTGTGAGCTTCGTTGTCCTGATCGAAAGGGCAACCGTTTTTTGATTTACTTCTTCCTGCATAAAACCTCCTTTCCGTCGGGGTTCCCGCTATCCGGGAGGCCCCCGTACAATCTCGGGGAACAGAAAACCTCGGGCCAATGTGGCCCGAGGCTTACCGCTCGGCATCCCTCTGCCGGACGGAGCTTTCTTTTCCGGCTCCGTCTGGACTTTTTCGCCCTGTTCCCGCATGGTCTGCAAGATAGAGGGCTTCTTTTGAAGCTGGGAGGGCTTTTCGCCGGACAGCGGCTTGATACATTCCAGTCGGTCAGCCGCCCGGATGGCGTTGTCCGTGAGCTGCCTCTGCCATGCGCCTACGCTGGGAGCCCAGCGAAAGCCGCTGCTTTTCAGCTCGGCCCGGGTGTCCGCGTCAGGCTTTCCATCAAAGAACACCTGCAAGCGGTTGTCCTCCCGGTTCATCTCCACACGGCCCCCGTCGAACTCCCAGCCGGAAAACTCCCGCTGCGCCTGTTTGGAAAGCTGTTCGATACGGGCCTTTACCCGGCGGATCTCCGCATTGTTGTTGGTTAGCTGGTAACTTTCAAAGGGCCTCGGGTCGCTTCGCCAACTTGACGCCATGCTTGCTTTCAGCTTTTCGATCTGGTCCGGCGACAGCAGCGCACAGCCATCCAGCTTGCCATGCTTGCGGTAATAGGCGTTGACCTCCTTCATAATGAGCTGGGAGCGTTCCAGCCCGTCCAGCTTCTTCTGGAGCTTTTCAATCGCTGCTGGGTCATCGGCACTGATCCCGCCCATGCCGGTGCTGCGTATCTTATCCAGCAGCCCTTGAATATACCGCCATTCCTCCATGTTGCTGTCCCGGGCCCGGTTCTGTTTTTCCTTCTTTCCCACCGGGAAATTGGAAGGCCCGGCGATCAGCACAGAGGGAACCCTTGCGTCAATGGCAAAGCCTTGGTTCATGTTTTCGGCCAGCTTGCGGGCGTAGGTATCTAACAGATGGTCGATCTTCTCATGGTACATGGGGTCCACCCGGGATTTCTGCTTTTCCGCTATGGCGGCGGCCTTGTCCACCATTGCCCGGTATTCCGCCGTTGCGCTCCCTTCCTTGTAGTCGGAAAAGCTGTTCATTTCTTTTGCCCGGCGGGCGGCTCCTTCATTGATAGGGTAATAGTTGATGGTATGCACCTCCTTTATGCTTCGGGCCATGCTGGCCCGAAGTCTTACCGTTCTTCATGGGAAGGCCCCGCCTTGTCCTTTTTCGGAGCGGGTGGGGCTTCTTGAAACCGTTTGAGTGTAGCGAGAATGGAGTGGACAGGCTCGGCCTTTTCAGGATAGGCAAATATCCGGTGTTCCGGCGGAATGTCCTGCGGCCCGTGGTAATACTCCTTGAAGCCCTCCGGGACTGCCGACACATACCCACCGGGAGCGAATACGCCGCCCTCGTTGATACGCACATCCCGCCCGTATGCCTCATAATCGAAGTAGTTCTGAATGTGCTCCGGTATGTCGATAGTCCCAAGCTCGTCGGCGTAAAGACGGCCCAGCCCTTCATCATCGGAAATATCCGGGTAAAAGCGGTAAAGGTCAAGGTTCTGCGTCAGGTTTATCAAATCCTTCACACTCCTTGTGTGGTTTCCCAAGACAAGAGCGGCTTCAAAGGTTTCCAGTCCGCCCTTATCCCGTACTTCCAGCAGGGCGTGGCCCAGCTCGTTCAGCTCGTCGATGTTCTCACATTCGTAGAGATAATCGTAGAGCCCCAGCACATCACTGTCAAAGCTGGTAAAGAACACTTCGCTGTACCGTTTCCCGTCTATCCCGATTTTGGCAAGGGCGGCCTGCAACTCCTGTGTCGTCATGGGGAAATGTACCGTTGTCCCTACCTCAATCCCCATTAAGGGGTATAGGGCTGTATTGGTTATATAGGCTTCAAACATGGGCTCATTCCTCCTTTCCGGCCCGGTCAGCCAGCACCTCATAAATCCCGGCCATAATGTAATCGGCGCAAGGGAGGGCAATCGCGTTTCCCAGTGCCTTGTAGCGTTGCAGAGGCCGGATCTCCACGCCGTCCGCCCCGTACTTTGTCCAGCCCTCTGGCAGCCCCATCAGCCGTTCGCTTTCCGTTTCCGTCAGAAAACGGATACAGCCGCCCTTCGGGTCGCCCTCATACCAGAAGGCAAAGGGCGTTACATCACTGGCTAAAAGAGTGGGAAAAGGGTCAGTTGGTAATCCGAAGCTGTTTCGGAAGGCCGTTTCTTCCTGCCTTTTTGCCGCTCCCCGCATACGGAAGCACTGAAAGGGGTGGATGACTGGTATCTGCCGCCCTGTTTCAAAAGAAGCTGTTCGATCTCCTTCGGCGGCGGCCCACCCGCCCTCTCCGCAAGGCGGAGGAAGTGGGAGCATTGGACGGGGCTTAAATAGTATGTCTGCGGCACGTCTGCCTCCAAAATCCGCCACGACGAAAATCCGCTGCCTTCGTGCCAGCCTTCGGGAGCCTGCCCAATACTGGGCGTCCATGAGTCGCCAGCACACATCAGGCGTTCCCCCTCGCACCATTCCGGCGTTTCCCCATCTTCCCGAAGGAGGCATTGGAACTTCGGTGTCCGAGAAGGCGGATAAGACGGCTCTAAAGTCCATCCGGTCATTTGAAGAAAACGCTCCCATGACGTTTTCCCAAACAGCGATAGCTGGATATAGGTTATCAGTAGCATCCCTCATTTCCTGTATGATACGAAACGCCTGATAGAACAGGCTTGATTTTGCCCCGGCAAGGCCGGAGCGGTTGCCGATCAGAGAAAGGTTCTGACAGGGGGCCGAAGGTAATTACATGAACCGGCGGGATTTTCCCGCCGTCCACCTTCGTAATATCCCCCAAATGCACCATGTCGGGAAAGTGCCTTTTGGTTATGGAGATGGGCGCTTTTTCAATCTCGCTGGCCCATACCGGACGGATACCGCACCGGGAAGCAGCCAGAGGGAACACGCCGATCCCGTCGAAAAAGGCTTCCCAGCTTAATGTCTGGCATGGCCCGGGGTGCCGTGTCCCTTCACGGCAAGCACCCCTTCCAGTGTGGTCGCCGCAATGCCCAGCCGCCCGGCAACCGCAATATCGTTTTTTACATCCTCGTCCACAGCGCTGCCGCAGACGATCAGGGTGTGGGAGCGCCGCAGCATATCCCGGCGCATATCGATCCCGGCCTTGTGTTCCTCGGGAACGCTGTCATTCAAAAACAGCGGCAGATACAAGAGCGGGCAGATCGGGGAAAAGCCCGCCTCATAAGCAAGGCGGCAGTAGTGGGTCGCCAGCTCCATATCAACATCCGGCTCGCCGCTCCATGCGGCGGTCAGGTATGCTAAAGGTCGTTTCATTGGTTGAACCTCCATTTCTGTTTTGGTTTAGGGAAAAGCAAGCAAGGTATCGCCCAACCCCTCCGCCCCTTCCCCCGGGAAGGGGAACGGCTCTGGAGAATTTATATCCCCGTCGCTTGATCGGGAAAAAGCATAACCGGGAGAAATCCGTCAAGGGTGCCTCTGGCACCGCCTGCGGCGGCGCTGCCCTTGACTGATTTTCCCGGCTATGCTACGGAATAACTGGCGACGGGGAATAATTTATATCTCCAGAGCTTCGGGGCGCGGGGCAGAGCCCCGCAATCCTCGGGCCACGTTGACCCGAAGTTTCGGCTTACTTTTCCTGTTCGTTTTTCTTCTCCGGCTTTTCGTGTTCCTTCTGCTGGCCCTTCCAGTCGTCCAGCAGCTTGATAATCTGGTCCTTCATTTCCCTCGGCGTAGTTTCCTTGCCGAAATACTTGCTCAGTTCCGCACCTGTCAAAATCACTTTGTCTACCTCCTTTTTGTCCTCCATCATAATGCCGTCGATCACGTCCCCGTTGAGTAGCTTCTTTTCGTCCAACTCACGCATACGCTTTGCCTGCGCCTGTGAAGGCGAGGACTGCTGGCTGTCAATGGCGACGGCGATATAGTTCTGGTTCTTCTTGCCGATATAGGAAAGCTCCACCGCCGTAGTAAAACCCAGCTTTTTTTCATCCATCAGCTTCATCAGGTCTGGAACCAGCTCATTGAGACGGATATACCGCTGCACCTGCTTGACGGCCATCTTGTTCCGCTCGGCCACGATCTCGTTGGAGCGTTTACCTGCGTCCTTCGGGTCAATCTGGCCCGAAGTGCGGGAGCCCTGGTGCTTGATGGCTTCAAGCTGCATTTTCAAGGCTTTGGCCCGCTCACTGGGGAGGATTTCTTCACGCTGGTTCAGATTGTCCTCCACCATCTGTGTGATGGCTTCATCATCTGTCAGGTTTCGGACGATACAGGGCATATCCGCATATCCGGCAAGCTCACTGGCTTTCTGGCGGCGGTGGCCGGACACGATCTCATAGCCGCCATCCTCACGGGGACGGACGATAGCGGGCTGGGTCACGCCCTTGTCCTTGACGCTGGACACCATAGCCCGCATTTCTTCATCATCCCGGACTTCAAAGGGATGGTTCTTGAAGGCGTGGAGTTCGTTCAGCTTGATATAGACGATCTGCTCCTTGCCCCGGCGTGGAGCATCCTTTGGCTTTTCGGGTCCTTTCGGAGCGGGAGCGGCCTGTATCGTTGGAGCCGTTTTTTTCTCCGGTTCCTTTTTGACCGCCTTTTCCGGTTTCTGTGCGGGAGCTTTGGGCTTCGGGGTTGCGGCCTTGTCCTTATTTGCTTTCGGGGGACGGCCCCGGCGCTTCGGCTGTTCCGGCTCTTTGGGTTTTTCCTCTGCTTTTTTCGGAGCCTCCGGCTGCTTTTCCGGTTTCTCCGCTTTTGCCGGGTCAGGCTTTTCCACGCCGGGAGCTGCCGCCCGTTCCTCGACTTTCTTTTCCTTCATAATTTCAGCGAAGTTATAGACAGAAACCTGTGGGTTCTTTACCTCTGGTTCCGTCTTTTTTTCCGGCTTCGGGGAAACGGAAACCTTCCCCGGCTCTTTTGGGGGAGCGGGAGGCGTTTCCTTGCCCGGCCCGCTATCCGTTACCGGCTGTTCCGGCGTTTTTGTGGTTTTATCATCTGCCATAAGCATTTACCTCCTGTTTTGGCATGAAAAAAGGGGCTCAACTTTTCAGTCAAGCCCCCGTGGGAAGTTCCTCCTTTCTCCGCCATGATACAAAAATACCGCCCGTAGTCTCGTTTGGGCGGTACTTTGTGTAAGATTGGCAGTCCATTATTAAGTTTTTTATTATGTTCCC
>SCPO01000118.1_pt1 | contig 11320 bp, 22 predicted proteins | sample 6106821 | NCBI WGS metagenome assembly SCPO01 (sample SAMN10720448, study PRJNA508395) | human gut metagenome | isolation source: Participant 2 stool, 0 month | host: Homo sapiens | collected 2017 | reverse complement strand
CCTTGGGACGGATAAAGCAGCACTGAATCATTTGCTGAATCACCACTTCAAGGGGCTGGCCGTGCCGCTCGAACAGAGCGAACAGCAGCCCCGGCAGCATGGCAAAAATCATCAGCAGGGCCGCTGCGCTGTTGGAAAGATAGTTCCGGGCCAAAAATAAAGCGGTCCGCCCGTTAAAAGCGCACCGCCGAAGCAGACCAGCTGCCGCTTGGTCAGCCCGAATAAGACTTTGATTTTACATGGGTCAAATCTTTGGGAACGGTCACATACGCCATTCAAACGCTCCTTTCTCAATGGGCACCGAATACTGACTTGCTGATGCTGCCGGTCTTGAACAGACAGAAACAGAGTAGCACGGTGTAGCCCATGCAGCCCCAGATAGCCCCGGCAATGTCCGCTGCGCCCGAAATGTTGCGTATCAGCACCGCGTAAATGCCCACGACAATCATAATCAGGAACGCTTGGAAACCCAGTGCCAGCAAAGACTTCAAATAATTCTGCCCGGTGCTGCGCCACTCGCTGCTGCCCATGGTCGCCAGCGGATAGGCCCCAGTGCGGTCACAACGTAAATCTCGATCATGCGGCCGTAGGTCACAAGGAAGATACAGATGGAAAGGATGTTCATGGTCAGGCCCACCACAAGGGTCTGGAACCACAGGCTGAGCAGACTGCCAATGGTCATGCTTTCCAGCTGAAATTCCAGTCCGGGTATCAGGCGGTCAAAGTGGATGGATGTTTCACCGATGATAACGCCGGAGCTTTGGTTGACAACGCTCTGGGTGGCATCGAACACGCCCATGACGATGTTCCATGTGTTGCTGACAATGAGGATGGCAAAGGCAGACTTGAAAATCCAGCGGAAAACATAGAAGTGTCAAAGTCGTGCATATTGTTCTTTCGGTAATCATCTGGATAAGCTCATGGCACATCACAAGGGCAAGGATAGCCGCTGCAATGGGCAGCACCACCGTTTCGGAAAGACTACGCAGCATATTGAAAATGCCGCTGTTCCACGCCTGCGGGTAGAGCCGACATCCGAAGCGATTTCGCCCACCTTGGCGTTCACGTTATCGAACAGGCCGGAGAGGTTGCCCGTGATGCCATCTATCAAAATGCCTTTTATCCATTTCTCGATGATTTCACTAATCAAGCAAAGATACTTTCCCGCGCCCTCCCATGTGAGCGGGAGAGCGCGGCGTAGGATTTTAATTAGTCGTTCGGAAAATTGTGGGCAGCGATGCAGGACTTAGCCCAGCAGCCCGGACAGCAGCGGGACAAGGGTCACGCCGATCAAGGCAACGCCGCCGCCCGCAACCAGCTGCTTCACGCCCTGGCTCTTGCTGCCGGGGTTATCCTGTCCGTAGCCCTCCAATAGGTTGATGCCGCCCCAGACACACAGGGCACCGCCCAGACCGACCACGATGGTCTGCAAAGTATCGACTGCGCTGTTGAAAAATTCCATAAGGTTCTCACTTTCTGCCGCTTGTTCTGCGGCACTCAAAAATAAAATTATTCGGCTGCTTTTTCATCCGACAGGTCGATTTCGTACAAGTCAAAACTTTCATCCTGCATGACCACCTGCTGCCGTTTCCGGCGCAGGGTGGATAAGAACCTGTCCACATCAAAGGTATTTTTCTTGTCCGCGTCCGCAAGGTATTTGTAGTGCGGGTGCTTGGTGATGTCGAACTTCTCCGAGAAAAACGGCCTCACGCCCCGCAGCTGCAAAATACATTTGCCGCCGTCCATGATTGCGATTTCGTCCTCTGACATCAACGCCTTTCCTAATTTTTGATAGTTCAGTCCGTGGAGGTTTGAGAACCCCGGTTTTCGCTGGTGTTGAAACTATCGATGGTCTCTTTCCCCAGCGCATCGGAGATCTCTTTGGCATTTTGCCCCGCCCACTCAAAAGAGAACAGAATCGCAGTTGTCCGAAATGATTTCGGCCGCATCCTTGTAGATGGCTTTTAGCTGCGACTGGCTCTGCAAAATGATGGATGCCGAAATTTCCCGACTGCGAATGGTGGCGATCAGCTTGTCGAAGTTGGGAATCTGCCCGATGTTGGCGAACTCGTCCAGAATCAGCCGTACATGGACAGGCAGCCGACCGCCGTATTTATCATCCGCACGGTCACACAGCAGATTGATAAGCTGGCTTTGAAGCATGGCGAGAATGAAGTTGAAGGTGGTGTCCGTGTCGCTCATAATCAGGAACAATACCGTCTTTTCATCCCCGATGGTGTCCAGCTCCATTTCATCGTCCTCCATCAGTTCACGCACTTCCCGGATGTCAAATGGGGCTAAACGGGCACCGCAGCTTATCAGGATGGAGGAACGGGTCTTGCCCGCCGACAGCAAGAACTTTTGTACTGCCGGACAGCGAAGTGGTCCGGGTCTTTCTGTTCCAGCCGCTCAAACATGAGGTCCACCGGGCTTTGAAAGTCCGGGTCATCCTCGCGGGCTTCACTGGCGTTTATCATTACCAGCAGGGTGGTGAAGTTCATTTCTCTGCCGGGGCCTCGTACCAGATGTAGCCGATCAGAGCCGTGTAGAACAGCCGTTCCGACTTCACCCAAAATCTTCTGCTGATTTTTCACCCTCGCCCTTGGTGTTGGCGATAAGGGTATTCACTAGCTTCAGCACGTCCTTTTCCGAGTGGATGTAGACAAAGGGGTTGTACTTCATGGACTTGGAAAAGTTTATCGTGTTCAGGATTTTCACCCGGTAGCCCGCCCGCTGGAACATTTGGCCTGTTTCGAGAACCAGTGTGCCTTTTGGGTCTGTGACCACGAATGAGGTGGGATAGTCGGAAGTGGGGAAACATTGCATGAGGTTGGGCTTCACATAGAAGCGGGTCTTGCCGCTGCCGGAGCCGCCGATCACCAGTACATTCTTGTTCCGGGCCGTCTTTGGGTCTTTGGACCGCCCGGTCATAGTCAGGCGTTCGGTCTGGGTCAGCAGGATGTTATTTTCAAACTTAGGGTCGATGTAGGGGCAATGTCCTTGGCGGTGCCCCATCGGGCAGAGCCGTATTCTTCACCCTTGCGGTACTTCTTGGCATTCTTGCCCTTGCTGTACACGATGAGCCGGACAGCCACCGCCCCGGCAACGCCCACGCAGAGGTCAAACGGATGCAGGCTGGGCAGCGGGTTTGCAAAGGCGGCGGAGATGCCGCTCGTCAGGTGAAGCAGCTTTGCCGAAGCATCCACGCCCGCCGCCAGACGGTACGCCTGCCCGCATTTGGCGAACAGGTACACGAACAGCAGATATGGCAGATTCAGCACCAGCAGCTTTTTCAGTTCAGGCTTCATCGTTCCAGCCCCTTTGCTTGATTTTTCCTTCGCACGTTTCGACTGCTGGGCGGCTTTCTGCTTGGCTGCTGCCAGCACCTTGCGGATAGAGGGCCGCTGCTCCTTGGAGAGCGTTTTGGCCGTGAACTCCCGGAACGCCTGTTCCAGATTGTCCGCATCCTTGGCCTTTAAGATCACGATGTAATGGGGCGGCTGGGTGGTCTTGTCCTTGCGCAAGGTGAAGTCCACGCCGTACTTCTTGGCGCAGGGCTTAAACGCCCCGATGTTCGCCTCCGTGACTTCAATGTTGGTCAGGGCTGCGCCGTGGGCTTTCAGCTGTTTCAGGCTTTGCTTACCGTGGTGCAGCTTTGGCCCCTTGGCCCGGTGCTGCAAGTATTTTTCAACGCAGCTTGCAGGGCTTGGGCGGTGAGCTTGCCTGTTTTCATGGACAGAGCAATGGTTTTCTGGGTGACTTCTTCCTGCAAGATGAATCCCTCCTTGTTGCAGAATATTCAGGGCGGCAGCTAGGGTGGAACCACCAGCCGCCGCAGGTAAAGGATTCTCATGGGTGGACGCTCCTTTCGGTCAGGTGTTGGGTGGACGACCCCAATCGGGCTGCGCCATATCGTGCGCCACAAGGGACGCATAGTAGCTGTTGATGGTGCTGGGCGCATTAAAAGCATGGCCCGCAGGTATTGCTTGATGTTGCGGACTTTGGTGGTGTTATCCCGCAGGCAGTCCATGACGAACTCGATGTGATGGCTGTCCAGCTTCAGGAACTTGGCCTTGACCAGCTCTGCCGGATAATCGTCCCCGGCAACCCGGATGGACTTGCGGCTGGTACAGACAGTTTCCAGCAGGATGTCCACGATCTCGTCCAGCTGCTCCCGGTCTATCCGGGGATTCTGGATGAGGGTGTCATACTCGATGTTCTCCAAAATCAGGTCCCGGTAGATTTGATAGGCCGCTTCCTTTCGGCTTCCTGTCCGTTCCGGCAGCGATGCCGCTGTCTCGTCCTCGTCCAAAGGCAAGGGGTTTGGGGAATGGATAGGAATGGAATCGGTATTTAATCCCTCTTTCTTTTGTTTTTCTGTAATTAGTTTATCTTTATTTAATTGCATTGGATTTTCCAACGTAGGGTTTTCCTGCGTGGGATTCTCCAACGTTGGATTTTCCAATGTAGGTGAAAACGATGCAGGAACAGGCTGCGGCAGTTCGAAGATCACATAGTCTGCACCTCGTAGCCGTCCTTTCTCGTCCCGTTCTCTGGAACGCTGGATGTAGCCCGCCTGTTCCAGTTCCCGGATGGCCTGCCGTATTGCGTCAATGCTTTCCCGGTTGATACGGGCCAGCCCTTGCAGGGTGTAATCCCAATCTTCCGGCAGGAGAGCATTTGGGAAAGTAAGCCTTTGGCTTTCAAGGACAGGCTCCTGTTCCGCAGGTGGTGGTTCGACATGACCGTGTAGCCGCTGTTCTTTCTACCCGAAAACTGCCATTTCACGGATGCCTCCTTTCGTTGCAAACAAAAAGCAGCGTCCATTTGCTCCCGGTGATGGGAGAAGTGAACGCTGCGTGTACTTGATAATTTTAGGTTGTATGGTATATAAAAGGCAACTGTTTTCAATACAGCTGCCCATCGGGGTGCGATACAAGCAAGTTGCTATTCGATGGCCTCGAAAACGAATTGTACTACGATGGTTTTCAAAAATGCTGTATCACTACTCGCACCAAGAAAACCAGTACACATTGTGTGCTGGTTTTCTTTGTTTGCGCGATGGAAGGGCTCGAACAGGGCGGCGGCGCATAGCGCCGCAAGCAATCAGCCCAGTGCAACAACGACGACCGCAGCCTGCGGCTGAAACAGGGAGGAGTTGTTGGCCGCGTTCTGATTTTCAAAGCCCTACCAAGGGGCTGCGGAAAATCAGCTAACGCAACCCGTTGCTGTTGCTTAGCCCGCGGGTCCCAACGCGTAGGAATGTCTACCGTGGAAGCTGTGGATCGAAAGATTTCATGGCTTTTTGTTTTGTAAGCCATGGCTGCACGGTTTTGCACGGTCGGTGTTATCCATGTCCGATGATGTAGGGCGCTGTATTGCATTGCAATCAGTGCCCTTTTGCATCAGGTGAGCAGGGCCAGGCGGAGCTTTGCCTTCATTTCCGGGTCGGCATCCTTCAGCAATTCCAAAAGAGCCGTCATGGAGACGGTGGGTTCGCCTGCGGCGGGTACAGCCTGTGGGCTGGGGTGTCGGGCTTGGCATAGAAGCCGCTTTCAAACTTCTTGCCCAGCTCCACACGGGAGGACTGCTGGATAAGGCGGGCAAAGACTTCCTTGAGGATGTTCTCCGCTTTTTAGCGTGAAAATGTAAAAGACCAACTGTATATTTCAGGTTTCGGAAAGAAGCTTCCCTCCTCCAGCATCTTTTCACCTCGCGCAGGTCTTTGCACTCGGCGGTGTACAGACGGCGCATCTCGTCGTCGGCGGGGGCAAGGTCCGGCACCATCACGGTGACAAAGCCGCCCCGCGCACCGGCGCGCACGCCGTTGTAGCTGTCCTCCAGCACCAGCGTTTCAGCCGGGGTGGTACCCAGCGCCTTGGCCGCGGTGAGGAAGATCTCCGGGTCGGGCTTTGACGAGGTGAACTGCTCGCCGGAAATAAGGGCCTGAAAGTGATCGGTCATGTGCCAGTTGTTGAGGTGCCGCAGGATGGATGCCATCCGGCTGGAGGAAGCCACCACCATGGGAATGTGCTGCGCTTCCAGATAGGCGATGAGTTCATCCAGACCCGGCTTTTGGGCGGCGGTGCCTGAAAGGCCGTCTCTGCCTGCGCGTGCAGGGCATCCATGATGGCATCGGTGTCGCAGTCCGGGCCGTAGAAGCGGCGCAGCACGGCCCGCATGGAATCGCCTGCCGAGCCGCGCGCGGCAGCGTCCAGCCCTTCCTTATAAGGAAGGCCCAGTGTGGCCAGTGCGGGCTTCCACAGGGTGGCCCAGATGCGCTCGGTGTCGAACATCAGCCCATCCATATCAAAAATAACACCTTTTATCATTGTGCAAAAGCTCCTTTCTGAGCCTGTAAGATCCGGCTTATGCCCTCATTGTATCATATTTTGGGCAGTTTGCACATGGAAAAGCAGGCAATTTAGCGCAACTTAACCTGTCCAAAGATGAAAGATTTTTCGTTTCCTTGTAAATCACATTCATATTATTATAATAGAAAACAACATTCGGTGTTTGCGGGCGCATTTTCACTCGCTGCGCCCGTGATCAGGAAAGAGGGAAATTTAATCATGTTGGATATCAAGATCACCCGTACCACTGCTCCGAAGGCAAAGCCTGACGAGAGCAATCTGGGTTTTGGCAAGAAGTTCACCGACCATATGTTCGTGATGGATTACACCGAGGGCGAAGGCTGGCACGATGCCCGCATTGTCCCCTACGGCCCTTTGAACTGGACCCGGCTACTGTCGTGTTCCACTACGCTCAGGAGATCTTTGAGGGCATGAAGGCATACCGCACGGCCGATGATACCGTCCAGCTGTTCCGCCCGGACTGCAACGCAAAGCGTTTCCAGGACTCCGCCGACCGTCTGTGCATCCCCAAGATCCCTGTGGAGGACTACATTCAGGCGGTTGAAACGCTGGTGGATGTGGACCGTGACTGGGTGCCCCATTCCGACGGTGCTTCCCTGTACATCCGTCCCTTCGTGTTCGCAAACGACGTGGGTCTGGGCGTGCACGCTTCCAAGCACTACATTTTCTGCATCATCTGCGCTCCCTCGGGCGCTTACTATGCAGAGGGCATCAACCCCGTCCGCATCTATGTGGAGGATGAGTACATCCGCGCCGCCCCCGGCCTGACCGGCTTCACCAAGTGCGGCGGCAACTACGCTGCTTCCATCAAGGCCGGCGAGCTGGCCGAGGAGCAGGGCTACGCACAGGTGCTGTGGCTGGACGGCGTGGAGAAGAAGTACGTTGAGGAAGTTGGCAGCATGAACATCATGTTCAAGATCGACGGCAAGGTGTACACCGCTGCTACCGTCGGCACCGTTCTGCCCGGCGTTACCCGCCGCAGCTGCATCGAGCTGCTGAAAGACTGGGGCTATGAGGTCGTCGAGGGCAAGATCGCCATTGCCGACATCATGGCTGCTGCCCGCGAAGGCAAGCTGGAAGAGGTGTTCGGCACCGGTACCGCCGCTGTCGTCTCCCCGTCAAGGAGCTGGTCTGGAAGGGCGAGCACGCCTACATCGGCGACGGCAAGATCGGCCCTGTCACCCAGAAACTGTACGACACCATGACCGGTATGCAGTGGGGCAAGATCCCCGATACCAAGGGCTGGATCGTGCCTGTTGAGAAAAGAACTGATCCCGATTCTCCGGAGAGAACCTTTTATTCAGAATAGCAGCAAACGCCGCCAGGCCTCCGCTCGGCGGCGTTTGCCGTATATTAGGATAACGTCCTCGCCCTCTCAGCCACGCTTCGCGTCCCCCAAAGGGGAGCCCTTGGCAAAACCAGAAACTTTACCGTACTGCCAAGGCCTCTCACTTTGGGAGAGGTGGATGCGAGCGAAGCGAGCAGACGAGAGGGCAAGCCGCCTCTCCGTCAAACCTCCAAAATTTCCCGGCGCAATTGCGTTCTGTGCCCTGCAGTGCTAAACTGAAAACAGAACAGCGGCCTGCATTGCGGCAGGCGTGCGGGAAAGATTGAGAGGAATGGACACATAGTAAAAAATGGAGTGTGAGCTACCCTGCCGTCAACGGCACCGAGCAGCGCAGAGTATATGTTTAGCTGCCCATGATGTATGAAGCTGACCCCGACCGCAGGTATCCGGTGCTGTATATGTTCGACGGCCAGAACGTCTTTTTTGACGAGGATGCCACCTTTGGCAAAAGCTGGGGCGTGGCCGATTATCTGACTACACCGACACCCCGCTGATCGTGGCGGCGGTGGAGTGCAACGCCGGAGCCAACAGCGAACGGCTGGTAGAGTATTCGCCCTACCGGTTCGACGACCCGCAGTTCGGCCACTTTGACGGCAAGGGTCAGGCCACCATGAGCTGGTATATCCACCAGTTCAAGCCTTTCATTGACCACAATTTCCGCACCCTGCCGGACCGGGGCACACGTTCATCGGCGGCAGCATGGGCGGCCTGATGAGCCTGTACGCCCTGTGCAGTATAACGATACCTTCAGCCGTGCGGCGGCGCTGTCGCCGTCCATCTGGGTGTCTCCTGAAAGCTCAGCGGTCTGGTGGGCCGCGCAAAGCTGGAGCCCGGCACGGTGCTCTACATGGACTACGGTTCCCAGGAGATGGGCAGCCACGACGGGATGCGCCGCGGCTTTGCAGAGATGTGCGCAAAGGCCATGACCCGGGGTATCCACCTGACCAGCCGCCTGGTGCCCTGCGGCACCCACAGCGAAGCCAGCTGGGAAAAGCAGCTGCCGTTCGTGTTCCATACTCTGATGTATGAGGTGGAGGAGTAAACCCTAAAAGGAGGAAACACCATGGAAATGCAGTATTTTAAGGACTACAGCCCGGCGCTGGGCCGCGACATGTAGTGCAAAATTTACGGCCACGCAGGCCGCCCGATGCTGTACATCCCCTGTCAGGATGGCCGCTTCTTCGATTTTGAGAACTTCCACATGGCCGACACCCTTGCCCCATGGATCGATGCCGGTAAGATCATGGTGATCTCCATTGATACCATGGACAAGGAGACCTGGTCCGACACGCAGGGCGACCCTATTGGCGCATTCGCCGCTATGAGCAGTGGCTGCGCTATATTGTGGAGGAGGCTGTGCCCAAGATCCAGTATCTGGCCAAGGAGCGCAACGGCTGGGACGACCTGCCCGGTGTCATTGCCTTTGGCTGCAGTCTGGGTGCCACCCATGCGGTCAACCTGTACCTGCGCCGCCCGGATGTGTTCTGCGGCTGTCTGGCCCTCAGCGGCATCTACACGGCCCACTATGGCTTCGGCAATTATATGGACGAGCTGGTGTACATGAACTCGCCCGTGGACTACATGAAGAACTTCCCGGAGGATCACCCCTATGCAGCTGTTCCGCAGCCAGAAGGCGGTCATCTGCTGCGGTCAGGGCGACTGGGAGCAGCCGGACACCACATGGTTCCTCAAGCGCATCTTCGAGGCCAAGAACATCCCCATCTGGGTAGACCTGTGGGGCCACGATGTGAACCACGACTGGAACTGGTGGTATAAGCAGACTGCATATTACATGCCGTATATTCTGGGCGAGCAGTAAAACAAACCCTCTCAGGCGCTGACGCGCCAGCTCTCCCGAAGGGCGAGCTTTGATGCATCTGACGGTTTGCAGCAAATAAGCTCCCCTTCGAGATGTCGCGAATCTGGCAACGCTGTAAGCGTTGACTGAGGAGGAGTTTTATAGAGGAAAGAGGAATCGTAAAACCATGCAGAATTTTATTTTTATTTCGCCCAACTTCCCCACCAACTACTGGCAGTTCTGCCATGAGCTGAAAAACAACGGCATGAATGTGCTGGGCATCGGCGACCAGCCCTACGATGAGCTGAAGCCGGAGCTGAAGGACAGCCTGAACGAGTACTACAAGGTGGGCAGTCTGGAAAACTACGACGAGGTCTACCGCGCCGTGGCCTTCTTTGCTTCAAGTATGGCCGCATCGACTGGCTGGAGTCCAACAATGAATACTGGCTGGAGCGGGACGCAGCCCTGCGCACCGATTTCCACATCACCTCCGGCTTCCAGACCTCCGATATGCCCCGCATCAAGTACAAGAGCAAGATGAAGGAGTATTACCAGAAGGCCGGCATCGCCACCGCACGCTACCACATGGTGGACGATTACGAGGGCTGCCGGAAGTTCATCGACGAGGTGGGCTACCCGGTGGTAAAGCCGGATAACGGCGTGGGCGCATCCGACACCCACAAGCTGTCCAGCGACGAGGACCTGAAAAGTTCCTCGTGCAGAAGACGGCCCATCACCCGGATGTGGAGTACATCATGGAGGAGTTCGTCCGGGCCGAGGTGAACAGCTACGATGCCATCATCGATGCCAACGGCAACCCCATCTTTGAGGCCGGCAACGTCAGCCCCATGTCCATCATGGATATCGTCAACGACAACGACAACTCCATCTACTACATCATCAAGGACCTGCCCGAGGACACCCGCGCTGCAGGCCGTGCCGCCGTCAAGAGCTTTGGCGTGAAGAGCCGCTTCATCCACTTTGAATTCTTCCGCATGACCGAGAATCAGGCCAGCATGGGCAAAAAGGGCCAGATCGTGGCGCTGGAGGTCAACATGCCCTGCGGCGGCTTCACCCCGGATATGATCAACTTTGCCCGCTCCACCAACGTGTATAAGATCTGGGCGGACATGATCGCCTTTGGCGGCACCGATATGCCGGTGGGCGAGCACTTCTACTGCCCGTTTGCAGGCCGCCGCGACGGCAAGCACTTTGTGTACAGCCACGAGCAGATCATGCAGAAGTACCAGCAGAACATGCGCATGGTGGACCGCATGCCGGACGCGCTGAGCGGCGCCATGGGCAACCAGATGTACGTTGCCACCTTCTCCACCCGCGAGGGCATGGAGCAGTTCTACGCCGACGTGCTGGCCACCACCGATGCCACGAATGCCGCAGCTCAGAAGGAGCTGAGCAGCATTTGGCTCTGGGCGAGCTGGAGACCACCCCGGCGGAAAAGCCCGCCGCCCTGCCGCTAAAAAGGCACGCACCACAAAGAAAAGTAAGAATACGCTCAAAAGCCCCGGAATGGCGTGCCCGTTCCGGGGTTTCGTTGTCCCTTTCTGCAAAGTGTGCTATACTGTTGCCAGACATTTTATTGGGAACGAGGTACATCTATGAAAATTCCTGCAAACGGTTTCACCCACGCCGGCAAGTTCCACGCCGACGATGTGTTTGCCACTGCCCTGCTGCAAATTTTGCGCCGGACATCAAGATCACCCGCGGCTTTGTGGTGCCGGATGATTTTGACGGCATCGTGTACGATGTGGGCTTTGGAATGTTCGACCACCATCAGGAGCC
>SCPO01001092.1_pt1 | contig 11330 bp, 16 predicted proteins | sample 6106821 | NCBI WGS metagenome assembly SCPO01 (sample SAMN10720448, study PRJNA508395) | human gut metagenome | isolation source: Participant 2 stool, 0 month | host: Homo sapiens | collected 2017 | reverse complement strand
ATAAACAGAAACAATCGTTTAAAAAAGACTTCTTGAACTTGGCGCTCCTGATATTATTATCAGAAACGAAAAACGTATGTTACAAGAGGCTGTTGACGCACTTATCAATAACGGTCGTCGCGGAAGAACTGTAACAGGACCGGGTAACAGACCGCTAAAATCACTTTCGGATATGCTTAAAGGTAAGCAGGACGTTTCCGTCAAAACTTGCTTGGTAAGCGTGTTGACTACTCAGGTCGTAGCGTTATCGTTGTAGGTCGGAAATGAAGATTTATCAGTGCGGTGTGCCAAAGAAATGGCTATCGAATTGTTTAAGCCTTTCGTAATGAAGAACTTGTATCTCGCGGACTTGCACATAATATAAAGAGTGCAAAGAGAATGGTTGAAGAACAAAGCCGGAAGTTTGGGACGTTCTTGAGGACGTAATTAAGGAGCATCCTGTACTTCTAAACCGTGCGCCTACACTTCACAGACTTGGTATTCAAGCATTTGAGCCAAAACTTGTTGAAGGACGTGCTCTAAAACTTCATCCGCTTGTATGTACGGCTTATAACGCCGACTTCGACGGTGACCAGATGGCTATCCACGTTCCTCTTTCACCGGAGGCACGAGGCACGTTTCCTAATGCTTTCAGCAAATAACTTGCTTAAACCGCAGGACGGACACCTGTAACTGTTCCTACACAGGATATGATTTTGGGTTCTTACTACCTGACAATTCAAAAGGAACATTATGACAGAATTATTGATACAATTCTTGATGATGAACCTAAAATCAATGTATTAATCGAAAGACTTTCTGATATGGAACAGGAAGAAAACGTTGTTATATACAATGAAGAAGAACCAATCAAGAGCTTTACTGATGTAAGAGAGGCTCTTAAATATATGAGAGTTGCCGGAAGTTGCAATGAATGAAACAGAAATTCACGCAAATCCTGTAACTTTGGTATTACCTAATAAATCACTTCAAATTTCACTAAAGAAATTAATAAGTGAGGCTAAGAAACTTGTAATAAAGAAGTATACTACATTTGATGAGGCACTTCTTGCTTATTATAACCACGAAGTAACTCTGCACGAAAGAATTCTTGTTGAAGTTACAAAGAAGATTAACGGAGTAGAAAAGTCAAAACTTATCGGTACAACTGTCGGTAGAATTATATTCAATAATAATATTCCTCAGCATATCGGTTATATTGACAGATCAAATCCTGAAAATGAATTTGACCTTGAAATCGACTTTGTTGTAGGTAAGAAACAGCTTGGTAAAATTATTGATAAGTGTATCAGAGTTTGCGGTACTTCAGAAACAGCCGAAGTGCTTGATAAGATTAAGGCCACAGGTTATAAGTATTCTACAAGAGGTGCTATAACTGTTGCCGTATCAGATATCGAAGTTCCTGAAAAGAAACAAGTTATCCTTGCTGACGCTGAAAAGCAAGTCGAAGGAATTATGCAAAAGTATCAGATGGGTCTTCTTACAAATGAAGAACGTTATCAACAGACAATTAAAATTTGGGCAAAGGCTTCATCTGATGTCACAGACGCCATGATGGAACACCTTGGTGAGTTCAACCCATCTTTATGATGGCTGACTCAGGTGCCCGTGGTAGCGTTAACCAAATTCGTCAGCTTGCAGCTATGCGTGGACTTATGGCGGATACACAGGGTAGAACAGTCGAAATTCCTATCCGTGCTAACTTCCGAGAAGGTCTTAACGTACTTGAATACTTCATTTCATCACACGGTGCGCGTAAAGGTCTTACAGATACAGCTCTTAGAACAGCCGACTCAGGTTACCTTACTCGTCGTCTTGTTGACGTATCACAGGATGTTATCGTTCGTGAAATCGACTGCGGTACTGATGAAGGCGAATGGGTAACTGGAAATCACTGACGGTAAAGAAAGTATCGAACCGCTATATGACCGTATCGTCGGCCGTACAGCTATGCAGGATGTTATTCACCCTGAAACAGGCGAAGTTCTTGCAAAGAACGGTGAACTTATAACAGACGTACAGGCTAATAATATTGTTAATGCCGGTATCGAAAAAGTATATATCAGAAGCGTACTTACTTGTAAGTCAAAATTGGTGTTTGTGCTAAATGTTACGGTACAAACCTTGCTACAGGTGAACTTGTTAATGTCGGTGAGGCAGTTGGTATTATTGCCGCACAGTCAATCGGTGAACCGGGTACACAGCTTACAATGCGTACTTTCCACGCCGGCGGTGTTGCGTCAGGCAGCGATATTACACAGGGTCTTCCTCGTGTCGAGGAACTTTCGAGGCAAGACGCCCAAAGGGTCTTGCTATAACTTCAGAAATCGGCGGTACAATTACTGTAACAGAATCAAAGCGTAAGAGAGAAGTTACAGTTGCCAATGACCAGACAGGTGAAGCTAAGACTTACACAATTCCATACGGTTCAAGCATTAAAGTTCATGACGGTGACGTTATTGAGGCGGGTGACGAACTTACAATGGGTTCTGTAAACCCTAATGATATTCTTCATATCAGAGGTCCTCATGCCGTTCAGGTTTATATCGCACGTGAAGTTCAGAGAACATACCGTATGCAGGGTGTTGACATCAACGATAAGCACGTCGAAGTTATCACACGTCAAATGTTGCGTAAGGTTAGAGTTGAAGAGGCAGGCGAAACTGATCTTCTTATCGGTTCACTTGTTGATAGGTTTGAACTTGAAGAGGCAAACGAGAGAGTTAAGGAAAAGGGCGGTACTGAATTTGCAACTGCATCTCCTGTACTTCTCGGTATTACAAAGGCTTCGCTTGCCACAGATTCATTCCTTTCGGCTGCTTCATTCCAGGAAACAACAAAGGTTCTTACAGATGCAGCTATTAAGGGTAAGGTTGACCCACTTCTTGGTCTAAAGGAAAATGTTATTATCGGTAAGCCTATTCCTGCAGGTACAGGTATGAGTATGTATAAAGATATTAATATTACTATCGACGGCGAAGAAGTTGACAACGAAGAAATAGAATAAAATAATTATGAACTGCTGTGAATTTTCACAGCAGTTCATTTTGTTTAAAAAAAATTATATATAAAACTGATATAAATAGGCTGCTTTTGTGCAAAGGAAGAATTAATCATTAAAATGATATAAATTTAACATATAGGCTTGTATATTTTATAAATTTGATGTAAAATATATATAAATGGGCATATACTATGCTCACTCAAAGATAAAAATATATATATTTTTAGGAGGAATTTAAAATGGCAGTTAAAGTTGCGATTAACGGATTCGGACGTATTGACGTCTTGCATTCAGACAGATGTTCGGCGCAGAGGGTTATGAAGTTGTTGCTATCAACGACCTTACAAGCCCAAAGATGCTTGCTCATCTACTAAAGTATGATTCATCACAAGGTAAGTATGAAAAGGCTGATACAGTTTCAGCAGGTGAAGATTCAATCACAGTTGATGGAAAAGAAATCAAAATCTACGCTTTCCCTGATGCAAATAATTGTCCATGGGGCGACCTTGACGTAGACGTAGTTCTCGAGTGCACAGGTTTCTATACATCCAAAGACAAAGCTCAGGCTCATATCGATGCTGGAGCTAAAAAAGTTGTTATCTCAGCACCTGCTGGAAATGACTTACCAACAATCGTTTACAACGTAAACCACGAAACACTAAAGAAGGGCGACAACATCATTTCAGCTGCTTCTTGTACAACAAACTGCTTGGCTCCTATGGCAGACGCACTTAACAAGTACGCTCCAATTCAGTCCGGTATCATGTGCACAATTCACGCTTACACAGGCGACCAGATGACACTTGACGGTCCTCAAAGAAAGGGTGACCTAAGAAGATCAAGAGCTGCTGCTGTAAACATCGTTCCTAACTCAACAGGTGCTGCAAAGGCTATCGGTCTTGTTATTCCTGAACTAAACGGTAAGCTTATCGGCTCAGCTCAGAGAGTTCCAACTCCAACAGGTTCAACAACAATCCTTACAGCTGTTGTTAAGGGTGACGTTACAGTTGACGGTATCAACGCAGCAATGAAGGCAGCTTCCAACGAGTCCTTCGGCTACAACACAGATGAGATCGTTTCATCAGATATCGTTGGTATGAGATACGGTTCACTATTCGATTCAACACAAACAATGGTTGCTGAAATCGGTGACGGTCTTTACGAAGTACAAGTTGTTTCATGGTATGATAACGAAAACTCATACACATCACAGATGGTTAGAACAATTAAGTATTTCTCAGAAAATTGCTAATCACAATTTGAACTTTTTAAACAACTGCCTTTATGGCAGTTGTTTTTTTCTTGAATTTTCTGCAAAACTTCGTAGCGGCGATCATTGACCGCCACTTTTTGTCTTTATATTGACACAAATTAAAATTTAATTTATACTATTGTTATAGTAAAAAGAAAAAGGGGATAAGTATGAGATTGCCTGAAAAATTTGAGGACAGAATGAAAAAAATGCTCGGAGATGAGTATGATGATTTTATAAAATCAATGGACGAAACTCCAATATTTACGGAATACGCATAAATACATCAAAGTCGGTGCAAAAGACGCAGTAATCAAAGAATTTGGTGAACTTCAGAATGTATCTTGGTGCAGCGACGGATTTTATGCGGATAAGTCTAAAATTTCAGGTAATCACCCTTATCACCTTGCGGGACTTTTTATTTTCAGGAGCCGTCCGCAATGTCAACCGTATCGGCTTTGAATATTGAAAGTGACGATTATGTACTTGATTTGTGTGCCGCACCCGGCGGTAAGGCTACTCAGGCAGGTGCTTTTATCAGCAAAAACGGATTGCTTGTAGCAAATGAAATTGTAAAAATCGTGCAAATATATTGTCTGACAATATAGACAGATTTGGTTTGACTAATGCAGTAGTCACAAATGAAACACCTCAAAAGCTGGCTGAAAAATATGTGCATTTTTGACAAGATTATAGTTGACGCACCGTGCAGCGGTGAGGGAATGTTCAGAAAGAGCCGCAGGCAGTGGACGAATGGAGTGTTGAACATACGGTTTCGTGCGGCGTAAGACAGAAACATATACTTGATTGTGCAATGAAAATGCTTAAAGGCGGCGGATATATTGTGTATTCAACGTGCACATTTGCACCGGAGGAAAATGAGCAGGTGTGTGCGTATATGCTTGAAAATTATAATGTGGAACTTGTAGAACCGAATAATCTTGATATGCTGTCTAAAGGCAGAGGGAGTGGTCAAATTCCGACTATGATATGAGCAAAACGCGAAGAATTTTTCCTCATAAAATAACGGTGAGGGACATTTTGTGGCACTGTTTCACAGTTTGGACAATTATGAAAGTGAAGTAAGTAAGCCTAAAAACAAGTATGACGGATGCCGAAAAGGTGTACAGACAATTTGAAAAGAGTTTTTGAATACAGAACTTGACGGTGAATTTTGTCTGTTTGGAGAACAGCTTTACTTGAAACCGAAATGTATTGACGTTGATAAAATTAAGGTTGTCAGAAACGGTCTTAATCTCGGAATATATCGTAAAAACAGATTTGAGCCGTCATATGCGTTGTGTTTGGCACTTAAAAAGAAGATTTTAAGAATACCGTTGATTTTGAATGTGACAGTGAAGAACTTAAAAGTATCTTATGGGTAATACAGTCGAATGTGATAAAAAGGTTGGTGTGCCGTAACTGTAAACGGTTATCCGATAGGTTGGGGAAAAGCGTCAAACGGAATACTGAAAAATCATTTTCCTAAATATTTGAGATTGAAAGATAGGGAGAAAAATTATGAATTTGTTTGAATCTGAACGTAAGGTTATGGATGTTTTGTGGCGTGAGGGCAGTATAACCGCAGGTGAAATTGCAAAATACTTAATATTGATATTGGCTGGAACAGAAACACTACATATACGGTGATAAATAAGTGCATAAAAAGGGTTATATATCGCGTGGAGAGGATAAATTTCTTTGTACCCCTGTTATAACGAAAGATGAAGTAAAAACGATGAATTGGAAGAATTGATGAAAAAATATTTTGATAATTCACCCGTAAAACTTTTTACTTCTGTTGTAAATTTGGCAGATAAACAGGAACTAAAGAAAATGAAGAAGATTATAAAAATACCGCTAATCTTTAGATATTAGCGGTATTTTAATTTTAGTCTTTTATTAATTGATAAAATTCATTACGCAATTCGTGGTCGGTGTCAAAAGACCGCGTATAGCACTTGTGCGTGTTTTAGCACCGCGAGCCTTGATACCGCGAGCTGTCATACAGCTATGCTCACCCTCAACAACAACGATTACGTCCTCAGTATCGCAAACCTTTTGAATAACTTCGGCAATATCCGAGCAGATACGTTCTTGAAGCTGAAGTCTTTTTGAAACCATATCGCATATGCGGGCAATCTTTGAAAGACCGATAACCTTGCCGTTCGGAATATATCCGACGTGGCAATGCATATTGTACATAAGTGCAAGGTGATGTTCACAGTGACTGAAAACTTCAATATCTTTAACGATTACAAGGTCGTTTGAGTCAACCTCAAAGCACTTGTTAAACATTTCAGCAATTTCGTCATTGGTGTATCGCATACCCTCAAAAATTTCGTCATACATATGCGCAACGCGGTCGGAGTATCCTTTAATCCCTCACGGTCGGGGTCGTCGCCAAGTTCTGTAAGAATTGTGCGTATAGCCTCTTTTATCTTTTCGTGATTAAATTCTTTTTTCATTTAAACACCTCTTTCTTCCGGATCCCAGATAACCTTGTGAAGTTGAATTTGAAATGTTGCGTCACAAAGCACAGGCTCTTTAAGCATTATATTGACAAGTTTTGTGCGTCATACATTCCGTAAACCGCACCGAGATAAATATGCGGCATTTCGGTATAAACTTGTTTTAACTTCTTGACTATATCAATAGTCAAGTTCATATCTTCGTCAGAGCCTATAACGAATTTGATAACATCGCAAGGCCGTAGATTAATAAAATTATTCCAAATCATTTTGTCGGTCATACCGCTTGACGGAAGTTTGTAGTCGATAGTAAAAACAAATTATCCGACTTCGGCACTTTGCCGAGAAAATCAACTATATCAACTGCGCCGTTCGTTTCAATATTAACATCACAGCCGATTTCGGTCAGTTTTGAAACAAGCTCCGCACTGTCGGTATGAACAAGAGGCTCATCGCCTGTAAGCGTAACACGCTTGTAAGTCATATTCACCTTTGAAATAATTTCATCAACAGTCATTTCAGTATATTCACAAGGCGTTTCTTCACCGAACAGTGAATAAACCGTATCGCAGTACGAACAGCGTAGGTTACAGCCTGCAAGGCGTATAAATGTTGCACATTGTCCTGTTCGTATGCCCTCGCCGTCAATACTGTCAAAAATTTCGATTACTTTCATTTTGATTTTCCTTATAATAGTTTTATTTTAACATCATCTTTGATGTAGCTTGCAATGTTGTCCTGACTTTCCTGTACGTCAACACGATAACAGAATGGTGCAAGCTCATCGCAAATGTATTTCGCCAAGTTTTCGGCAGTAGGATTGAACGGTACAACTTCATTAATAACCTTGTGGTCAAACTTGTCTTGAATTTTGCGTTTGATGTGTGTAAAATCAAGAACCATACCGTTTTTGTCAAGAGTTTCACTTTGAAGATATACGTCAATTATCCAGTTGTGACCATGAAAATTCGTGCATTTTGAGTCGTAGTCAAGGTCTAACTTGTGTGCCGCACTTATTTCAAATCTTTTCTTTACTTCGTACATTTTTTCATCTCCATATATTGTTCGTAACCGCGTCTTCTGAGCGTGCATGACGGACAGTGTCCGCAGCCTTCGCCGAGTACGCCGTTATAACAAGTAAGTGTTTCGTTGTAAATAGTGTCAAGTACACCCAAATCGTCAGCCATTTTCCAAGTTTCAGCCTTATTCAGCCACATAAGCGGTGTGTGGATAACAAAATTGTAATCCATAGCAAGATTGATTGTAACATTAAGAGATTTAACGAAAATATCACGACAATCCGGATAACCAGAAAAATCTGTTTCGCATACGCCTGTTACAAGGTCTGTTATGCCGTGAGTTTTGCATATATAGCGGCATAGCTTAAAACAATAAGTTTCTGCCCTCAACAAATGTATTCGGCGGTGCACCCTCCGGCTTTGTTTCCTCAACGGGAATATCTTCACGCGTAAGTGAATTTGCGGAAAGCTGATTTATAATAGGCGTCGGAACGATTTCATAAGGAATACCGACTTTTTACAAATCTTGTCTGCACATTCAAGCTCAAGCTTGTGACGCTGACCGTAGTCAAAACCTATTGCAGATACATTTTCTTTACCAAATTTGTCTATTGCCCAGAACAGACAAGTTGTACTGTCCTGACCGCCCGATAAAACAACAAGTGCTTTTCTGTTTTTCATTTTAATCCTCCATTTATTTTAAGCTGTCAAACAATCTGTTTTCAGCGATTTTTCATATTTAGTACCCGGTTGACCGTAGTTTGCAAACGGATAAATAGATATGCCGCCGCGCGTGTGAAAATACCTTTAACTTCAAGATATTTCGGCTCCATAAGTTTAACAAGGTCTTTCATTATAATATTGATACAGTCCTCGTGAAAATCACCTTGATTTCTGAAACTGAAAAGATACAGCTTTAATGATTTTGATTCAACCATTTTCACGTTTGGAATATAGTTGATAGTGATTTTGCAAAATCCGGCTGACCTGTGATTGGACAAAGCGACGTAAATTCGGGACAGTCAAACGTTACCATATAATCGTTGCCTTGGTGCTTGTTTACGAATGTTTCAAGTACCTCCGGTGCGTATGTGTCCTTGTAGACTGTTTTTGTTACCTAAAAGTGATAAACCCTCTGTTTCTTCTTTGTTTCTCGGCATAATAAACTCCTTTTATTCCATTAACCATTTCATTTTTGAGAGGTTGCGTGAGTCATAATTTCTTCAAGCTTTTCTCTGTCACTGTTTTCGACCGCTTCGGCAATCTTTCCGAGACTTGCCTGCATTTCGTGTATTCTGTTTACAAGCTGTTCCTTGTTTTCAACGAAAAGTTCGCTCCACATTTGAGCGTTTATAATCGCGACTCTTGTACAGTCACGCAAACTTCCCGCACTGAAAAACGTTGAACGTTCAATCATAGGATTGTCGCAAAGAGCAACGGCTACAACGTGCATAAGCTGACTTGTGTATGCGATTACCGCGTCATGTTCTTCCGGTGTTGTTGTGACAACGTGCTTACAGCCGATATATTCGGCAAGCTCACGAATAAGAGCAATATTTTCGGGTTTGTTTTTCTTTGTCGGCGTAATCAGAAATGACGCTTTGTTGAAAAGTGTGTCGGTCGAACTTTGATAACCGCCGACTTCACGTCCTGCCATAGGATGTGCGCCGATAAAGTCCACATTGTCGGGAAGTATTTTAGACATTTCATCAATCATAAAACCCTTAACACCGGAAACGTCTGTTATAACCGCACCCGGTTTGATGTGTGACAAGTTGTTTTAACCATATCGACATTAAGCTGCGGATAAAGACAAAGTATGATTAAATCAGCATTATCCATTACTTCGCCTACGTCCGAACTTCCTTCGTCTATTGCACCGTCCTGCTTTGCAAGTAAGACAGTTTCGGATGTTCGGTTGTATGCGGAAATTGTGCAGTTGTGAAAACCGCGAAGTCTGCGTGCGATTGAACCGCCGATTAAACCCAAACCAATTATTGCTACTTTCATTTATTTTCCTCCGTTCTACCATAATTCAAACTATATTTTATCACAAAATTCGCAAATTGTGAATATATATATTAAAATTTTATATTTTTACCTGTCGGCTATTGACGATATATATGTTGAAATGATAAAATATTAAATTGAATACTTATAATTTGAAATAGGAGATTAGTATGTGGAGTGCAGATAAATGGGAGCAGTACAGACTTATAGACAGTGCTGACGGAGAAAAACTTGAATATTGGGAGATTATCTTTTAAGACGTCCCGACCCACAGGCAGTCTGGAGTTTGAAATCGGATAAAAACTTTGGAATAAGGCTGACGCTTGGTATCACCGTTCAAAATCGGGCGGCGGAAAGTGGGAGTACTTGAATAAGAAACTTCCCGAGCGTTGGACTGTTAATTATCGCAATTTGACTTTTAATATAAAGCCTATGGGATTTAAGCATACAGGACTTTTCCCGAACAAGCTGTAAATTGGGATTGGTTTTCAGAGCTTATAAAAAGGCGGACAGACCTATAAGAGTACTTAACCTTTTGCATATACAGGCGGTGCAACAGTTGCGGCACGAAGCAGGTGCGGAAGTTGTACACGTTGATGCGTCAAAGGGTATGGTAACTTGGGCGAAAGAAATGTTGTGTCGTCGGGACTTGGCGACAGACCGGTAAGATATATTGTCGATGACGTTGTTAAATTCGTGCAGCGTGAAAACAGACGTGGTCGTCAGTATGACGCAATAATTATGGATCCGCCGTCATACGGCAGAGGTCCGTCGGGTGAGTTTGGAAGATTGAAAATGAACTTTATCCGTTAATTGAAGAATGTATGAAAATTCTTTCGGATAAACCATTATTTTTCCTTATAAATTCATATACGACAGGTCTTAGCGCACAAGTGCTTATAAATGTACTCTATGACCGTAGGCAGAAAATACGGCGGTAAAATCACTGCCGATGAAATCGGACTTACAATGAAATCAAATAATCTAGTCCCTCCCATGCGGTATCAGCGGACGCTGGCAAGAATAAATTGCCCACAGCACTACTTTCACTTGGGGCAGTACACCTCGTACGGCACCGCAAGTTTCAAAGCAGCACTGTGAACAATTTTATTATAGTTTACCCACAACACTACTTTTTGCTTACAGTACAAAATAAATTTAAAGGAACAAATTAAATGATAGAAACAAAATCTTTCTTTTATTTACCGTGAAGAAGATATGGAAAGCGGAGAGATAAAAGAGGAAAAAGTTTTAAAGGATATTAACATTGAAATAGAAAAGGTTCTTTTACCGCCATACTCGGTCACAACGGCAGCGGAAAATCAACTCTTGCAAAACATTTTAATGCTATACTTTTGCCGTCAGGCGGTAAGGTATATGTAAGGGTATGGATACGGCTGACAAAATAATATATTTAATATACGTCAGTCGGCAGGTATGGTTTTCAAAATCCCGATAACCAAATGGTTGCGGCACTGGTTGAAGATGAGGTGGCGTTTGCACCCGAAAATCTCGGTGTTGAGCCTAAAGAGATACGCAGACGTGTTGACGAAGTGTCTTGAAATAGTCAATAT
>SCPO01000617.1_pt1 | contig 11330 bp, 8 predicted proteins | sample 6106821 | NCBI WGS metagenome assembly SCPO01 (sample SAMN10720448, study PRJNA508395) | human gut metagenome | isolation source: Participant 2 stool, 0 month | host: Homo sapiens | collected 2017 | reverse complement strand
AATTATCCGTATATTTCAAAGAGTATCACGGAATTCTGGAGAAGATGGCATATTTCCCTAAGTTCCTGGTTTAAAGAATACGTTTACATTCCGCTTGGCGGCAACCGCTGTAAGATCGCAAAGCAGATCCGCAACATTCTGGTTGTCTGGATGCTGACCGGAATCTGGCACGGGGCGAACTGGAATTATGTTCTCTGGGGCTGCTACTATGGAGCACTTCTGCTGATCGAAAAGCTGGTGCTGAAAAAGGTGCTGAACCGTCTTCCTGGAATCATTCAGCGGATTTACACCATGTTTTTTGTGGTGATAGGCTGGATCATTTTCAAATGCGAAGATATGGCATATGGGATCTCGTATCTGAAAGCCATGTTTGGCGGATTCGGACAGGGCCTGTGGAATAACGAGACACTCTACCTGCTTGGTAATTATGCCGTCCTGTTTGTTCTGGCGATCCTCGGTTCGACGATGTTGCCAAAGAAAGCAGCCGGCGTTGTGCTTGGCGGCAGAAAGCGGACCTGGGCGGAAAATGTGATCTACATTGCATTTTATGCGGTGATCTTCTTTGTGTCAGTCGCTTATCTGGTAGATGCAACGTACAATCCGTTTTTATATTTTAGATTTTAATGTTTATAGAATTGTGAGAGTACGAAGTACGGAACAATTCGTAGGCATCTTTGTACATTAACATAACATCTTTAAACAGGGAAACAGAATGGAGAGAATATATGACTACAAAAAAGCAGAATATAGCAGTGATCGCTGTGTTTCTGTGCATGGTCTTCGGAATGACAATCTGGACGATGGTCACGCCTTCCAGAGAATTTTCGGAGAGGGAGAACAGAGCACTGGCACAGATGCCGGAACCATCGGTTGAAAGCTGCTTTTCCGGAAAATTTGAAAAAGATTTTGAAACGTATCTGACGGATCAGTTCCCGATGCGGGATGGCTGGATCAGTGCAAAGACTGCGATCGAGAAGGCAACTTTTAAAACAGAGAGCAAGGATATATATTTTGCAGACGATGATTATCTGATCGAGGCACATTCCAAAAGCTTTACGGCACCGAGTGCAAATGCCAATATCGGTTACCTGAAGAATTTCATGGAAACGTGTGTGGAAACATACGGCAAAGACCATGCAACAGCGATGGTTGTGCCGAATGCGGTGGACATTCTGAGAGATCATCTGCCGAAATATGCATCTCCGTACGATGAAGAAGTCTACCTTCAGAAAGTTGCGGATGCAATGCCGGAAGGCACCTGGTTTGACAGCGGAAGTGTTCTGCGTGAGCATAAGAATATTCAGCTTTATTACCGCACAGACCACCACTGGAGCACGGAAGCAGCATATTATGTGTATGCGGCATGGGCAGAAGAAAAGGGACTTTCTCCGCTTGCACTGTCTGATTATAAAAAGAAGACGCTCACAGATGGATTCTTCGGCACGGTTGATGCCAAGGTCGGCGGACGCAACCGCAGCGATACGATCCATGTTTATATTCCGAAGAAAAAGGAAAAATATCAGGTAAATTATGTGGCGAAAAACGAGACGGCAGATGATATTTATCAGTATGATTATCTGAAAACAAGAGACAAATACAGCGTTTATTTTGGCGGAAATCAGAGTCTGGTGGAAGTAAAGACAGACAGCAAGAGCAAACGGAAGCTTTTGGTCGTGCAGGATTCTTACGCACACTGTTTTATTCCGTTTACGCTGCATGATTTTAAAGAAGTCGATTTTGTGGATCTTCGCTATTACAACGAAAGTCTCAAAGAATATATGGAAAAGGGCGATTATACGGATGTTCTGTTTCTGTATAATGCGGCCGGATTTGCAGAGGACAACAGTCTGATCAAACTTGGAAACTGAAAACGGGGTAAAAAGACAGGAGGAAATGGCATGAGTATGCAGATAAAGTATTTAAGGGAATGTGAGATATTCTGATAACGGTGAGCACAGAAGGAGAAAAGGTGCGTCCGGTCTGGGAGGACACGAATGAGTCGGCGTACACGATCAAGAAATTCGGCGTGGTCAACCGTTACGATCTGCGAAAAGAATTTCCGGCACTGACGCTTCGAAGAACGGCATTGAAAAGTGCGTTTGATGAACTTCTGTGGATCTGGCAGAAAAAGTCCAACAATGTGCATGACCTGAATTCTCACATCTGGGACGCATGGGCAGATGAGAACGGCTCGATCGGAAAGGCTTACGGCTATCAGCTCGGCGTGAAGCATCAGTACAAAGAAGGCGAGATGGATCAGGTGGACCGTGTAATCTACGATCTGAAGAATAATCCCATCTCTAACCAACCCATCAGGATCCGCATGAATCATCCAAACCCCATCCAATGTGACACAGAAAAAGGGAGAGGATAAGCTGACGCTCAATACCATTTTAAACCAGAGATCGAACGATGTGCTGACGGCAAACAACTGGAATGTGGCACAGTATGCCCTGCTTGTGCATATGCTGGCACAGGTGTGTGATATGTACGTCGGCGAGCTGGTGCATGTGATCGCAGATGCCCATATTTATGACCGACATATTCCGCTGATCGAGGAACTGATCACAAGAGAAGAGCATCCGGCTCCGAAAGTATGGCTGAACCCGGAGAAAAAAGATTTCTATGAATTTACCGTGGATGATCTGCATGTAGAAGATTACGTAACCGGACCGCAGATCAAACATATACCGGTTGCAGTGTAAAAGCTGGCATGACAGAATACATTTACCGGATAAAAAAGTGTAAAGAATGAGAAAAGAGGAGGATAAGTAAGATGAATTTGATTGCTGCTGTGGATAAGAACTGGGCGATCGGCAAGAACAATGAACTGCTGGTCAGTATTCCGAACGATATGAAGATGTTCCGTCAGATGACAACCGGAAAAGTAGTTGTGATGGGCAGAAAGACACTGGAGAGTTTTCCGAACGGACTGCCGCTCAAAAACAGAGTCAACATTGTCCTGACGAAAAATCAGAATTATCAGGTCAAAGATGCCATCATCGTGCACAGTGTCGAGGAAGTGCTGGAAGAGCTGAAAAAATATGACAGTGAGGATGTCTATGTGATCGGCGGAGAGCAGATCTACCGTCAGATGCTCCCATACTGCGATACGGCTCATATGACAAAGATTGACCATGCATATGAGGCTGATGCTTATTTTCCAAATCTGGATGAGAAGGAAGAATGGAAAATCACGGCGATAAGCGATGAGCAGACGTATTTTGATCTGGAATATTATTTTGTGAAATATGAAAAACAGGTACAGTGAAGTCAAGTCGAACATATGTGAGACTTGGTATGCGATTTTGGTCAGCTTTGCTGACATTAGGGAGGTCTGATTTATGTACAGAGAACATACAAAAGTGGTAAAGATCGGCAACCGGGTGATCGGAGGCGGAACTGATCCAGTCCATGACAAATACAAAAACAGAAGATGTGCGGGTAACTGTGGCACAGATCCAGGCTTTGACTGCAGCAGGATGCGATATTATAAGATGTGCAGTTCCGACACAGGAAGCTGCGAGTGCATTGAAAGAGATCAAAAAGCAGATTACGATCCCACTGGTAGCGGATATTCATTTTGACTATAAACTGGCGATCGCGGCGATCGAAAACGGTGCCGACAAGATCCGCATCAATCCGGGAAATATCGGCAGCAGGGAGCGTGTGCAGGCTGTAGTTGATGCGGCCAAAGAGCGAAACATTCCGATCCGTGTCGGTGTAAACAGTGGTTCTCTGGAAAAAGACCTGGTGAAAAAATACGGCGGCGTGACGGCAGAAGGGATCGTGGAGAGTGCCCTGGATAAAGTGCATATGATCGAAGATATGGGCTATGACAATCTGGTCATCAGCATCAAATCTTCCGATGTACTGATGTGTGCAAAAGCACATGAGCTGATCGCACCAAAGACCGGTCATCCGCTCCATGTCGGTATCACAGAGTCCGGAACAGTTTTATCCGGAAACATCAAATCCGCTGTCGGACTTGGTATCATTCTTTCGCAGGGCATCGGTGATACGATCCGTGTATCTCTGACCGGAGACCCGAAAGAAGAGATCAAATCTGCCAAGTTGATCCTGCGTACGCTGGGGCTGCGAAAAGGAGGCATTGAGGTTGTGTCCTGTCCGACCTGCGGACGTACACAGATCGATCTGATCGGTCTGGCAAACAAAGTTGAAAATATGGTAGAAGATATTCCACTGGATATCAAAGTTGCGGTCATGGGCTGCGTGGTAAACGGACCTGGCGAAGCGAAAGAAGCGGATATCGGGATCGCCGGCGGAAAAGGCGAAGGTCTTTTGATCAGGAAGGAAGTGGTGAAGAAAGTGCCTGAGTGAACTTCTGATGCTCTCAGAGAAGAGCTTCTTCACTGGAATGAGATTCATGCCTAAAGAGTTTTTTGATGTATTTCCGACTTTAAAGGTAAATGACAACTTAAGAGGATTACTTTCTCAGGCGACGGTTACGAGAGTAACCGTCACTTCTGCAAGAGACAGAATGAGGGTATATCTGGAAAGCCCAAGGCTTCTGTACTGGCAGTCCGTGCAGGATACGGAGCATGAGATACGAAGACAGATTTTTGGCAATGCATCGATGGACGTAAAGATCATTGTCAAATTTCAGTTATCCAGACAATATACGCCAAGAACGCTGATGCAGGAGTATGAAAGCAGTATTCTATCTGAAATCAGAGATTATAATATCTTCCTTTACAGCATCCTGCGTCAGGCAGAATGTACTTTCATAGCGGACGATGAGATGATGCTGACCATCGAAAAGAATGTGATAGCGGAAGAGCGTCTTGAGGAGCTTTTGCAGATCTTGGAGAAAATTTTCTGCGAACGCTGCGGCATGCATTTTAAGGTGCAGACTGTTTTCAAAGAGCCGGTGGAGAGCAAGTCGCATAAAAACAGCGAGCTGCGTATTCAGCAGGAAGTCGATGCGATCCTGCAAAATGCCGTGCTTGGTAATCCGGAAGAGCCTCAGAATCTGCCGGAAGAAAACGGACAGGTGGAGTCTGCAAAAGCGGAAGGAAAGGCAGAAGCGGCGAAAAAAGAGAAAGCAAAACCAGAAAAGAAAAACGACGGAAAGAGCGAGAAAAAAGTCGAGAAACAAACAGCAGATATGCCAAAAAGCAGAGGAAATTTCCAGGGAAAAGGAGGATTCCGTTCCGGATTTTCCAGAGGAGACGGACCTCGCAGCGTGCGTCGCTCGGACAATCCGGATGTGCTTTACGGACGTGACTTTGAAAGTGAATCTCTGGCGATCGAGCAGATCCAGGGCGAGATGGGTGAAGTGACGATCCGCGGACAGGTACAGACGCTGGAAACGCGTGATATCCGTAATAATAAAACAATTATTATGATGGAAGTGACCGACTTTACAGATACCATTGTGATCAAGATTTTTGCACAGACAGAGCAGGTGCCGGAGATTTTAAAGGATATCAAAACCGGTGCGTTTCTGAAAATCCGCGGCGTGACGACAATCGACCGGTTTGACGGACAGCTCAGTATCGGTTCGGTGTTTGGTATCAAAAAAATCCAGGATTTCCGCAAACAGAGGGTGGACACCTGGCCGGAGAAACGTGTGGAACTGCACTGTCACACAAAAATGAGTGATATGGATGGCGTTTCCGATGTAAAAGACATCATAAACCGGGCAAAATCCTGGGGACATAAGGCGATCGCCATCACAGATCACGGTGTTGTGCAGGCTTTCCCGGATGCGAACCACGCGGTTTCGCCGGATGAGGACTTTAAGATTATTTACGGATGTGAGGCTTATCTGGTGGATGACCTGCAGGACCTCGTTGTCAATTCCAGAAATCAAAGCCTGGAGGATGCCTATGTAGTCTTCGACCTGGAGACAACCGGTTTCAGTACGGTGGCAAACAAGATCATCGAGATCGGTGCCGTCAAAGTGGTAAATGGTAAGATCACGGATAAATTCAGCACCTTTGTCAACCCGGAAGTGCCGATCCCGTATCGGATCGAGGAGCTGACCAGCATCAACGACAACATGGTGCTCGACGCTCCGACAATCGAAGAAATCCTGCCGAAGTTCCTGGAATTTTCGGAAGGATGCGTGATGGTCGCACACAATGCATCGTTTGACATGGGATTTATCGAAGCAAACTGCAAACGGCAGGGCATTGAAAAAGAATTTACGATTGTCGATACCGTAGCACTTGCAAGGGTGTTGATGCCGCAACTGAACCGTTTTAAGCTGGATACGGTTGCAAAGGCACTGAAAGTATCACTGGAGAACCATCATCGAGCCGTTGATGATGCCGGATGTACGGCAGAGATTTTTGTGAAATTTATTGAAATGCTTCAGCAGAGAGATATTACAACGCTGGATGGAGTCAATGAGCTGGGGCGTACTTCCGTGGATAAGATCCGCAAGAGTCCGTCGCACCATGCAATTTTGCTGGCGACAAACGATCTTGGACGTATCAATCTCTACCGCCTGGTTTCCTGTTCACATTTGAAATATTATAACCGAAGACCGCTGATCCCGAAGAGCGAATTTGTGCGTCACAGAGAGGGACTGCTGCTTGGTTCTGCCTGTGAAGCGGGCGAACTGTATCAGGCTGTGTTAAACCATCGCTCGGATCAGGAGATCGCAAGGCTGGTCAATTTCTATGATTATCTGGAGATTCAGCCGATCGGCAACAATGCCTTTATGCTTCGAAGCGACAAGACCGATGTGGAGACGATCGAAGATCTTCAGGAGATCAACCGCAAGATCGTAAAACTCGGAGAACAGTTCAACAAAATGGTCGTGGCGACCTGCGATGTGCATTTCTTAAATCCGGAGGATGAAGTTTACCGCCGCATTATTATGGCGGGCAAAGGATTTACCGATGCCGACGAACAGGCACCGCTTTACCTGCGTACCACAGAAGAGATGCTCAAAGAGTTTGAATATCTTGGCAGTGAAAAAGCAGAAGAGGTCGTGATTACAAACCCGAACAAGATTGCCGATATGTGCGAAAAAATATCGCCGGTAAGACCGGATAAATGTCCGCCGGTCATCCCGGATTCGGACAAAAGTCTGCGTGAGATCTGCTACAACCGTGCCCATGAGATTTATGGCGAGGATCTTCCGGAAGTCGTTGTCGAGCGACTGGAGAGAGAGTTGAACTCCATCATTTCCAATGGGTTTGCCGTTATGTACATCATCGCACAGAAACTGGTGTGGAAGTCGAACGAGGACGGCTATCTGGTAGGATCACGAGGTTCGGTCGGATCTTCGTTCGTAGCGACGATGGCGGGGATCACCGAGGTAAATCCGCTGCGTCCGCATTATTATTGTGAGAAATGCCACTATAGCGATTTTGATTCCGAGGATGTGAAAGCCTATGCAGGAAGAGCCGGATGTGACATGCCGGATAAGACCTGCCCGGTCTGCGGAGCGAAGCTTCGAAAAGAAGGATTTGATATTCCATTTGAAACATTCCTTGGATTTAAGGGAAACAAAGAGCCGGATATCGACCTGAACTTCTCCGGTGATTATCAGGGAAATGCTCACCGCTATACCGAGGTTATTTTCGGAAAAGGCCAGACTTACCGTGCCGGAACAATTGGTACGCTTGCCGAGAAGACGGCATTTGGTTACGTGAAAAATTATTACGAAGAACGCGGCGAGCGGAAGCGTACCTGCGAGATCAACCGTATCGTAAAAGGATGTACTGGCGTGCGAAGGACAACGGGGCAGCATCCGGGCGGTATTATCGTTCTGCCTCTTGGCGAGGAGATTGATTCGTTCACACCGGTGCAGCACCCGGCAAACGATATGACAACGGATATTATAACGACCCATTTCGACTACCACTCCATCGACCACAACCTCTTAAAGCTCGACATTCTCGGACACGATGATCCGACCATGATCCGTATGCTGGAGGATTTAACAGACATCAATGCACAGGACATTCCGCTGGACAATAAAGAAGTCATGTCGCTTTTTGTCAGCACGGAGGCACTTGGCGTTACACCGGAGCAGCTTGGAGGATGTCCGCTCGGTTCGCTTGGTATTCCGGAGTTTGGAACCGATTTCGTTATCCAGATGCTTGTGGATACCAAACCGCAGAGCTTTTCAGATTTGGTCCGCATTTCCGGTCTGTCCCATGGAACAGACGTATGGCTTGGAAATGCACAGACCCTGATCGAAGAAGGCAAGGCAACCATTTCCACGGCAATCTGTACACGAGATGACATCATGACTTATCTGATCGGAAAAGGGCTGGACAGCGAGCAGTCCTTCACGATCATGGAGAGCGTGCGAAAGGGGAAAGGATTGAAACCGGAGTGGGAAGAGGAGATGCTGGCACACGATGTGCCGGACTGGTATATCTGGTCGTGCAAAAAGATCAAATACATGTTCCCGAAAGCACATGCGGCAGCTTATGTTATGATGGCATTCCGCATTGCCTGGTACAAGATTTTTTATCCGCTGGCATATTATGCGGCATATTTCAGTATACGAGCTTCTGCATTCAGCTATGAGCTGATGTGTCAGGGACAGGAAAAACTGCTTCACTATATGGACGAATATCGCAAAAAAGGCGATGCACTCTCCAAAAAAGAGCAGGATTCCATGAAAGATATGAAGATCGTGCAGGAAATGTATGCCAGAGGTTATGATTTTCTGCCACTCGATCTCTATCAGGCAGATGCGAGACGTTTTAAGATCATCGACGGCAAGTTGATGCCGGCGTTAAGTACGATCGAGGGTCTTGGAGAGAAGGCTGCGGATGCCGTTATGGATGCGGCAAAAGAAGGAAAATTTTTATCAAAAGATGATTTCAGAGACCGGACAAAAGTCAGCAAGACAGTCATCGACCTGATGGATGATCTGGGAATTCTGGGCGATCTGCCAGAGAGCAACCAGCTGTCGCTGTTTGACCTGGTAGGATAGATAAGGAGAAAAAAAGAATGAGCGAAGCAATCGTTACCCTGAAAAAGGGCGAAGGAAGAATGTTGAAATCAGGCGGACTGTGGATCTTTGACAATGAGATCGCAAGTATCCTCGGAAGCTTTGAGGACGGAGATATCGTGGCAGTACATGATTTTGACGGCTACGGACTTGGCAAAGGCTTTATCAACCGCAATTCCAAAATCCGTGTGCGGATGATGACAAGAAACCGTCATCAGGAGATTGATGAGGCATTTCTGAAGATGCGTGCAGGAGGCATGGGATTACCGCAAAAAGTCAGCGATACCGGAAGCTGCCGTGTCTTCTGGCGAGGCAGACTTTCTGCCGGGACTGGTGGTAGATAAATTTTCCGATGTGCTGGTCGTACAGTCCCTGGCACTTGGCATTGACCGCCTGAAAGATCAGATCGTGGAGCTGCTAAAAGAAGTCCTGGCAGCAGACGGCATCAAGATCCGCGGTGTCTATGAGCGAAGCGATGCAAAAGTACGCCGTCAGGAAGGCATGGAGCTGTACAAGGGATTTATCGGAGAGGCGTTTGATACCAACGTGGAGATCGAAGAGAACGGTGTCCGCTACATGGTCGATGTCAAAGACGGACAGAAAACAGGATTCTTCCTCGATCAGAAATACAACCGAAAAGCGATCCAGCATCTCTGCAAAGATGCAAAAGTGCTCGACTGCTTTACACACACCGGATCCTTTGCCTTAAATGCCGGATATGGCGGGGCAAAAGAAGTGACAGGAGTTGATGCTTCCGAACTTGCCGTAGAGCAGGCAACACTGAACTCCAAGTTAAACGGCATGGAGGACCGCGTGAAATTTATCTGCCGAGATGTCTTTGAACTTCTCCCGGAACTGGAAGAAAAAGGGGAGAAATTCGATGTGGTCATCCTCGATCCGCCGGCTTTCACCAAGTCCAGAAATTCCGTGAAAAATGCCGTGAAAGGCTACCGTGAGATCAACCTGCGTGCGATGAAATTGGTGCGTGACGGAGGTTTCCTGGCAACGTGTTCCTGCTCACACTTTATGACCTATGAACTGTTCACACAGACCATCCATCAGGCGGCAAGAAATGTCCACAAACGCCTGCGTCAGGTCGAGTACCGCACCCAGGCACCGGATCACCCGATTTTGTGGGCGGCAGAAGAGTCCTATTATCTGAAGTTTTACGTGTTCCAGGTGGTGGATGAGAAGTGATTTTGTAAAATAGTCACGCCATAATGATTCGAAAACAATCCAAATGGGAAAATCCTGGTAGCATGTTAAGTGAAATCCGCCGAAGACGATATTCTCAAATTAAAGTAATGAAAACAGACTCCTGTATCAAGAAAGAATACAGGAGTCTGTTTTTTGGCAGAGTGGAAAAAAGGATTGACGTTGCAGCCTCGTCTGTTCTATACTAGAGGACAGAGAAATCAGATGATTAAATGCGGTTTTCAGGCTGCATTTCAGGAGGAATAAAGATGGAAAAGATCATTTTGACCGGCGACAGACCGACCGGCAGACTTCACGTAGGACATTATGTTGGATCTCTGAAACGCAGAGTTGAGCTGCAGAATTCCGGAGAGTACGACAAGATTTTTATCATGATTGCAGATGCACAGGCACTGACGGACAATGCAGACAATCCGGAGAAGATCCGTCAGAATATTATTGAGGTAGCACTGGATTATCTTTCCTGCGGACTGGATCCGGAAAAATGTACGATTTTTATTCAGTCACAGGTTCCGGAGCTGGCAGAGCTCTCCTTTTTCTATATGAATCTGGTTACTGTTTCCAGACTGCAGAGAAACCCAACCGTAAAGTCTGAGATCCAGATGCGTAATTTTGAGGCGAGCATCCCGGTTGGATTCTTCACCTACCCGATCAGCCAGGCAGCCGATATCACAGCTTTCAAGGCAACGACTGTTCCGGTAGGAGAAGACCAGCTGCCGATGATCGAGCAGGCAAGAGAGATCGTCCGCAAATTCAACAGCGTATACGGCGAGACACTGGTAGAGCCGACCGCACTGATCCCGGAGAATGAAGTATGCTGCCGCCTGCCGGGTACGGACGGTAAGGCGAAGATGAGCAAGTCTCTTGGCAACTGCATCTATCTGTCCGATACAGAAGAAGAAGTTCGCCAGAAGATCATGAGTATGTACACCGATCCGAACCATATCAAAGTGTCTGATCCGGGTAGCGTAGAAGGAAACGCAGTCTTTACTTATCTGGATGCATTCAGCAGACCGGAACATTTTGAGCGTTACCTGCCAGACTATAAAAATCTGGATGAGCTGAAAGCACATTATCAGAGGGGCGGACTTGGAGATGTAAAAGTAAAACGTTTCCTCAATGCTGTGATGCAGGAAGAGCTGGGACCGATCCGTGCAAAAGAAAAGCT
>SCPO01000508.1_pt1 | contig 11353 bp, 21 predicted proteins | sample 6106821 | NCBI WGS metagenome assembly SCPO01 (sample SAMN10720448, study PRJNA508395) | human gut metagenome | isolation source: Participant 2 stool, 0 month | host: Homo sapiens | collected 2017 | reverse complement strand
ATTGTGACGTTTCATCAATTCCTGAATCTTCACTTCCTCATCTGCACAGATGAAAACAGACACTACGTTCGGATAATCTGCCAGCGCATAGTCCGCACACCGTCCTACAATGACACAAGATTCTTCATCTGCCAGCTTTTTGATGGTGTCAAACTGAGCCAGGAATACCTTGTGGTTAATGGGCATATCCATATAAGCCGATGTATTATAACCCATCGAATAGGTGTCCATTACCAGTGAATATAAGAAGCTGTTGGTTGGTTTCTCATCATGCGTCTTAAAAGCTCTTCACAGAGACCGCTGTTCTTCGCTGCCAGTGCAAGAAGCTCTTTATCATAGCACTTGATTCCCAATGATTCCGCCAGTTTTCGTCCAATCGCTCTTCCGGAGCTGCCGCATTCGCGACCGATTGTAATTACTAAATTTTTTCATGTCTCCCTCAACCTTTCAAGTTCTGTCTTTATTATAACACAAGCTATCTGAAAAGTCATCATTTTTTCGGAATAAAAGGTATTTCTTAGCGACACAGAAATAAACTATCTGAAAAGAATGTGTATACGAATCAGAACGATCTTACTATTCACGTTATTTTTACTTTCCAGCTTTTTTCCGCAGCTTCTCCAGCAGTTCTTCAAAATACGCTGGCAGCGGCGCAGAAAACTCCACAGACTCTCCGGTCCGCGGATGGATAAAGCCTAAGACTCCCGCATGCAGGGTCTGCCCTTCCAGTGAAAACGGCTGCCGCGCCGGACCGTACACCTCATCGCCCAGAAGCGGATGACCGATACTTGCCATATGGACGCGGATCTGGTGTGTGCGTCCCGTCTCCAGGCGGCACTCGATAAATGTATACGCCCCGAAGCGTTCCAGTACGCGGTAATGCGTGATCGCATCGCGCCCCTGTTTGGAGTGGATGCTCATTTTCTTGCGATCCGTCGGATGACGCCCGATCGGTGCATGGACAGTGCCCTCATCCTCGCGCAGATTGCCAAATACGATGGCATAATACACGCGGGTGATCGAATGCACCTTTGAGCCTGTTCTGCAAGTGAATTGTGGGCGAAATCATTCTGCACACCACCAGCACACCGGTCGTGTTCATATCGATCCGGTGGACGATCCCAGGGCGCATGACTCCGTTGATGCCGGAGAGCTGATCCTTGCAATGGTACATCAGCGCATTGACCAGAGTCCCCGTATAATGCCCTGCCGCCGGATGTACAACCATCCCCTTCGGCTTATTGACTAAAATTATATCCGAATCTTCATACAAAATGTCCAACGGGATATTTTCCGCCTCGATCGCCGCCTCCTGCGGTTTTGAACTTCAAAGGCGATAGTTTCCCCGCCATTTACCTTTGAAACTGCTTTTAACCGCTTTTCCGTCTGCTGTCACGCTGCTCTTCAGAAGTTTCTGCAAAAGGAACGGACAGATCCGGGCAGGCGTCCGCCAGAAATTTATCGATGCGGGTTCCAGCCGCCTCTTCTGGAACCAGATATTCCTGCATCATCGCCCCGACTCTTTTCGCACCTTTAAAAGAAAGAAATTCCAGTTCCTCATCCGAATAGAAGAAGAAAAACAGAAGGATCAGCGAGAAAGTCGCGATCACCACATAGCAGTCTGCCACATTAAAATCGGGAAATCAATCAGCTTAAAATACAGGAAATCCACCACATATTTCTGTGTCAGACGGTCGATCATATTGCCAACTGCGCCTGATACGAGCAGAAACAAGCTGCACATCAGCGGCAGATACCGTTTCCTGCCGGCATCCGGTAAACCGCCCACAACACCGCCAGAATGACTGCCGCTGCAATCAGGAAGAAGAATCCCTGCCGTCCCTGCAGCATTCCAAAAGCAGCGCCGCGGTTTTCAGAATAATAAAATTCAAACACACCCTTAATGAGCACAAATGGCTTCTGCCCTTTCAGATGAACAACTGCCAGATGTTTTGTAAACTGATCCAGTCCGATGCTGACTCCCAGCCCGATAAAAAAGATAAAGAACTGTCGTAATTTCGTGTTCATGCACCTGATTCCTTTCCTGCTATTATACCAGCACCTGATCGAGTGCCTGTTTCATCTCGTCCTCGGTTACCGTGCGATCCACGTAGGCGTCGCCGATGGAATGAATAAGAATAAATTTGATGATGCCGGAATCCATCTTCTTGTCGTTCTTGGACGCTGCCACAATCGCATCTTTCTCAAGCCCGGATACCTGCGTACCGATATGGAATTCTCCCAGTGCTTCTTTGAAGCGGTTTGTTTCCTCCGGTTTGATCATGCCGCGGTTTTCCGACAGCTTCATCGCTGCCAGCGCGCCGAGTGCCACGCATTCACCGTGCAGAAGTTCAAAGTTTTCAGCTTCTCGATCGCGTGTCCCAGCGTATGACCAAAGTTTAAGAGCATACGGTCGCCTTTTTCGGTCGGATCCTTCTCTACCACAGCACGCTTGATCTCATTGCTCCAGGTCACTGTCTTGCGGAGTGCCTCCGGCTTTCGCGCCCAGATATCTGCCGCATTTTCAAGCAGCCACTCATAATATGCCGCATCCTTGATCAGACCATGTTTGATAACCTCGCCCATACCGGCGGAAAACTGGTTGTCCGGAAGCGTCTGAAGCGTATTGATATTGGTAAATACCAGCTTCGGCATATGAAACGCGCCAACCATATTTTTGTACGCGTCAAAATCAACGCCCGTCTTGCCGCCAATGCTGCTGTCCACCTGGGAAAGAAGCGTCGTCGGAATCTGCATGAAGGCAACGCCGCGCAGATAGGTCGCCGCCGCGAATCCGCAGAGATCGCCCACAACTCCGCCGCCGAGTGCTGCCAGCATGTCGTTGCGGTCAAAATGGTTCAAAATCAGGGTCTCATATAAATCCCGGACGGTGTCGAGGTTTTGTGCTCCTCGCCCGCCGGAAATACGAACGAAATTAGCGTCTTGCAGCACGGCGCCAGAAGTTCTTTTACCTCATTCAGATATAATTTTTCTACGTTCGAATCCGTCACGATGCAGAGACGGCGGTTTGAAATGGAGAGTTTTTCGATTTCACCCGGAAGTGCCGAAAAATCTTCGGTAATCACAATATCATAGATCGGCTTCTCGTCCGATGAACGGTTACGCGATTCATTTTCTCATTCTTTACTTCTGTCATTTGTTTTCAGTCCTTTCTTTTTACACATATTTATCCGCATAAACATACAGACGTCCCTTTTCGACAATCCCCGCTCCCGACAAAGCGGAATTTTCCCATGCCGCGCACAGATACAATCGCCCTCTTTAAGCTGCACCGCCGGGAAGTCACCCGTTTCCCGTCAATAAACACCTTTTCACCCTCAATGAGCGGCAGTATCTTCGTGCGGGAGGATGAAAATACCATCGCGATCACACTGTCAAGACGCGGTGATGCAACGCTTCCACTCACGCGCTCCATCTTCGGTGTGATCGGCTCCGTCGCGTCCGCCCTGCGGCAGATCACGGAGGTGTGGCGCACCATCGTGAGTTCCTGGCAGAGATAGTCCGCCATCTTTTCCTGGCAAAAGACGCAGCAGCCATTTTCCTTCATCAGAATATCCCCGATGCAGCTGCGCTCAATCCCAGGTTCATGAGCGCCCCGAGATAATCCCGGTGCGTCAGCGCCTCACTGTAGCGCAGGTTTGCCGGAATGACCTCCAACACGGTGATCGGAAGTCCAAACTCCTCATCGTCATACGAAGCCAGAAAACAAAGAAGTTTGCGCTCTGCGCCCTCAAAGCCGCCCGTCAGGCAAGTCCGCACCGGCGGCAGCGTCTTCTCGATCGAGTGAAGATCGTCTGTTCATTTAACGACAAAAGCCGGTACTTGTCTGTATATCGCGCTGATAACAGAGTCCGGCCAGTTCTATCATTCTCTTTTTTAAAAGCTGTTCTTCTTTTTCCTGCAGCATCGCGTGTTTCTACTCCTGTTCGAAAGTGCTTATATAAAGTGTGCTCCTGCCCGGAGAGCCTGTATACAATCAGAAATCACACAAATTTCCGATTGTATAATAAATACTCCCAGGTTCAGATATATAGCGAACCTGGGAGTATATCAGTATCAAGTGGAGATTCATCCCGGAAACATTCGTGGAACCGTCTGCTAAGAGTTCGGGAAAGTCGCCGGACAGCTCAACCGATGACGGTGTCGCAATAAAATGTAATTGGAAATCTTCTGGAGATTTCCATCCATCGAATAGGTCGCGCCACAGGTAAAATCAATGATACGCTGTGCAACCTCCATGTGGATTCCCTCCATATTTAAAACAACAGCTTTTCCAGCCAGCAGGTAATCGCAAATCTCTCTCGTATCCTCCATGGAAGTAGGTTTGATCAGAGACACTTCCATGCTGCGGCGCATCTGCACTACCTTGTTGTTAGAGGAACGTGGCAGAAAACGCGGCTTAGATTCCTCCTCGTGGCGGTAATCATCCATCTCTTCGTCCCTCTTGCCGAAAGAACGCTTCTTAATCACCGGTTTTCTTCTTCGTAATCTTCCTCATCGAAGTAATCGTCATCATTCTCTGTGAGACGCATTGTATCCATTAATTTGTTCAGAATACTCATAACCCTAGTCCTCTCCTATCTTTGCCCTAGTTCCAAAATGCCCGTACCGACTCTTACCATAGTTGCACCTTCTTCAATCGCTGTCTGATAGTCTCCGGTCATTCCCATCGAAAGGACATTCATAGTAACATTATCAATGTTTTTCCGTTTCATGTCAACATATAATTCATATAATTTTTTAAAAACACCACGATTTTCTTCTGAATTCTCTACAAATGGTGCTATCGTCATAAGTCCCTGTATGTGGACATGCGGGTGCACTTTGCAATTTCGCGTGCCGCTTCCTCGACTTCTTCCGGGGCAAAACCAAATTTGGACACTTCTCCGGCGACATTGACCTCCAGAAGAATAGAAACATCCAGATCACGTTTGACCGCTTCTTTTCGATCTGCTCTGCCAGTCCCACCGTATCGACGGAGTGAATCAGAACTGCCTTGTCAATTACCTGACGGACTTTATTTTTCTGTAAATGTCCAATCATATGCCAACGGATATCAAACGGCAGCTGCGGTTCCTTCTCCAGAATCTCCTGCACCTTGTTTTCACCGAAATCTCTGGCGCCGGCATCATATGCCTCTTGAAGCATCGGCACCGGTTTTGTCTTACTGACCGCGATCAGCGTGATATCCTCCACCTTCCGTCCGCTCCGCTCGCAGGCGTTCCGTATATTCTGACGTACTTCTTCTAACTGTTCCTGAACCATATGTGATACACCTTCCTTATCTCTATATTTTGGAAATATCATTACTGATATACGATCTGGCCATCCGATACGGTACTGGCATCAACACGATATGGTCATAAACTGATAATCCATATTTGGTTCCTTTTTCTACAATATAATATTCACCGCTATTTGCAAGTTCTTTCACCTGCTTGAACACCGCGTATCCCTTATTAATATTGTAAGCACCTGTCAGCTTTGCCGTCGGTCCTACCTGGAAGCGCTCGTTTGAATCCGGCTTCACCAGATAATCGCCGCTCTTTAACAGCCCATCGTCGCTCTTCTCGACATAATAATACTCATCAGTCGAGCTGTAAATCTCCGGCGTGACAAATTCAATCGACGCCTTTCCGCCTTCGCCGTAAACTTCTTTATTGAAGCCAGTCTCATCTTCAGTAGCGTTGCCGCCCGTTGTCATATAGTCAACTGGAATGGTATAAAATTCCTTCTCCATTACCGATGATACCGGAATTTTAAGTCCCTGCGTTCCTCGCTGGAGATCTCGAAGGTCATAAAACGCTCGGATTCAAACTGGATCATGTAACGGTCCAGATCCAAGCGTCCATACAGATTGCCATCGGAACCGGTAAACATCGAATAATTTCCCCGGAATTTCATATCACTTCCCAACGGCTCGATCGTCAGTGTATCTTGATCGGCAAACTGCTCTTTATCCTTGTCATCCATCTGAAACACGATACTCCAGTTCTCCGATGTGATGATCTTGTACACCGGCGTGCCCGCCTCGATCAGCTCCCCGGCTCGTCCCACCTGCCGCGTATATTGACTCCGGTCAAACGAATCCGCCGTTACCTCCTCCGGCGCGACCCCTCAAAAGAATCCGTCATATAGGAAATAATACCCGGCTGGGGCGTCGATATCTGTTTGTAATTGATACCCTGTGCCGAAGCTGTGCATCCATATCGCCCAGCGCATTGAAATTCATATACTCTGCAACCGAAGCCTGCAAAGAATATTTGGCGTCGTAGACGCTTTCAAAGCGCTTGATCGTTGTAGGATAAACAGAACGAACTGAGTTGTTTCTTCAAATCAGCCAGATTTTCTGCTGACAGGGACACCCCAGAGGACTGATTTTCTTCCAAAAATTTTCCCAGCTCGCCGGTCTCATCTAGCGAATAGACGCGCGATCCAGCGCCTGCCCGCTTTCCCTCGCGCACATAATAGTTGACGTACCCGGTCTGCGGTGCATTTTCCACTGTCTCATCCCGAAACAGGATTCCGTTGTATTCTTTATTATTTACAATACTTCCCTCGGCGACCTCATAAAACTGGACGTGATCCGCCTGAGATATGTATAGACACTGAAGAAAGATAGACGAAAATCATGGCAAAATGATCATGCCTACATTGATATTCAATGGCTTTCTGTAGCGTACAATTTTCTTGTTTTTGGCCATGCAGCTCTATCCTCCTTTTCCCGATGTACTTCTCTGGCAGCTGTTTCTGCAGTTTCACAGTTACCAGACAAAAATCCACGCAAATTTGTCTCCGGCCATGGACTTTTGCAATATTCTATATAGCCCAACGTACAGCCTTTATTATACGAGTGAATTGTCCAAATTTCAAGATCAATTCATCCGTCAATTATACAGAATCATCCATAATCTGCAGATGCCAGAAGGAGCGGCAGGGAGTATCGCCCGCATTCCGCATCGTGTGATAGAGATTCGGCTTGATATAGATCGAATCGCCCGGTCCTAAGAGATAAACCGTTCCATCCAGATTGACCTCCATCTTGCCTTCCAGAATGACTCCGACCTCCGCGTATGGATGCAGCCCCGGACGGCGGTGTATCTTTGTCTCTGGATCATAGGTGGAAAACTCATAAATACCGCGTTTCTTTCCAAAATCCAGACGGCGAATTTGAAGCTTGTACTCATCATATTCATATAACTGCTGCTCCTCCTGGCGGATCAGGGTTCTCTCCTCGCCGGAAGGTCTGAGCAGATCCCGGATCGAAATACCAAGCGCCACGCAGATGCGCTGCAGATTGCTCAGTCGGGCTTGCCTGGTTCCGCTCCAGATTGCTCAGATATCCCACTGACAGATCGATGCTTCTGGGACAACTTCTGGATCGTGATAGATTTACTTGCGAATCTCCTTGATCCGCTGTCCAATATTCTCCACTCTTCAAATTCCATGCAATCCCTCCGAACATTTTATTTTACGGTTCTGCTATTTTTCATTATGCGTTCCGTTTTTCCATGCCGCCTCAATCTGATCGAGAGCGCCTGTGCAATCACACTGCGCGAACTTCCCAGATTAAAGCGCATAAATCCAGATCCCTGTTCACCCGAATGCGTTCCAGCCATACCTTCGCGTCATCCGAGAAGCATGCCATCAATTCATCATCCGTCATCCCCAGTTCGGCAATCCAGCCATGCCAGATACGTTCCCTCCGGTTCTACCAGCTGAATCTGCGGCACACGGTTTTTACAGAAATCGCGCACCAGTGCCAGATTGCCAGCCAGATAGCCGATAAGCTGATCCAGCCATTCCCCGCCGCCTTCATACGCTGCACGGCGAACAATCCCAGACGGTTCATATTTTCCTGACCAACATCCAGCAGCTCCGACCGGAATTTACGCCGCATCTCCGGATCCGGGATAAAGAGGTTTGATGTCGCCATGCCAACCAGATTGAAGGTCTTGCTCGGCGCTGTACATCATCGAATGAAGGCATGCTTCCTCTGAAATCGACGCATACGGAGTCTGCTCATGCCCCTGCCATACAAAATCGCCATGGATCTCGTCGCTGATCACGTATACATGGTGGCGCAGGCAGATGTCAGCCAGTGCGGTCAGCTCTTCCCTCGTCCAGACACGGCCAACCGGATTGTGCGGATTGCATAAAATCATCAGTTTGACATGCTCATCCAGCACCTTCTGCTCCAGCTCTTCCAGATCCATCTCATAATGTCCATCTTTTAAAACCAGCGGATTCTCCACCAGCGTCCGCTTATTGCGGAGGGATCGCCCGGCTGAATGGATGGTAGACCGGCGGCTGGATCAACACCGCATCGCCCTCCTGGGTAAAAGCCCGCACTGCGATCGAGGTGCAAACACGATACCTGGCGTGCAGGTCATCCACTCCGGCTGCAGAGTCAGATGATGGCGTTTCTGATACCACGCTGCCACCGCATCAAAGTACGACTCATCTGCCCGGCTGTAACCGAAATCCCGTGATCTACTGCCTTTTTCAGCGCCTCAACCACGCTGTCCGGCGATCGAAATCCATATCCGCCACAGAGCGGCAGAATATCATCCGCTTTCCCATTTCTTTCTTAAAATCATGCTTGATCGACCAAGTATGGGTCCGATCGATAGGTGTGTCAAAATCGTACTGCATAGAAAATCCACCTTTCTGTTATATATCGTTAAAATTTTTCAAATTCAGCCATAATTTCAAAAAAATTCTAACTAATATTTTACACCAGTCGGCGATCAATGTCTACAATTACTCCCTCAATTAAAAACTAAGAAGCTGACGGGGACAGTGCTGTCTGGCTTTCAGCTTATCAAATTGTACGCATTTTGAGCACAGATGTCCGAATGAGGCGGATGTAAGTCCGCATCAGGCGAGCATCTGTAGCGAAAGCAAGCGAACAATGATAAGTCTGAGAAGCCAGGCTGTCCTGTCCTCGTCAGCTTCGACGCCTTCACGAATCTATTTAATTTACTTTACCATATGACAAGCCACAAAATGTCAGCGTCACTTCCGGAGTTCCGGCAGCTTCGCCCTGCACTCCTCCGTTGCATACGGACATCTCTCGGCAAACGGCAGCAGTCCTTCGGGTTGATCGGGCTTGGAATCTCGCCCTTGACCATGATACGCTTCTTCTCGCACCAGCTTCGGATCCGCAACTGGAATCGAGGACAAAGCACCTGCGTGTACGGATGCAGCGGGTGTGCATACAGCTCTTCGGAATCGGCAAATTCAACCATCGTTCCCAGATACATAACGATGACGGTCGGAAATGTATTTGACGACGCTCAAGTCATGCGCGATGAAGAGATAGGTCAGTCCCATTTCTTCCTGCAGTTCCTTTAACATATTTAAAACCTGCGCCTGGATTGAAACATCCAGTGCGGAGATTGGCTCGTCGCAGATCACAAACTCCGGTTCGACCGCTAATGCCCTGGCAATACCAATTCTCTGTTTCTGACCGCCGGAGAACTCATGCGGGAAACAGGGACGTATATGGTCGCGGTTCAGGACCGACGCCTTCAGGATCGCCTCTACCTTCTGATCCACATCCTTGTCCGTCGCCAGTCCATGCAATTTCATGCCGGAACCGATGATATCCTTGACCGTCATACGCGGGTTCAGGGAAGAATGCGGATTCTGGAAGATCATCTGCACGTTCTTGCGGAATGCTTTTTCCTCTTCACGGGTGTATTTAAAAATATCTTTTCCTTTATAGGTGATCGTGCCTGCTGCCGGCTCATACAGCTTTACCAGGCACCGTCCGTCGATGGACTTGCCATCCGCTCTCACCTACCAGCCAACGTTTCCCCTTTATCGTAAAATGCACGTGATCAACTGCTTTCCAGCACTTTTCCCCTTCCGACGTTGAAATACTGGCGAGATCCGTGACCTGGAACAGGGTGTTCTCCTATCAATTCGTTTTGCCATGGTGTCCCCTCCGTTTCTCTTCCGGCAGAGCCGCAACATTTTCCTCTTCTTCCTGTTTCTGCGCCTCAGTCAGCCCTTTCATGATGGCGCATACTCATGCTGCAGCCAGCACGCACAGGTATGTTCGTCTGAAAGCCGTGAAATTCCGGCTGTTCTTCATAACAGACCTTCATCGCAAACTCACAGCGCGCTGCAAACGGGCATCCTTTCGGCGGTGCAAACAGATCCGGCGGAGTTCCATCGATCGGCACCAGCTTCGATTGGAAATTATCAGCGCGATTGATTTGATGAGACCTGCCGTGTACGGATGTGCCGTCTCATAGAAGATCTCATCAACCGTTCCTTTTGCAGCCACCTTTCCGCCATACATAACAAGCACGCGGTCGCACATCTTGGCGATAACTCCGGATCGTGGGTAATCAGGATAATCGAGGTGTTCATCTTATCGCGCAGTTCCTTCAGAACAGGATCTGTGCCTCGATCGTTACGTCCAGCGAGGTCGTCGGCTCATCCGCGATGATGATGCTCGGCTTGCCGACCAGCGCGATCGCGATCATGACACGCTGCTTCATACCGCCGGACAGCTCATGCGGATACTGTTTTATAACGGCGCTCCGGCTTAATACCGACCAGACGCAGGATCTCCAGCGCCCGTTCCCTGACTTCTGCCCGGGTCATCCCCTTCCGTCCGACAAAAACCTCCTCGATCTGTTTTCCAACCGTCATGGTCGGGTTTAACGAGGTCATCGGATCCTGAAGATAAATCCTCCACACCGCGGATTTTCCGCATCTCGCGGTCTGTCTTGGTGATGATCTCCTCGCCTTTATATTTGATCGAACCGCCCTCAAAAAATCCCGGCGGCTCCGGGTTGAGCTTTAAAATGCACTGGGAGGTAACGCTCTTGCCGCATCCGCTCTCGCCCACAATTCCAAGAATCTCGCCTTCGCGTACATTAAAACTGACATCCCGGACGGATTTTACCACGCCGCCGTATGTATGGAACGAGAAGGTCAGATTCTTGATTTCCAGTATATTTTTAGCCATTGTCTCCTACCTCCTATTCCGTTCCTCTCAATCTCGGGTCAAATGCATCCCGCAGACCATTTCCGAGCTGGTTGAGCGCCAGTACGGTTGTACAGATAAAGAATGCCGGCACGTACAGCATATGCGGCGCTGCCGTCATCATACGGGTTCCCTCTTTCGCAAGGACACCCCAGCTTGCCTGCGGAGGGGAAATGCCGAGACCGATATAATCAAGAACGCCTCCTGGAAGATAGCGCTCGGGATTGCCATTGTCAGGTTTGTGATCAGAAGACCCATTATATTCGGGATAATCTCACGCACGATGATGGTGAAGGCCGACTCGCCCATGACGCGGGGCTGCCAGTA
>SCPO01001303.1_pt1 | contig 11476 bp, 17 predicted proteins | sample 6106821 | NCBI WGS metagenome assembly SCPO01 (sample SAMN10720448, study PRJNA508395) | human gut metagenome | isolation source: Participant 2 stool, 0 month | host: Homo sapiens | collected 2017 | reverse complement strand
TAAATGAGTCGCAAAAGTACGTATTTTGCTGCATTATGCCAAACGTTTGTACAACTATCTCTACAGAAGCCTATTTACTTAATGATCAGGAAAGCCGGAATAAATAAGCCTGTGGAAGCATAAGCTGGTGTGGATTAAAGAATGTTTATTTCCACAAACTTTAGTTTATATATTTGGTATGTACTTTTCTTGATAATTTAGTTCTCAATATAATTTTCTTAGTTTAGTATTCTTACTTGGCGAAGATATTCTAATGGGAGGAAATGACTGAATATGATGTATATTTTTCTTGTCTTTTATGATATCTGTCGGTAGGTAAACATTTAAATTTAACCATTATGAAAAAGATATTTTTATCACTTGTATTCCTTTTTGGTGTAGGAACTTTTGTCATGGCTGATGATACCATGAAAGTAAAGAATGATACAGTTGCCGTTGAAGACGGATTTAAAAACATAGACCTGAAAGAGGTTCCTCAATCTGTTAAAGATGCCATAGCCAAAAAATATCCCGAATCAACTCTTAAAAGTGCTTCTCTTTCTCTGAAAGAAGAAGGGGTGAAGGCATATAGAATAATATATGTAACCAAGGAAGGGGTTGAAAATAGTATTCTTATTAATATAAAGACGGCTCCTGCTAAAACGGCTCCTGCTACAAAGTAGTTTGACAGGTAGTATAGAATTGAATGTTTTATTAATATATTGAAAGCCACCTTGCTATGGTGGCTTTTTTTGATGGGATAAGTTTTTTTCCTGTCGGATTTAGATTTTATATGTATCAAAGAACAGGTTGAATTTGTAAGAAATAGGCTATATGCTTATATTTGAACATAGTTTAAAATCAAGTTTATAATCAAATAGAAAAGTATGAAAAGACAATTATTTACAGTGTTAGTGTGCATGACGGTGTTTGCTGTTACATCTTGTGGCGAAAAGAAAGGAAAGGATAAATTCGAGGAGCGTATAGAAAAGCCAAAGAATCGGTTGAAGATGTGGTGGATGATGCCAAAGATCAAATTGAGGATAAAGCCGATGAGGTTGGGGAAACCTTGGATAAAGCTAAAAGCAAGATAGAAAAAGCCAAAAAGAAACTTGATAAGGCTAATAGAGATTGAGAAAAATTGATTATGGATGAATGGAAAGAGATTGTCGGCTGATTTATATTAAACCAGCCGACTTAATTTATATTTCTAGACCTTTGTTCACCATTTGTTATAATGGATATTTTCGGTCTTGAATTTGTCTTTAGCTTCTTCCCGATGTTGTGGATAACCTACCGGAATCAAATTGAAAGGAATGATATGGTCTGGTAAAGACAAGACTGACCTTACCTTTGCAATGCGGTCGTTCTCCGGATAGACCGCAGTCCATACCGCTCCCAACCCCATTGATTCTGCTGCCAGCAACAGATTTTCGGATGCGGCAGAGCAGTCCAGCATCCAGTACCTATCTGTTTCTCCGTTCAGGGCTTTGCTTAAATCACCACAAACCACGATGGCTAGCGGAGCCTGTGCCGTCATTTTGGCATAAGGCAGTTCGGCGGCCAGTTTATCCAATACTTTACGGTCATCCACTACCACGAAAGCCCAGGGCTGCTTGTTTACTGCTGTCGGTGCAGCCATGGCAGCTTTTACTAATAAATCCACTTTTTCTATCGGTTGGGGTGTATAGGTCCGGACGCTCTTTCGGGCAAAGATATTTTCTATAGCCGTGTTCTTTCCTGTTTCTTCTTTTTTTGCTTCCATATTGTTACAACCTCCTGTAATTAGTAATGTTATTGAAAGAGTAACAGTTGTCAGAGTTTTAAAGATTGTTGCCGCATTCATTTTTATTATTGATTAATAATTGAGATGGAATTCTACCACAGCTTCAATTCCTTTGCGGAATATATCCAGAGAGAAGTTTTCATTGGGCGAATGGATGGCGTCACTTTCCAATCCGAATCCCATGAGAACGGTCTTTATACCTAGGATTTGTTCAAAATCGCTGATGATAGGAATACTTCCTCCACGGCGTACGGCAAGTGGTTTTTTTCCGAATGCCTTAGCAAAGCCTTTTTCGGCAGCCTGGTAAGCGGGCAAGGTGATGGGGCATACATATCCTTCGCCTCCGTGCATCGGGGTTACTTTTACTTGTACATATTCCGGAGCGATAGACTGGATATAGTCCACAAACAATTGGGAAATTACAGCGTGGTTTTGATGTGGAACCAGTCGGCACGATACCTTGGCATATGCTTTTGAGGGAAGTACTGTTTTTGAACCTTCGCCTGTATATCCGCCCCAGATGCCACAAATGTCAAAAGAGGGACGGCAGCTGTTACGTTCTAAAGTAGAATATCCTTTTTCACCTTTCAGTGCTTTTACACCGATGGCTTCCATGTATTTTTTTCGTCGAAAGGAATTTGTGCAATCATCTCACGTTCGGCTGCCGGTACTTCCTCTACATCGTCATAGAAATGGGGGATAGTGATGTGTCCGTCTTCGCCAATGACTTGGGCTAACATACTGCACAGGGTATTGATAGGATTGGCTACCGCTCCGCCGAAGTGTCCGGAATGAAGGTCACGGTTCGGACCGGTCACTTCTATTTCCCAATAAGCCAGTCCTCGTAAACCTGTGGTCAGAGAGGGAAGATCCGCGCCTAGCATACTGGTATCCGAAACAAGAATTACATCGGCTTTCAGCAATTCCTTATGTTCTTTGATGAAGGTATTCAGACTGGGAGAACCTATTTCTTCTTCACCTTCGAAAATAAATTTCACATTGTGTTTCAGCAGTCCGTTTTTTACTACGTATTCGAATGCTTTTACTTGGATCATGGCTTGTCCTTTATCATCGTCAGCTCCACGTGCCCAAATGTGTCCGTCACGAATTTCAGGTTCAAAAGGCTGGCTTTTCCACAGGTCCAACGGCTCGGCAGGCATTACGTCATAGTGGGCATAAATCAAGGGTAGGAGCATCATTGCTTACATGCTTTTGTGCAAATACCAATGGATTGCCTTGTGAGGGCATTACCATGGCTTCGTCTGCTCCGGCTGCCAACAAAAGTTCTTTCCAACGTAAGGCACAGGCCAGCATATCGTCTTTATGTTCGGGTAAAGCACTGATACTGGGAATACGGATGAGGCTGAAAAGTTCCTCCATGAAGCGCGCTTCATTTTCTTTAATGTATTGTTTTATTTCCATAATTGAATGATTCTTATAGTTGTGTAGTTCTGTCTATCAGATAATAATCCAAAATGGTCATGGCAGCCATGGCTTCTACAATGGGGACGGCACGCGGCAGTACGCAGGCATCATGACGCCCTTTGGCTTTCATGGTCGTGTCTGTGCCGTTGATATTTACTGTATGTTGCTCCATCAGAATTGTGGCAACTGGCTTGAATGCCACACGGAAGTAAATGTCTTGCCCGTTGCTGATGCCTCCTTGTATTCCTCCGGAATAATTACTTTTTGTTTCTACTCTTCCGTTATTATTATAAAATACATCATTCTGCTCACTGCCTTTTAGCTCCATGGAGTCAAAACCTTGTCCGTAAGAGAAACCTTTTACGGCATTGATACTTAACATGGCATTTCCTAGTGCGGCATGTAACTTACCGAATACGGGTTGCCCTAGTCCGATAGGGCATCCTTTGATGACGCAACTCACTACCCCGCCTATTGTATCGCCTTCTCCTTTGATTTTCCAGATAAGTTCTGCCATTTCCTTGGCTTTCTCCGGATCGGGACAACGCACATCGTTTGTTTCTATCAAGTCGAGGTTATAGCTTTTGTAATCTTTATCAAGTTTGACAGGTCCTACCTGTGAGGTATAAGCTGTGACACTGATTCCTAGTTGTTTCAATGCCAATTTGGCTAAAGCTCCTGCTACTACACGTGAAATGGTTTCTCGTGCTGATGAACGTCCCCCGCCACGGTAGTCACGGATTCCGTATTTTTGCATATAAGTATAATCTGCGTGTGAAGGGCGGAACAGATTCTTGATATTCTCGTAGTCGTTTGAATGTTGGTTCTTGTTCCATACCACAAATCCGATGGGGCAGCCGGTGGACTTGCCTTCGAATATACCTGAAAGGAATTCCACTGTATCAGGCTCCTTGCGGCTGGTGGTAAGTAATGACTGTCCGGGACGGCGGCGGTTCAGTTCCTGCTGAACGAAATCCATATCAATCTTAATACCGGCAGGGAAGCCGTCAATGACGCCGCCTACTCCCGGTCCATGGGATTCACCGAAACTGGTTAACCGGAAAATATTACCAAATGAATTGAACATATTGCTTGTAGTTTTAAAAGTTTCTTTCCGTAAAGATAATGATTTTAGGGATAATATACTTGATTGTTGCTGAAAAATTAGCAGAATGGATAGGGTACGGATTGTATGAATTTTACAGTTTTCTTATTCCAAACTGTAAAATTCATACAATCCACCGGAAACTTCTTAAGGATGGAAACAGGTATCTTTTACGAGTTAGAATTCTACCTTAGGTGCTTTATCGGCTCCTTCCTCAGATTCAAAATATGGGCGTTTGTCAAATCCGAACATGCCAGCAAGCAACGGGGAAAGTACGGATGGCTGTGTTATATGCCCGTGCTGTGTCATTGAATCTTTTGCGTTCTACACTGATCCGGGTTTTCTGTACCTTCCAATTGTGCTTGCAACTCTTTGAAGTTCTCATTGGCTTTCAAGTCGGGATAAGCTTCGGTGATAGCGAGCAGGCGGCTCAATGCACTACCTACTTCGCCTTGTGCCTTTTGATAGGCCTGCATTTTTTCGGGAGTCAGGTCATCGGCGCTGATCTGCATCTGGTTTTGCTACGGGCGTCTACTACGGCTTGAAAAGTTTCTTTTTCGTGTGAGGCGTATCCCTTTACTGTATTTACCAGGTTGGGTATTAAATCAGAACGGCGTTGGTACTGGTTTTCTACATTGCTCCACGCTGTGCTGACAGATTCATCCATTTTTACCATACCATTATAAGAGGTTATTCCCCAAATGGCAATTAATACAATGACTACTATTACAATAATCGTTGACTTTTTCATATGTATATACTATTAAAATTATGAATATTCTTGTTCTTAAAAACGGCTTCCGGCTCCTCCGCCTCCAAAGCTTCCACCTCCGAAACTTCCTCCGCTAAATCCGCCTCCACTTCCACCGTGGCCACCAAAAATCCTCCTCCATTTCCTATGAACGGCCCTCCTCCTCGGGGGCCTTTGTAATTTTCATCTCTCGACCGTTCTTTCCGTCTGAGGATATGTCCGCAATTTCTGCATTTATATACTACTTCTTCAGTCTTTGTTCCGTTACTTCGGTCTATAACTTTGGAGGAAAGACGTTGCAGTTTGTGTTTTTTGCAATGGGGGCAGCGTGTTTTACGCCAGTTTGCATACAATCCGATGCCAATAAATCCTCCAAAAATCACAAAAGATGATAATGAATTCAAGGGATCATCTTCGCTTTCGTCATTGCCGATATTTTCCATGGAACCGTCCAGGTAGCCGTTTACAGCCCGTATTCCTGCTACCATTCCGGCGTTCCAGTTATTGTCCTTGAAATAGGGCAGCATATAGCGGTTCTGAATCCGTTTGCAGATGGCATCCGGCAATATCCCTTCAAGGCCATATCCGGTAGCGAATTGCACACACCGTTCGTCGGTGGAAAGCAAGATGACCAATCCATTGTCACGTTCCTTTGTCCTACGCCCGTTTCTGTCCCAGCCGGTGGGCAAAATCAAAACAATCACCTCCCTCTATGCCTGTTACCGCTACCACTAATGTCTGTATACCTGTTTTTTGCTCTAAAGCGTAGAGGATGCTGTCCATAGTGGTGACAGCGGTGGATGAAAGGATACTGTCGGGATTGCTGACGTAGCGGGTACGGTTTTGCAAATGTACCATCGGTATGTCTTTTATGGCATATTCTTTGGCTTGAAGCTGGACGGAGCCTAGAAGCATGAAAAAAGTAAGTAAAAATGTCAATTTTCTCATTGGATGTATTTGTCTACAAATGCTTTTACTTTTTGGGTATATTCTTCAGTATTGAACAGATAGGAATGTGCATGGTCTGCTTCCGGAACTATCCATAATGCTTTGGGCTGAGGTTTTGCCTCATACAATTTGTACATCATCCATGGGTACGTAGTCATCTTTATCACCATGGATAAAGAACATGGGCAGATGGCATCGGGCTACCTGTTTCAATGCGGATGCTTCTTTGAACCCCCATCCATATTCCAGCTGGCATAACCAGTCGGCGGTGTACATTAACGGGAATTGAGGCAAGCCGAATTGTTCTTTCAGTTCTTTGGAAAATTGGTCCCATACGCTGGTATATCCGCAGTCCTCAACAAAACATTTCACATAGTCGGGCTGCAGTTCGCCCGAAACCATCATAGTGGTGGCTGCACCCATCGAGATTCCATGTACTACCATGCTGGTGCTGTCACCGTAAATTCGATTGGCAACCTCCATCCATTGTGTTACATCTTTGCGGTCTAACCATCCCATTTGTATGGCATTTCCACCGCTCAGGCCAGTGTCGCGTAAATCTGGTAGGAGGATGTTGAAATCCAGTTTTTTATTGTATAGATAACCTCATCATCATGCGGATGGCATTGTCTGTATACCCGTGTACTATAACTGCGGTTTTGGCTGTCGGGCGGCTGGAAGCCACATAGTAAGCATGCAGTTTTACGTGGTCGGGAGAATAGATAAAGGTATCCTTCAGTGCTTGGTTCTGTTTCAGACTATCTATCCACGGTTTTAGATAGGGGTAAGTCTTAAACATATATTGCCAGGAACTTTCCAAATTCTTTCCTCTGTTTTCAGGGCGTAAGGAATAGTTCAGCATATATTGACTGCCTCCAAGTAGGACTATAATAAGCAGAACGAATATACTACTCGTTCCAATAATCATTTTTTTTCTTTTCATACCTTAACTATTTGTTCCATATATCCCATGCACCAAAGGCTTGTAATAAGAGCATTTCTAAACCGTTTTTTTTATTTCCCTTTGTCTGCCCCCCTTTTTCATAAAAAGAGTAGTGTCAGGATTATATAACAAATCATAAAGCAAATGGTTGGGTGTGAGATATTGGTATGGAATATTGGGATATTCATCGGCACGGGGATACATACCTACAGGAGTACAGTTGACAACTACTTTATACTCATCCATGATTTCGGGAGTGAGCTGATCGTAAGTCAGCATTTCTTCACGCAGGTTCCGTGATACGAATTTGCATTCCAAACCTAATTTTTTCAGTCCGTAAGCAATCGCTTTCGAGGCCCCTCCTGTTCCTAGGATCAGAGCTTTTTTGTGCTGGGGTTCCAGCAAGGGTTCGATAGATTGAGTGAAGCCAATCACATCGGAATTATAGCCTATCAGCCTGGTCTTACCTTTTTGGCGGACAATTTTGATTACATTGACGGCTCCGATGGCTGCCGCATCTTTATCCAGTTCGTCCAAATAAGAGATGACTTGTTCTTTATAAGGTATAGTGACATTGAGCCCTACTAAATCAGGATTAGCCAATAGCACAGAAGGCAGTTCTTTGATGGATGGGATTTCGAAGTTTACATATTCGGCATCAATGTTTTCCGAATGAAACTTTTCATTGAAAAAGTTCTTTGAGAACGAGTGTCCTAACGGATAACCTATCAAACCATATTTTTTCATAAAACTCTATACTTTAAATTATTTCGTTGCTAAATAAAGCGTACAGATACCTAGTGTCAACCGCTTGAAACTCACCTGGTTGAATCCGGCTTTACGGATAATGTCTGTCATTATTTCGCCTTGTGGAAAGGCTTTGATGGACTGCGGCAGGTAAGTGTAGGCACTACGGTCTTTAGAGAGTAGCTTGCCCAAAGTGGGGATGACTATTTTAGAATAGACAGCATATAGCTGTTTCATGGGGAACCAGTCGGGTTCGGAGAGTTCCAAAATGACTAGTTTTCCGTTGTCTTTCAGTACGCGGTGCATTTCGCGGAGTCCTTTGTCAAGGTCTTCGAAATTGCGTACACCGAATGCTACGGTAATAGCGTCAAAGCGTTTGTCGGGAAAGGTGAGTGCTGTACAGTCTTCCTTAGCGAAAGAGATGCGGCTGTCCAGTCCGGCGGCTTTTACTTTTTCACGTCCCACATTCATCATGCCTTCGGATATATCGGTACCTATCAGCTCTTGGGGGTGAAGTGTCTGACAGGCTTGAATGGCAAAATCGCCCGTTCCGGTGGCTACATCCATTATGTGTTGCGGGTGAAAAGGTTCCAGCCAGTTAATGGCTTTGCGGCGCCAGCTTTTGTCAATGTTCCATGAAAGGGCATGATTCAACTGGTCGTAAGCAGGGGCAATGTTGTCGAACATTTTCTCTACTGGACGCTTTTCTTTTCAGCGTTGTAGGGCTTGATTTTTTCTTGTGGGTAGTTCATGTTTAATTAAAATTGAAAATTAAAGATTAAAAGGAGAGGATGGAGGATAGATTCCTGTACCTGTCTTTTAATCTTTAATTTTTCATTTTTATTTATTTCAAGTATTCGGTTACGTTCTTTTCTATACGTGCGGCGATATTTTCAGTGTCTGCTTTCACAAATTTTTCGCCGGTGATGTGTTCGAACAGTTCCATGTAGCGTTCGCTGATAGAATTAACGATTTCCGGGGTCATTTCGGGAACTTGTTGTCCTTCTTTGCCTTGGAAACCATTTTCCATCAACCATTCGCGTACGAATTCTTTAGAAAGTTGTTTTTGAGGTTCGCCTTTTGCAAAGAGTTCTTCATAACCTTCCAAGTAGAAATAACGGCTTGAATCCGGAGTGTGGATCTCATCCATCAGATAAATAGTGCCGTTGTGTTTACCGAATTCGTATTTGGTATCTACCAGGATCAGTCCGCGTTCTGCAGCGATTTCAGTACCGCGTTTGAACAGAGCCAATGTATACTTTTCCAATATTTCGTATTCTTCGGGAGTGGCCAGACCTTGTTTCAGAATTTCTTCCTTAGAGATGTCTTCGTCATGCAGGCCCATTTCGGCTTTAGTGGTTGGAGTAATGATTGGTTCGGGAAATTTCTGGTTTTCTTTCATTCCTTCGGGAAGTTTTACACCACAGATTTCACGAACGCCGTTTTTGTAAGCACGCCATGCGCTACCGCACAGGTAACCACGGACAATCATTTCCACAGGAAAACCTTGACACATAACTCCTACGGTAACCATAGGATCTGGAGTCGCCATTTTCCAGTTGGGGCAGATGTCGGTAGTTGCATCTAGAAATTTGGCTGCAATCTGGTTCAGCATTTGTCCTTTGTAGGGAATACCTTCAGGCAGAACTACGTCGAATGCGGAGATACGGTCGGTAGCTACCATTACTAACTTTTCGTCATTGATGTTGTATACATCACGCATTCCGTTTTCTTTCAGTATGGGTTCTACAATGGGGAAATAGCGGTTGGCTTTTTTCAGCATTTGCAAGGAAGTACTGTGCATATAGGTGAATGCCAATAGTTCACGGTCCATACGCTCGTGGCGGTCAAAGCGGCTCAAATCAATGGTTTTGCCACAGAACTCTCAATACTGGCGGGAACTTCGGGACTACTGTATTTCAATGCCGTAATACCTGAATCTTCCCGTATGATAGTGGTATCTTCCTGCTCCGTTTTTGGAGTAGCGCAACTGCTGCTTACTAAGGCCGGTGATGCAACTACAATGCAAAAGGCTGCCACAGCAGCCAGATTGATGGTTATTTTTCTCATTTTTCTTTATTCGTTTCATTCTCTTTTCTTTTCCGCCCGTCCGAAGTTACGATATTCGGTAGGGTGAAATTATTACGCTTTTTAAATACCGAGAAAAGTGTTCAGTAGAGGTATAATTCAATTCATAACATATCTCTTTCACTGACATGGAACTTTCAATCAACAGCTGCTTCGCTTTGCGCAGTTTCAGCTCTTGGAAATACTTGGCGGGCGCATAACCGGTGTATTCTTTGAATACTTTGCGGAACCAGGAATAACTGATTCCCAATTTCATGGCCAGTTCTTCCGTCTATATCCTTGTACACATTTTCGTGCATGATGATTTTGGCACTTTCTATTTTTTGTGCCGCATTGTCCACCTCATAGCGTTTGTTCTGCGAGATAGCAAGTACGGCTCCCATAATGTGTAAAACGATGCCGGACAAATATTGTTGCGCTGCGGTCTTGTCTGCTTCCGCTACTTCCAGTGCACGGGCAAAAAGACTGGCCAGTTCTTCATTGATACCGATATCCAGAATCTGGCTTTCTTTTGAGATAAAGCTGTTTTTACCAGATTGTCTATAATCGGGCCTTCAAAACCGATGTAATATTCGTTCCATCCTGTCTTTTGCAGCGGCGCATAGGTATGCCACTGTCCGGGAAACAGGAAAAGTATCTGCCCTTTGGATATGTCGACAGACGGGGTTGTGTCGCTGGCGAAAGTTCCTCGTCCTTTAGTGATATATACCAACTGATATTCATGCAGCACACGTCCTTTCTGGGCTGTGAAATAATAGGCGTCCGGGTGGTTGCGTGGTGGATAAACGCTTCCGGCCCTGATAGCCTGGAATCCGACGGTAGTCACCGACAAGCCGAAACGCTTGTCACGCTCATTGACAATTAGGTATTTAAAATCAGCGCCTTGGTCGTTGTAATGCATGTTTCTCTGTTTTAAAATTAGGTCACACTTATCGGCAAATATACAATTTTTTATCTTAACAGCCTCTAACCTTTTTGTTCTAAGTGTTTCTGGAGGTATAATTTTAGTTTCTTATGTATGCAAATGGGGGAAATTTAGAACAAATCTTATGGAATATTTGCTTAAAATGCTTTTTTTTGCGAATATTGCATCAAATCTTAAAGTTGAATCTATGCACTTGGCACACCGTAACTGCGAATATATTCTGGAGTAATATATCTTTTTGTTTTCCTGTTTTGCTTTGGGCTGATAATAAGGTGAATACTTATCATTTTAAATCCATTTCCATTTCGGTGAACTTCCTACCAATGAAGTCAGGAAGTTATTTCAGGATAGCCGCAGGGTATATGGATTTCGACCTACAATGGTCTCTTTGCGTTACGATGGTTATTCTATTGTTGTATATAAACCCGATGGAGGAATCATGGACGTTCCATTGATAGTTTTGTGAATATGGTACTGAAGACAAGGGAGAATAATTTGTGGATAGGTACGCACAATGGATTATACGTGTTGCATACAAAGAAACGGATGAGATAGAGAAAATAATCAGTCCTTTGTTACAGGTAAGCAAATGTAGAAAGTATCCTTTATGCAAGTAACGGAGATTTATGGGTGGAAGCAACAAGGGATTGTTTCGCAAAAAGCCGGCAGCCGTAACTTCTCTTGACTTCGTGAAAAAACATGGATATAAAGCTGTTGTTGTCGAAGACCGGAAAGGTCAAATATGGATTGGTACTTGGGAACAGGGCTGCTGCGTTATA
>SCPO01001257.1_pt1 | contig 11481 bp, 18 predicted proteins | sample 6106821 | NCBI WGS metagenome assembly SCPO01 (sample SAMN10720448, study PRJNA508395) | human gut metagenome | isolation source: Participant 2 stool, 0 month | host: Homo sapiens | collected 2017 | reverse complement strand
AAAATCTTGGGTTGTGTAATTGAGATGACTTCTCTCATCCACATGTATAGTGTTCCTCTATTTTTCAGCAGTTGGTGCATCAATATCATTGAGGATACCCTTGTGGGACATTTTAGATTCAAAGCCAAGTCTTTTTCCCGCAACACTGAAGTCTTGGCAAGGGAACCCACCTGTGACAACATCAATGTTTTTAGGGAATATATCTATTTTATTATTTTGGTGTAACTTAACTAAATCGACAATGCTATCTAGATAATATTGCTCTGTTTTTTCTGAAAAGTATTTAGACCATATTTGTTTTGCGCTTGCTTTAATGTCATTGGCAAACACTGTGGTAAATCGTGTCTTGGGTAATTTTATTTTTTTAGAATCAATTTTTTCTATCTTCCAGTCAGGATGAATTCGTGTATTGAGTTGACGATTGAAAATAGTAAAATCACCTTCAAAACCTAGGTCCATTCCGCGACAACCTGAAAATAGAGATAAAACTCTTAAAGGTGTTTTGTTAGAGTTTGATGGTTTAGTAGCATTTTCAGGATCTGCCATACACCACTTTGTTTAGTTGCATCTAAAATTCTTCCTTTGCGACAATAATTTTGAACTTGTCTTTCAGTGATATTCCATTCAATTGCTTTATCTTTTATAGTTACGTATTTCATTTTACATTCCCTTTGTTTCGTAATTCCGAATATAAATATATTATACTTCTTTTTAACGAATAGAACAATTGTTTGTAATAATTATATGTTTTATGTAGCATAAAAGATAAAACCCCGACATCAAATTGATGTCGGGGTTTTTTCCAGTTTCTATTTACAATTATTTTGTAACAACTTTAAGATCTACAGGGATTTTAGCTTCTACAGCTTCGCCTTTGATAACTTTTTGAGCTGTATCGATAGCGATTTTACCCATTTGGTCTGGTTGTTGAGCAATTGTTGCAGCCAATGTGCCGTCTTTAACAGCTTTGTCTGCGTCAGCAGTACCGTCGAAGCCTACGATGAAGATTGTTTTGCCTGCGGATTTAGCTGCTTGGATAGCACCCAATGCCATTTCGTCGTTATGAGCGAAGATAGCTTGTACGTCTGGATTAGCTTGCAAGATATTTGTTGCTACGTTCAAACCTTTTTGCGGTCGAAGTCAGCACTTTGTTTTGCTACTACTGTTAAGTCTTTGTCAGCTACGTTGTGGAAACCTTGGCCACGTTCACGAGTTGCGGAAGCACCAGGGATACCTTCGATTTCAGCTACTTTTGCAGCTTTGCCTACTTTATCAACGATAAGTTGTGCAGCCATTTCGCCACCTTTTACGTTATCGGAAGCGATGTGAGCAACTACTTTACCTTTGTCAGCAGAACGGTCAACAGTGATTACAGGAATGTTTTTAGCATTTGCTGCTTCTACGGAAGTAGAGATAGCTGCAGAGTCTACAGGGTTGATGATCAATACAGAAACGCCGCTTTCAAGCAAGTCGGAAATGTCGTTTGCTTGTTTTGCAGGGTCATTTTGAGCATCAACGATTTTAACTTTAAGGCCAAGCGCTTTAGCTTGAGCCTCAACGCCTTCCTTCATAGTTACGAAGAATGGGTTGTTCAATGTGGAAACAGAGAAGCCGATAGTGCCGGATTTTTTGTCGCCGCCGTTATCAGCGCTTTTACCACAGCCTGCTACAAGACCGATAACCATAACGGCCATCGCCAACAGTAACAATAGTTTTTTCATAGGAACCTCCTAGGCTTTCTTACGGTCTGCAAGAACAGCCAGTAAAATAACAATACCTTTTACAACTTGTTGATAGAAACTGGAAACGTCGAGAATATTTAACCCATTGTTGAGGGTACCGATAATTAGGGCACCAATTAATGTGCCAACGATATGACCACGACCACCAGCAAGGCTTGTACCGCCAAGAACTACCGCTGCGATAGCGTCAAGTTCGTAGCCTGCACCTGCTGTAGGTTGTGCAGAGTTAAGACGAGAAGTGATGATTGCACCAGCGATACCACAGAGCATACCAGTCAAGGCATACACAAAGATTTTAACGCGGTCAATCTTGATACCAGCAATGTAACTTACCTTTTCGCTACCACCTACGGCATATGTTTTACGGCCTAAGGATGTGCGGCTCAATACGAACCAGAGGGCGATGAAAGCTAGGAACATTGTGATAGCTGGAACTGGAAGGCCTGCAATATCTCCTTGGCCAAAGCCGTGGAATAGAGGATCTTGTGTAAGACCGGAGATTGGGTTACCGTCTGTGAATACTAGCGTCGCACCACGGTAGATTGTCATGGTCGCCAAGGTAGCGATAAATGGAGCTACGCGACCATAGGTAATAACGAGACCGTTAATACCGCCCAATACAAGGCCTGCACCGGCGGCTAACACGATAGCCAATACAGGGTCAGTACCAGTTACAATAAGGTTGGCCATCACTGCACTAGAGAGGGCGAGGATGGAACCAACGGATAAGTCGATACCGCCTGTTAAGATGACGAAGGTCATACCGAAGGCGATAATCGCATTAATGGATACTTGGCGTAACAAGTTACGCAAGTTAGAGAATTCAAGGAAACTGTCGTTCATGACAGAGATAATTACAAATAATAGGATGAGGCCGATGAGGGGGCCTAATTTTTTTATATACTGTAGAGCTTTGCTGTCCATTATTGTCCTCCTGTGGCTAATGTCATAATCGATTCTGGTGTTGCATCGCAGCGGTCCAAGATACCTGCTACGCGACCTTCATGAATGACCATAACGCGGTCGCTCATGCCTAGCACTTCTGGTAACTCAGAGGACACCATGATAATGGACACACCATCGTTCGTTAATTCGTTCATTAAATCATAAATATCACGTTTCGCGCCGATGTCGATACCTCGCGTTGGCTCGTCCATGATGATAATGGATGGCTTTTTACCAACCCATTTCGCGATAACCACCTTTTGTTGGTTACCACCGGATAGGGACGATGCCGGTTCGTGAATAGATTGTGTTTTAACGCCTAGCTTTTTAGACAATTCGTCAGCAAAGGAATTGAGCTTGCCCTTATCCAATACATGAGATGGACAAATTTCGTCAAGGTTCGGCAATGTAATATTGGAACCGATGGAGAAATCGAGGATTAAGCCTTCGCTCTTTCTATTTTCTGTGATGAAAGCAATGCCAGCTTTGATGGCATCTTCAGGTTTTTTACAGTTGAGGACGGAGCCGTTAACTGTTACGGTACCTCCATTATGTTTATCTACACCAAAGATAGGCGCGCATAATTTCTGTACGGCCCGCGCCCATAAGGCCTGCTACGCCGAGGATTTCGCCTTTGCGCAAGAAGAAGGAAATATTGTTATCAAAACCTTCTGGTTTGAGGTTGTCCACGCTCATCACCACTTCGCCTGGTGTTGTGGTGCGAGCAGGATAGAACTCATCGATAGAACGGCCTACCATGTGGCGTACTACTTCATCTACAGAAATCTCAGCTGTTGGTTTAGTAATGATGGTGTGACCATCACGCATAACCGTAATCGTATCACATTCACTGAATACCTCTTCCATACGGTGAGAGATATATACGATAGCAACGCCGCGGGCTTTCATTTTGCGCATCATTTTAAATAATGTTGCCGTTTCACGCTCTGTAAGGGCTGCTGTTGGTTCGTCCATGATGACAACCTTGGCATCTAACATCAAGATACGAAGGATTTCCGTCATCTGTTGGTGACCGACGGAGCAAAGGCCTGCCTCAGTAGTGAGGGGCAACTCGATGCCTAGTTCGCGGCATGTATTTTGTGCCTCAGTCGAGCATCGCCTTTTTATCGAGCATACCGAATTTATTGCGCTTTGGTCTCATTAAATATAGATTTTCTAACAATGTTAGATTTGGCCAAATGTTGAGCTCTTGGTGGATGAACGCCACACCGTTTAGCTCGGCCTCTCTCGGGTTCGGGAAGGTCCGCTCCACACCGTCGATGGTGATTGTACCAGCGTCTGCCTTGTGAATGCCCGTAAGGATATTCATGAGGGTGGACTTGCCGGCGCCGTTTTCGCCCATCAAGGCGTGAACCTCGCCCTCCTTGAGGGTAATACTTACATCGCGCAGTACTTGGTTAGTACCAAATGCCTTCGCAATGCCTGACATAACAATTTCCATAACTACTCCTATATGATTGGTGAAAGTATCTATTGATGTATGCTTACAAACCTAGTTGGTTAATCCATTACTCTACGGACGATCGCTGAAAATACAATCGGCGCGCAAGATAATATTTGCATACGGAGATGCTTCACCAGTTCGAATAATGCATTTGCATTGTTTTGTTGCTTCTTTGAAAGCTTCATGGCTTGTTTCAATCCATTCGTATTGACCAGATGGGAAGGTAGCCTCCAAGAAGTCGTAAGCTTCAGGGTTGTTTTCCTTAATTTCTTTTGCCACATGAACTGCTTCAGATTTCATATGCTTAACGATGATGGATACCACTTGTTCAAAGCTTGGTACACCAAAATCTAAGGCTAAATCAATCTTTTGAACCCCTTCAGGTACTGGTAATCCGCAGTCGGAGATACAAATTGTATCTGTGTGACCTAAATCAGCAAGTACCTTAGCAATATGGCTATTTAAAATACCGTGTCGTTGCATGGTAAACTCCTTATCTATTCAATATGTTAATTCTCAGCCAAGAATGCAGCAACCTCATCCTTCGTAGGCATACCACCTTGGGCGCCCAAGCGTTGGATGGAGAGGGCTGCGGCTGCGTTACCGTAGTGCAACGCGTCAGCTAAGCTTTTACCATTGACGATAGCCGTTGCAAAGGCACCGTTGGTATCGCCTGCGCCAGTAGTGTCTACCGGTTCAACCTTAAAGCCAGACACGGTGTGGATTTTGCCGTTATCGGCATAGCCTACGCCCTTTACTGCCAAGGGTAACAATAATTTTGTTTTCGTTTGCCAATAATATTTCCTCTGTCGATTTGTTAGGGTAGAGGGCCGATAGTTCATGCTCGTTTGGCGTAATATAGGTGCCAATTCTAACCATTCAGGATTGAGGTCAGCTGCTGGAGCTGGATTTAAGAGGACTTTTACATTAGCCTCGTGGCAACGCCGAACGATGTATTCGATTGTTGGAATAGGAATCTCATTCTGAACCATTACGAGATCGGCTTGCTCTATAGCGGACCAAGCGTTATCTACTACATTGTTCCACCTTAGCATTAGCGCCTGCAATCACGATAATGCTGTTATCCCCTTCGGCCAATGTAATGTGGGCTGTACCCGTTGTAGTATTCGGTACCGTAACGATGTAGTCTGTATTGATATGATTTTCTTTTAGATTATCTAAAATCATTTGGCCGTATGCATCTTCACCGATACAACCAACCATAGTAACCTCTGCGCCTAGACGAGCAGCAGCTACCGCTTGGTTTGCACCCTTGCCACCGTGAGCGATGTGCAATTCGTTGCCCATAATTGTTTCACTGCCGCGGACGTTTATCGGCGAGCACCACAATATCCATGTTGCAACTGCCTATAACAACAATGCGATTCATAATAACTCCTTAATCAACTTCTGCCCTAACTGGGACTAAAAATGGATATCATTTATTTTTATACACAAAATACGGTAATTTATACGGCAAAGTGTATATATACATGTAATCGATAACCGCATGAGCGTTTACTTTCACATATCTATTAGTATAACTTAATCATTTATTAGTATAGCGTAAATACAGAACTTTATCTATATAAATAACTATAAAATATAGGCATAAGAAAAGGTATATCCCAAATCTATGTTACATGAGTAAAAATGTACTGATTAGATTTTGGATATACCTATTTGAATGGTTATTTTGTTATTGAAAAAGTATTGAATAAGGTGAAACGTTATAATCCATTTAGTATATTTACATAATCTTGTCGTTGATCAAGTATAGAGATTAAATAAATTGTTTTTGTTTCCTCTACAACTGTGTAGAAAATGATAAGTTTTTCTAAAATTAACATTCGAAAGTCGCTGTCATTAAGTGCTCTAATTTTAGGTTTAGCCCCCATATATGGATGGTTCATAAGATTTGAAATCGAATTTTGAATATTTTCTTTGACTTGTATAGCTGTTTCTTTTGAAAACTGCATAGCTATATAAAGTATTTGCTGATGTAGCTCTTTATTGAACTTTTCCGTAGGAATGATTGTGTAGGTTTGGGTTTTCATAGAGTTACCCCATTTGATCTAGCATTTTATCAATACTGCTGAAGGTTTCATCAAGTGTAGTGGTGCGACCTTGAATGATATCGTTTTGCCCTTCTACAAGAGAGGATAGTAATTCTATTTTTGACTTTAACATATTATATGTATTATAGCCGAGACTTACGGTATCACCACGACCATTTACAGTAATAATGGCAGCCTCATCTTTAAGTTGTAAGGATTTAGAAATTTCAGGATACTTATTTCGTAAATCAGAGGATGGTCGAATTGTTTCACGTAATATTCCCATGGTTATCTCCTTATAATTTTAAAAGTGTTAGTTCATTATTTATATACTGTAATTATATCATTTAAACGATATAATTACAGTATATAAATATATATGAGATATTTAATTCAAATAGGGTTAACTAGATACTTTAATCATAAATGATATATAAAAAGACCATCTTCAAGCGCATTGAAGATAGTCTTGTATTGGTATATAGTATTTTCTCTTTTTTACTAAATATTCATTTATATATTAGTGAAAGCTTGGTTTGTCGTAGTGTGTGCCTGGTTCGCCAATACCGATGCTTGCACGGTGGAATGGTGTTTCATCATCTACATGTAAGATGTCGAAGATAGCTTTTACTACAGCTTCTCGTGTAACTTGGGCATCGTTAAATTGAACGCCTTCAGGAATGAGCTCATAATTTGTATTTTCTGGATCATTGTAGAGCCATGTGAGGCGCAAGATTGTGTAGTTTAAGTTGGATTCGCGCAACACATTGCGTGCTTGACGTTCGCCTTGTACATAGCTAATAGGCAAGCTGTCGAAGGTCCATTTTTCAAGTGCTGCAGGGAATTCGCCAGAAAGACCAGCCATAGAAAGACCGATAACACGGCGTACGTTTTTACGGCTCAATGCTTTCACAATAGCCGCCATATCGCTGCCAGACTCCATAGCGCCTACAAATACGATCTCTGCATTTGTTACCGCTTCCTCTAATTTAGCAGGATTTTGGAAAGAACCCTCGATGACAGTAACGCGTTCATGTTCTAAAATTTCTGGATGTAAACGAGTACTCAATTGGCGACCATATAATGTAAGGTGCATATCTGTATATGTTAATAATGTAGCAGTCAACTTTTGTGCAATTTGGCCAGCGGCCCCTAAAATTGTAATATATTTGTACATATAGACCTCCTATGTCCTAGGCATAAGTATTTGTATGCATTATATCACAACTATATGACGAGAAAGTGAGAATAACAATTTAATTAATAGCTAGAATTTCTTTTGTTGTTATAAGATACTCAAATCGATTTCTTCAAATTTTAGAGATGCGCTGTAAAATTTGATGTTGAATTTACATGATAATTTAACTACAATAATGATAAGATATTAGAAAGATGAGTGTTATATCACTAAAGTATTCTGGAGGTGATAGTATGCCGAATATAAAACCTATTTCAGATTTACGTAATTATTCTGAAGTTTTACGTGATGTTACTATAGATAGTCCCGTATTCTTTAACTAAAAATGGTAGAGGTAGATATGCAATTATGGATATTCAAGATTATGAACGTGTAATGGCTACTATAAAACTTATGGGGGCTTTTAGAGACAGGTCGTAAATCTGGTGAAGAAGAAGGCTGATTTCATCAGAGCAACTAAAGAGTGAATTGGGGATTTGATTATGAATAATCAAATTAGCTATGCACCAAAAGCACGAGAAGATTTGCTAGAAATAAAATCTTTTATAGAAGAAGAAACAGGTGATATTGAGTTAGCTAAGAAAACCGTTTCGGATATAGTGACTACGAATGACTCGTTGAGTATATTTCCCGAAATGGGGCAGCGATTATTGATTAATCTAGGGAGTAAAATTGAATACAGATATTTACTTTGTCATAATTATTTAAGTTTTTATCGTTATTTAGACCGGACTATCTATATTGATAGAATATTAAACAGTAGACGTGATTATCTTAGAATACTATTAGATGAAGTACATTAGTTCTTAAAAGCACCATCGTTAATAGATGGTGCTTTTTATCATATGATAAAGATACTATTAATAGTATCTTGCCTTCACAAATTCTCGAAGAATGTTACAATAGACACTATATATTCATTTTTAGAAAAGAGGCTATTATGGAACGGATTCAAGATCTTGTGTACACGCATGCAGGGTGGCCAGTTTAGATGGGTTACTGTCAGCACATTGATGCTCGCATTTGGCACGATATTGCATTTGGTGAGCCCTAGTGTGGCTGGGGTAACGCCGAACTGGACGATTGCTACGTACTGCGTAGCTATTTTATTGACTCGCCCTAGTATAAGTCAAACATTAGGGATTGGCCTTGTAGCGGCCCTCATCAATGTTTTGACATCTAAGTCAGCATTCCCTTACGGCAACTTGTTGTCTGAACCAGGCGGTGCTTTGACAGCAGCCTCGTGACACGCGCTATGTTGTCCGTGAAGTTCCGTAAGATCGGTGGTTTTGATTTAACGCCAATTCTATCTGGCTTTTTAGCGACTGTTGTATCTGGTGGTATCTTCGTTACTATTTTGTGGAGTATTGGGCTTACCAGACAATGTATATATGTATGGTATGTGGCCGATGGTTCTTATCGTAGGCGCTTTGAACGGTGCCATTACGCCAATCTTGTACATTCCGGCACAACGTCTATTCTCCAAACGCGGAATGTTGCCAAGTACAGATCAATTGACATCTGACCATAGTCATATGACGATTTTGCCTGAGCCAAGCTAAGATTTCCATTGAACACGTAAATTACTACCATCCTAAGGCGACGACACCATCTCTTGAAAACATCAATCTCGATGTGCATGATGGTGACTTCTAGTGGTAACTGGTCCTGCTGGTTGTGGTAAAAGTACCTTTGCATGGCTATGGTAGGGCTGTGCCTAAATTCTATGGTGGACGGCTAGAAGGCATGGTCTTCGTAGATGGTAAAGCAACTACGCAAATGGAAATTCCTGAATTGGCTAATCACATCGGTGTAGTTCTTGCTGACTACGATACACAACTCGTAACGATGACAGTTCGTGAAGAAGTGGCCTTTGCTATGGAAAATCGCGGTTATGACCGTGAAACCATCAAAGATCGTTCTGAAGAGGTGTTTGCACAAGTTGGTCTTGTGGGATTAGAAGACCGCAAGATTACTAGTCTATCCGGTGGTCAACGCCAACGTTTGGCGATTGCTTCCGTATTGGCTACGAACCCAACTGTTCTTGTTCTCGATGAACCAACGAGCTCCCTCGACCCAGATGGGACTGCAGAATTATATCGCCTCGTAGGTGATTTGAACAAGAAACACGGTATTACCGTTGTCGTTATCGACCATGACTTACACGCTGTATTGCCGTATGCAAACCGCATGGCTCTCATGGTGGATGGCTCTATTGCATGTGATGACGATGTACCAACTACGCTTCGTTACATGTACGAACACAATATTCACGTTGATGCGTTGCCATCCGTGTTCACCACGTATATGGAACTTGAACAAGCTGGCTTCCACAGCGATGAGCCTTGGCTCAGCATCGAGTCTGCTATCAAGGGCTTGCACCAAATTGAAATGGCTCACGCCATCCAAACTGAGGTGCATGGTGAAAGCAACTAAATCAATAAAACAAGAAAATACTACTGTAGTAGAAGATAAAAAACCAATTCAACGCTGATGATGTACAAGGAAAGGACGGTGGCGCTCATGCTTAAGGTTGAAAATATCCGCTTTGGCTATGTGCCATCTGTAGACATTTTCCGAGATGTGACTTTCACCATCGAAGGCGGCGAATATATTGCCATTGGTGGTCGCAATGGTTGTGGTAAAACGACCATCACTCGTTTGCTCGTTGGTCTTGAAAAGGCGAGCGAAGGCCGCATGTACTATAACGGTACGGATATTACGGCTATGCCGCCATCTAAACGGGGTCAATTTATCGGCTATGTATTCCAACAGCCAGATCGCCAAATGTTCAGACCTACCGTAGCCACAGAGGTTGCCTTCGGTCCTGAATCACTAGGTCGCAGTAAATCCGAAGTGAAACGCATCGTTGATGAAGTGTTGAACGTACAGGTATCGCTCACTTACGTGAAGCTTATCCTCCAACATTGCGCCGCGGCGAAAAACAACGCGTTGCTATCGCTTCTGCATTAGCAATGCAATCTAAAATCCTTATCCTCGACGAACCAACAAGTGGTCAAGATGGTAAGGAAACTAAAGAGTTGTTAGCTTTATTGCGTCAACTTAATCAAGAAGGCATTACGATCCTTCTCATTACACATGATATGGAAATCATGGCTAGCGAATGTAGCCGTGCACTCATTATGGGTAACCAAACCGTTGCCTTTGATGGCAGTCCAGAGGAATTATTCAAGAAGTCTACGGACGAATTGCAAGACCTAGGCCTTACAAAACCGCCAAGTGTGGAACTTTCACTAGCGGTACCATCCCTCGGTTATTGCAAATCCATGGATGAATTGAAATCTAAGTTAGTGGCTCAGTTGGGCAGAAAATAGGAGGGACATATGGAACGTTTAGTACCGTTAACAAAAATCTTGATGACCCTCGCTGTATCTGTGTGGGCCATTCTATTACGCGACTGGGCATCGTTATTGGCTTTGGTCGTTGTAGAACTTGTCGTGTTATTTATTGCAGGTTTATTGATTAAACAACAAGGCCGTATTAGCATTGACAAGCTTTGCTGTATTCCTTGGTGTTATCCATTCCTCGGTAGCGGCGATGTAACATCTGCCATCGTATCTGGCTTGCGTATGCTTGCTATGACGCTTGTGTTTATCTGCCTATTGGCAACCACAAAATTGCAAGACCTTACAGCAGCGCTCGTAACACAATGCAAAATTCCTTATGAATATGCATTTATGTTCACGGCAGCACTACGCTTTGTGCCTGACTTCATTGCTGAAAGTCACGCTGTACAAGAGGCGCGCTTGCCGTGGTTTATCCTTAGAAGGCAACTTCATTAAACGCATGAAATCTTACGCATCCGTTATCCAACCATTGCTTTTAAAATCCTTGGGCCGCTCCGAAACAATGGCGCTATCCCTAGAACTACGCGGATTTGGTGGACCTACATAGCTTTGCAGCGTCCGTAGGATTGAAAACTATGGACTACGCAGTAATTGGTGCTTTGATTGTTACAATACTACTATTTGTTATGTGTAATGAATAAATTAGACAAATTTATAGAGTTAATTGTGTTATAATTAACTTTGAAGAGTAAGGGTATCTTAATTG
>SCPO01000211.1_pt1 | contig 11716 bp, 6 predicted proteins | sample 6106821 | NCBI WGS metagenome assembly SCPO01 (sample SAMN10720448, study PRJNA508395) | human gut metagenome | isolation source: Participant 2 stool, 0 month | host: Homo sapiens | collected 2017 | reverse complement strand
TTTTATAACGAAAATATATCTGTGCAGCCCAAGTGTTGTACTGAATCCGAAGACTTACTATGTGTGGATCATGCGATATGCACACAGTACAAGCGGAAAGACAGACATTAACAATATCACTTCGCTGATGAAGTGTCTGGAAAATAAAAGCAGACTGGTAACACAGACCGGTATTGAAACACAGATTCCGGCATTTTGGGTGGAAGAGCTTTCCAGAAGAATTTATACGATCGTGCGTTATGTAAGCCCGAAAAAAGTAAAAATGCCGTTTGGAAAAAGAATCGAGCTTTTAAAATATTTCCGCACAGCAGCAGTGTTTCAGCAACCGACAGATAAAAAGAAAACGAAAGCATTTAAGAAGCAGTCGAAGCCAGGCTGGCTGATCTGGCACTTATTTGATAAGAAGCATTACTGGCTGTTATACTTTCTGGTAACAGGCAAACAAAGGCTGTCAGAGAAATAAGGAGCAGGGAACATGAAAGAAAAGTCAATCAAATTAAACGCAGTGCTCAATGTTATGAAAACAGTATTGTCTCTGGTATTTCCACTGATCACATTTCCGTATATCACACGAGTACTTCAGGTAAATGCGATTGGAAAATACGATTTTTCCGTATCGGTTATCAGTTACTTTTCTCTGATTGCAGCTCTTGGTATCACCACTTATGCTGTAAGAGAAGGCACAAAATACCGGGGCGATCAGGAAAAAATGAATCAGTTCGCAAGCGAGATTTTTTCTATCAATCTTTATGCAACGATCGTATCGTATATCCTGTTATTTTTGGCACTTATGTTTGTAGACAAGCTGAAGAGCTATAATATCGTGATCGGGATCCTCAGCCTGGAAATTCTGCTGGCAACGCTGAGCGTTGTCTGGATTTATAATATATATGAAGATTTTGGTTATATTACGTTTGTTACGTTTATTCTTCAGTTCGTATCTATCATCCTGATGCTGCTGTTTGTACACAGTGCAGATGACCTTTACAAGTATGTTATTATTTCCGTTATTTCAAGCAGCGGTTCCGGATTGTTTATGTTTTTTCATGCAAGAAAATATGTGCAGCTGCATCTGGTCAAAAAACCACCTCTGAAACATTTAAAACCGATTATGATCGTGTTTTCGACAACAATCGCTGCAACTATCTATATCAGTTCAGATACAACAATTCTTGGATGGCTGACGGACGATTATCATGTTGGAATTTACGGAACAGCAGCCAAAATCTACAAAATTGTAAAACAGGTGCTCAATGCAGTTGTGGCAGTTGTCATTCCAAGATTTGCATTTTATATCGGAACACAGGAAAAAGATAAGATATTACAGCTTGGAAAAAAACTGATTGATTATATGGTAGCAATATGCTGTCCGGCTATGGTGGGGCTGTTCTGCCTGAGTAAACCGATTGTAGAAGAATTTGCAGGAGTTTCTTACAGTGCGGCCTATGTGCCGCTGCAGCTGCTCAGTATTGCCCTTGTCTTTGCTGTCTTTGCAAACTTTTTTTCCAACTGTGTGTTGATTTCTTACAAAAAAGAAAAAATTGTTATGTTTGCGACAATCCTCAGTGCAGTGATAAATATTGTACTGAATTTTATCCTGATTCCAAGATATCAGGAAAGTGCAGCGGCTTTTACGACGATTATCGCAGAAGTATGTGTATGTGTGATATCCGCATACGAGTCAAGAAAAATCATAAAGATCAATTGCACAGCAAGAAATCTGATCTCAACGATCATTGGCTGTGTGGGGATTGTGATCTGCTGTATGCTGGCTGCAAAAGTTATTGAAAATCAGATTTATCTGATTCTTGTATCGGTGATCGTATCGGGACTGGTTTATGCAGTTGTTTTGATTCTGATGAAGAATACAGTTATCACAGATGTTTTGGAGCGTTTTGTCAGAGGAGCAAGAGGCTAAGGGAGAGGAAAAATGCAGGGAAAAAGAAATTCAACAATGGACATTGTAAAGGCAATCGGTATCATTTCTATTGTGATGGGACATTGCTGCTATTCAATCATGATACCAGCCTTGAACGTCAGTGTGGGAGAATTTGTATACAGTTATCATTTAATGGTGTTCTTTTTTGTGGCGGGATTTTTTTACAAAAGAGAATACCATGAGCACCCGGAACAGTATATCGGCAAGCGGCTTTTGAAGCTTGGCGGTATGCTGTTTCTTTATAATACCGTGTTTACGCTGTTACATAACACACTGGTGTCTTTAAAAATGATCAGCAGCACCGAACATTACAGCATCAGCAAAATGATATCCTGTATTGTTCAGAGTCTGCTGATGAAGTACACCGAAGAACTGTTGGGAGCTTGCTGGTTCCTTCCAATGTTTTTCATCGGGACAGCACTGTTTGCGATTGCATTCAGTAAAGCAGAAAAAAGTAAAAAACCGGAATATTGGCATAAGATCATCTGTATTCTGTTTGCTGCTGTTGCATTATATGCAAACAGTCGGGAGCTGACCTGGGAATACTGGATACAGACTTCAATTCTGGCGGTTCCGATTATGTACATTGGTTACTTTGCAAAACAGAAATGGGACAAACTCGACAAAGGGATTACCTGGTATGGAACTATTTTAAGTGCTGCCGTGATTCTTGGAATCTTAAATCGTATGCCGGGAAGTATTGAACTTTCGGTCAATCAGATCTTACATCCGGTACTTTTTTATCCGGTGACCTTGCTTGGTATTTATTTCTGTATTGGGCTTGCAAAAATACTTGGCAAAAATCCATATACAGAAAAATTTTTCTCACTGGTCGGAAAAGAAAGCTTTCACATTATGGCACTGCATTTTCTTGGATTTAAGATCGTGGATCGTATTTATTCAGCAGTGTATGGCATTGCAGATGCTGAAAAAATTGGAAAATTTCCACATTCAGATTACAGTCTGCACATCAGTTATGTGATTGCAGGTGTACTGATTCCACTGTGTTTGATCACATTGGTTCGAAAAATTCAAAAATATGGTCATTTTGTGAAAGAAATGTAAAACATGCTTTTCAAACAAAACAGAGGAGATTTTTACATTGACTTTTACATTTAGATAAATATACTATAAATTAGGAATTAAAATCGTGTTGCTTGGTAAAAGTAACCAGAGCGACATCGCAGTGCAAAATTGCATTGCAGCATGAGGAGGAAATAAATGAAAAAAAGAATGCATAAACTTTGCACGATTCTGACAGCATCCGCTTTACTTGCAATGTCTGTCACAGTATATGCAGCAGAAGGGGAGAATACAGAGGCAGGATTTCAGCCTGCAGAAGAAGGGACTGTACAGTCTGCGGATACCGAGCAGACACAGGAGACAGCTTCAGAGCAGACAGAAGAGAAAGATCCGGAAGAAAACGGATTAGATTCTTTCATTTATATAAGAGAAAAAGAAGATAAAACAACCGGAAAAGCAAAAGTAAAAAAAGTAACGATCGAAGAATTAAAAAAAGAGATCGATGCAAATCAAGTACCGGAACTGGCAGCGGTTGTTTTTCAATTCTCAGATGAAGAGTTTGAGACAGAGGCACTGACGGAGAATACAACTGAATTTGAAACAGAAACTCAGTCAGAAACGACAGAATCTGAAAGTGAAACAGCAACGGAAACAGAAACAGAATCCGAGACAGACAAAGATTCAGAAATCGAGAAATATCCAACCGTAGAACTGAGTGATATGCAGAAAGATATGGTCTATGAGGTAGCAGAGCTTGTTCCACAGACGGTTGTGATCTTCAACCAGTGTGAGCTGGAAAATAATCTGGTGTTTACAGACTGCAAGGAAGTGAAGGCAGTTACCGTTCTGAAAGCAGACACAGAGAAAGAACTGAAAAAAGCAATCCAGAAATACGACCTGGAAAAAGAATATGCAGATTATCTTGAACTCCAGAGTGAAAAGAAATCTGCGTCAAAAGGACAGGCACGTACGACAAGTACATCAAGTTCAGGCAAAAGCCTTGCAGTGCCACAGACGTCCACTCAGACAGAGAGTCAGACTTCCACTACACCGTCAAACCGTGTGGCAGGAAGCAATTCGACATCAGGCAGCAGTTCTTCAGGAAGTTCCGGTTACGGATCATCAGGCAGCTCTGCATCAGGAAGCAGTTCAACATCCGGGACAACAACAACCGGACAAAAAGACGTTACATTCAAATTTGAGCCGGATGAGGTATACAGCGGAGAAGAGAGCATTTCAGCAACTTACAGCGTATCCAGCACAAAAGAGATTACATATGGAAAAGTAACGATTAACTATGATACCAATGCGATGAAATACGATGATTCCAATGCGGAGGACAGCGACGCACTGGAAGGTATGACGATCAAAGTTATCAAGCCGACAGACAGTGCCGGAACGGAAGGAAAGATTGTGATTGAATTTTCATCAACAACACCGAAAAAGCTGAAAGGAACTCTGGTAGATCTCTGGTTCAATCTGACAGGCAATGCAACAACCGGTCAGCAGTTCAATATCAGCATGACCGTAGATGAATTAAGAAACGGATCGACCAATCTGACATCTGAAGTGGAGACAGCAAGTATGGTAGCACAGCCGGATGGAGAGGAAGAAACAGAAACAGAAACACCTGCTACAACTTCCACACCATCAACAACAGCATCGACAAGTGCATCATCCTCTTCAACAACATCAGGTTCGAGTTCCACAACGACAACCCAGAATGCACCAAAGACGGGAGATGCAACCAATATTCCGGCTATGGTTCTTCTGATGGCAGGTTCGGCAGCAGTATATATCAAAGCAAGAAAGAGAGTATAGCAATAAATGTATAGACGAAACATAGCAGCGGCAGCAGCCGTCCTGTTTCTTTCTTCAGCCGTTGGCATTTCTGCCTATGCAGCACCACAAAAAGACAACAGTGCGACAGAGGCAGAGACAGAAACTGAAACGGAAACTGAGACACAGACGGAAACCGAAACCGAGACAGAAACTCAGGAAACCGAAGCAGCGACAGAGCGAGAAGCAGGTTTTGTATCCATAGAAGAGATGCCGTTTGAAATCGAAACGGAAACTGAGACAGAAAGCAGCGATCAGACTGAGACAGAAACGGAAACGGAGCAGAAAATAGAGTCACCAAAAGTAGAACAGACTTTTCGTTTCTTTCAGGTAGAAAAGAAATATGCTGTATCAAAAAGAGATGATGTTTATCTCTATGAAAAGAAAAACACAAAATCCGATAAAGTAGGAAAGATCAATGCACTTGGCGTATTGCATATTCTGGAAGAAGACGACGATGGCGAATGGTATTATGTAGAATCCGGAAAAGCCAGAGGCTTCATAAAAGCAAAATATGTATGGGCAGACGAAAAAGCGGAACGTTATGTAAAGCATAAAAAAGAAAAGAATATAGAGACAGCCGAAGTTCTCAAAGAAGCTTATGAAAATAAGGCGTTTCTGCATACACAGACAACTGCATACAAAGCAGTAGCCAAAAAGAAATACGCCCTGACGAAAAAGAGAATCAAAATCTATGATTCTATTCCGCAGGAAGAAACCAAAAACAATAAAAAAGAAGAAACAGAAAAAGAAACGCAGGAAAGTACTGCCTCAGAAAGTGAAAAACAGAGCAGCAGTGTGACAGAGGGCGAAACGCAGGATAATTCTGCGAAAGAGAGCGAAACGCCGGACAGTGCTTCCGGGGAAAGTGAAACACAGGAATCCGAGAAAAAGAAAAGCACAGATCAGAAATCGGAGAAGAGTGAAGATACAGAAAAGGACCAGGAGCCGGAGGTAGTAGGTACACTGGCAAAAGGCGGACTGTGTTATATTCTGGATGATGAGGATCAGGAATGGAGTTATGTAGAATCAGATGATGTCAGGGGATTTGTACAGACAAAGCAGCTCGAAACCGGAAAAGAAGTGAAAAAAGAGATCGAAGAAAAAGGCGAGGATACTTATGCCCTTGCTAAAGCAAAAGTAAAACCGGAAGACAACAAAGCCTGCTATTACACGGTAACTTCCGTAAAAGAAGCTTCTGTATCAGGACTGATCCGCACCTCTATGTTAGAATATGCGAAGCAGTTCCTGGGTAATCCTTATGTATGGGGAGGTACCAGTCTGACAAAAGGGGCAGACTGCTCCGGTTTTGTACAGAGCATTTATGCAGAATTTGGTTACAGCATTCCGCGTGTGGCGGAAGACCAGGCAGAATGTGCCACCAAAATACCGGTAGAAGATGCATTGCCGGGCGATCTGATCTTTTATCAGAGATCGGATGGTTATATTTATCATGTAGTTATGAGTACTGGTGACGGCGGAACGATCGAGGCACACAGCAGTGCCACGGGCATTATAGAAAGCACTGTAAATGAAAACGATGCAGTATGGGCAGTCCGTATTATTTCAAATGAGGATACAGACATACTGGATGCATTGAAGAAAAAGGATATGGCAGCAGATTACTATGATAATGCTGTTATAGCGAAGAGCACAGAATATGGTTCATACCTTGGCAAATTTAAGCTGACAGCATATTGCAGCTGTCCGATCTGTTGTGGAGTCTGGTCAGGCGGACCTACGGCGAGCGGAGCAATGCCGACGATCGATCATACGGTAGCTATGGCAGGACTGCCATTTGGAACCGAATTGATCATCAATGGACAGGTCTATACAGTAGAAGATCTGGGAACGCCATATGGACATGTAGATATCTATATGAATAACCATCAGGCGGCACTGCAGTTTGGTGTTCAGTACAGTGATGTGTATCTGAAAAAATAAAGAAGAATAAATATTTGATATGGGCAATTTCTTATTTATATTCAAGAAGGAATTGTCCATATTTTTATATCAGATGTGAGATGAAAAAAGTAAATTTCACTTTGCAAGTGAACCATGAAAAAATAAATAAAGAAAAAGCAAAAAATCAGTTGACATTTCAAAATGAATTTATTATAATGAATGAGCGTCACAGAGATGTGAGCACAATATCAGACGAATTGCTGATTCAGGAGAAGTACTCAAGTGGCTGAAGAGGCGCCCCTGCTAAGGGTGTAGACCGTTTACGCGGTGCGAGGGTTCAAATCCCTCCTTCTCCGTTCAACATTCTAAGATATTTTTTTATGCCCTTAATTCTTTGAAAAACAACTTGAAAAAAATAAATCAAAAAAGTTGTTGACAAAAAGAAAGAGAAGTGGTAAGATATCAAACGTTGCGGCGGAAACGCAGAAACAACGGAGCCTGAGAGATACAGGCAGTCAGGGAATCATCCAGACGATCCGGGGACGGAATCAAAAAGATGAAAAAAGTACTTGACAAACCGGAAAAACTTTGATAGAATATCAGAGTTGCTGCGAAAGAGACAAAGCAACACAGTCTGGTACGACTTAAGAAGTTCGAAAGAGCTTCGAAAAAAAGTTTAAAAAAGTACTTGACAAGCACAAAGAGATGTGCTAAAATAACAAAGCCGACGCGAACAGCGAACGGCACAAACGAAAAGATGAACCTTGATAATTGAACAGTGACAACCTTGAAAATTCAAGAGAAAAGTTCTGAAAACGAACCTTAAACAGTAAAACAAGGATGGATTAGCCAAGAGTTAATCCTGACTGGACAAATTTTTATTATGAGAGTTTGATCCTGGCTCAGGATGAACGCTGGCGGCGTGCTTAACACATGCAAGTCGAGCGAAGCACTTAACTTTGATTCTTTCGGGATGAAGAGTTCTGTGACTGAGCGGCGGACGGGTGAGTAACGCGTGGGTAACCTGCCTTGTACAGGGGATAACAGTTAGAAATGGCTGCTAATACCGCATAAGACCACAGCACCGCATGGTGCAGGGAAAACTCCGGTGGTATGAGATGGACCCGCGTCTGATTAGCTAGTTGGTGGGGTAACGGCCTACCAAGGCGACGATCAGTAGCCGACCTGAGAGGGTGACCGGCCACATTGGGACTGAGACACGGCCCAAACTCCTACGGGAGGCAGCAGTGGGAATATTGCACAATGGGGAAACCCTGATGCAGCGACGCCGCGTGAGCGAAGAAGTATTTCGGTATGTAAAGCTCTATCAGCAGGGAAGAAAATGACGGTACCTGACTAAGAAGCCCCGGCTAACTACGTGCCAGCAGCCGCGGTAATACGTAGGGGCAAGCGTTATCCGGATTTACTGGGTGTAAAGGGAGCGTAGACGGCAAGGCAAGTCTGATGTGAAAGCCCGGGGCTCAACCCGGGACTGCATTGGAAACTGTCTGGCTCGAGTGCCGGAGAGGTAAGCGGAATTCCTAGTGTAGCGGTGAAATGCGTAGATATTAGGAGGAACACCAGTGGCGAAGGCGGCTTACTGGACGGCAACTGACGTTGAGGCTCGAAAGCGGAGCAAACAGGATTAGATACCCTGGTAGTCCACGCCGTAAACGATGAATACTAGGTGTCGGGGAGCAAAGCTCTTCGGTGCCGCCGCAAACGCAATAAGTATTCCACCTGGGGAGTACGTTCGCAAGAATGAAACTCAAAGGAATTGACGGGGACCCGCACAAGCGGTGGAGCATGTGGTTTAATTCGAAGCAACGCGAAGAACCTTACCAAGCCTTGACATCCCATTGACAGAGCATGTAATGTGCTTTCCCTTCGGGGCAGTGGTGACAGGTGGTGCATGGTTGTCGTCAGCTCGTGTCGTGAGATGTTGGGTTAAGTCCCGCGAGCGCAACCCCTATCTTCAGTAGCCAGCGGTTTGGCCGGGCACTCTGGAGAGACTGCCAGGGATAACCTGGAGGAAGGTGGGGATGACGTCAAATCATCATGCCCCTTATGGCTTGGGCTACACACGTGCTACAATGGCGTAAACAAAGGGAAGCGAGCCTGCGAGGGGGAGCAAATCCCAAAAATAACGTCTCAGTTCGGATTGTAGTCTGCAACTCGACTACATGAAGCTGGAATCGCTAGTAATCGCGAATCAGAATGTCGCGGTGAATACGTTCCCGGGTCTTGTACACACCGCCCGTCACACCATGGGAGTCGGCAACGCCCGAAGCCAGTGACCCAACCGAAAGGAGGGAGCTGTCGAAGGCGGGGCCGGTAACTGGGGTGAAGTCGTAACAAGGTAGCCGTATCGGAAGGTGCGGCTGGATCACCTCCTTTCTAAGGAAAAGAAGAAGTAAAGGAAAAAGAAGCTGTTCAATTATGAGGGTTCATAGGAATCCAATATTTCCGGTGGCGATGCGGTTAGGGGACACACCCGTTCCCATCCCGAACACGATGGTTAAGACCTAATCGGCCGATGGTACTGCACTGGAGACGGTGTGGGAGAGCAGGTGGCTGCCGGATCAAAATTAAATAATACATAACAACCAATATGGGGGTGTAGCTCAGTTGGGAGAGCACCTGCCTTGCAAGCAGGGGGTCAAGAGTTCGAATCTCTCCATCTCCATTCGGTAATCAGAAAACAGAAGTTTTGCTGGTTGCCACATGTACCTTGAAAACTGCATATAGAAAATAAATTCAAAATATCTAACAAGTTAGATAGACATCCGAGGAAGTTATCAAATAGGTAACAATCCAAGAGAAGACAACTCAGAAAAATGTCACCTGAGCCATGAATGTAACGCTATACATTCATAGGTGGTTAAGCGAATAAGAGCGCAGGGTGGATGCCTTGGCACTAAGAGCCGATGAAGGACGTGATAAGCTGCGAAAAGCTTCGGGGAGGAGCAAATATCCATTGATCCGGAGATATCCGAATGGGGAAACCCGGCAGAGAAGATCCCGCCAATCCATAACGTATGGAAGGGAACCCGGGGAACTGAAACATCTAAGTAGCCGGAGGAAAAGAAAGAAACATCGATTCTGGGAGTAGCGGCGAGCGAAACCGGAGGAGCCTAAACCAGCGTGCGTGCATGCTGGGGTTAAGGACTGCAACAAGTGACCGGAAGGTTAACAGAATGGTTTTGGGAAAACCAGCCATAGAGGGTGAAAGCCCCGTATGTGAAAACCGGAAGGAGCGGCAGGATCCAGAGTACTACGAGACACGTGGAACCTTGTAGGAAATCGGGGGGACCACCCCCCAAATACTTTAGTGACCGATGGCGATAGTACTGTGAAGGAAAGGTGAAAAGGACCCCGGGAGGGGAGTGAAAGAGAACCTGAAACCCTGTGTTTACAAGCTGTGGAACATCATTATTCGATGAACCGCGTACTTTTTGTAGAACGGTCCGGCGAGTTACGCTTACTGGCAAGGTTAAGCACTGAAGGTGCGGAGCCGGAGGGAAACCAAGTCTGAATAGGGCGATGAGTCAGTAGAGAGTAGACCCGAAACCGGGTGATCTACCCATGTCCAGGATGAAGCTGCCGTAAGAGGTAGTGGAGGACCGAAACGCACATCCGTTGAAAAGGGTGGCGATGGTGTGGATAGGGGAGAAATTCCAATCGAACCCGGAGATAGCTGGTTCTCCTCGAAATAGCTTTAGGGCTAGCCTCGTATTAGTCTAGTGGAGGTAGAGCACTGAATTTCCTAGGGGGCGTCAAAGCTTACCGAAGAATATCAAACTCCGAATGCCATATAGATGATGTACGGGAGTCAGACTGCACGAGATAAGTTGGGCAGTCAAAGGGAAAGAGCCCAGACCGCGAGCTAAGGCCTCCCCAAAAGTGTCCGTTAAGTGGAAAAGGATGTGGGATTTCGAAGACAACTGGATGTTGGCCAGAAGCAGTTTCATACATTAAAAGAGTGCGTAATAGCTCACTAGTCGAGAGGTCCTGCGCCGAAAATGTCCGGGGCTGAAACACAACACCGAAGCTGCGGAACCCGCAAGGGTTGGTAGAGGAGCATTCTTAAAGGAACGAAGCAGTACCGTAAGGAGCTGTGGACTTTTAAGAAGAGAGAATGCCGGAATGAGTAGCGAGAGTAAGGTGAGAATCCTTACGGCCGAATATCCAAGGCTCCAGGGTAAAGCTGATCTGCCCTGAAGTCGGGACCTAGCGAGGCCGAGAGGCGTAGCCGATGGACAACAGGTTGAGATTCCTGTACTACAGTATGACAGAACTGTGGGGACGCAGAAGGAGAGCACTACCTGGAATGGAATCCAGGGGCAAGCACAGGAGGGGTACGGCTGGAAAAACCGCCGTGCAACCCAAAGGTGTGACGCATACCGAACTAAAGTAGGGAAATGTGTGAGCCGGCTGCCGAGAAAAGCCGCTATTGTTTGTACTGTACCCGTACCGTAAACCGACACAGGTGGATGAGGAGAGAATCCTAAGGCCGACGGAAGAAGCATTGCTAAGGAACTCGGCAAAATGACCCTGTAACTTCGGGAGAAAGGGTGCCTCGAAAGAGGCCGCAGAGAATAGGCCCAAGCAACTGTTTAGCAAAAACACAGGTCTATGCAAAACCGCAAGGTGAAGTATATGGGCTGACGCCTGCCCGGTGCTGGAAGGTTAAGGGGAGATGTCAGGAGACGAAGCATCGAACTTAAGCCCCAGTAAACGGCGGCCGTAACTATAACGGTCCTAAGGTAGCGAAATTCCTTGTCGGGTAAGTTCCGACCCGCACGAAAGGCGTAATGATTTGGGCGCTGTCTCGGCAATGCATCCGGTGAAATTGAAGTGCCAGTGAAGATGCTGGCTCGCCAGGACGGAAAGACCCCATGGAGCTTTACTCCAGCTTGATACCGGGATCGGTATTGTATGTACAGGATAGGTGGGAGGCTGAGAAATGGTGACGCCAGTCGCGCGGAGCCGCTGTTGGGATACCACCCT
>SCPO01000826.1_pt1 | contig 11785 bp, 16 predicted proteins | sample 6106821 | NCBI WGS metagenome assembly SCPO01 (sample SAMN10720448, study PRJNA508395) | human gut metagenome | isolation source: Participant 2 stool, 0 month | host: Homo sapiens | collected 2017 | reverse complement strand
ATTTACCAGCGGCTTGCCCGCAGATGGTAAACAAAGCCATGATCCCGGTCAGGATCAGATAAAACCAGGTGGTTGTATTGGAAAACCAGGTGGTAAAGAAGGACAGCATCAGATACGCCGCAAACTGCGCATACAGAAGATATCCCAGCGGATTACGCATTCTGAGTTTCACCACAAGAATATAGGCAATAGCTCCCAGAATGCAGAAAAGAAGTACTCCGATCCATCCAAAATCATAATAGGAATCGTAGAACAGCGTTAGGGTCGTCAGCTCGGTCTTATCCACATAAATCGGAAAATTGATCAGCTGAGGAAAGAAAAACTTCAGCCCCGACAGCGCCCACAGTGGAAACAGCCCCAAGGCCAAAGCTGTGCCCCGGAAGCGCGCCTACCAGGAAGTTGAAATTATCGTAGTTATTCGCAATATAGATATATGGCTGGCTGACGAAGATCGGCATAGAGGCGTTCTTCATCTCAAAAATCCCGTTCAGATATTCAATGTTGTGACTCCTTGCCACCGTCAGAATCAGATAAAACGGAATCATTACCAAAAGTCCGAAAAGCCAGCCCGGATGGAACAGTTTCTGCAGGGAAATGTAGGTAAATGCTGCCAGCAGCACTGCGAACACCAGCTGGAAACGGGATACGCAGAGAATCGGGATCAGCAGGGAGATGGCTGTCATGACCAACGCCGCAAGGAGAAGTCTCTCGCTTCCCCTTCCATTGCGCATATGAACATAAAGCACCGTCAGAGACGGAACCAGCACACAGGATACCGTGAAATAATGGATTCCCGTGAGATGGAATTTGAGTATGCATGTGGAACCCGCGCAAAACAGCGGTACATAGCCCAGTATAACTGCCTCTGCGACAAAGCATCCAAGAGATAATACGGTAAGGCCGCAGATCATGGCAAAAACCGGCCTGGAGTCCCCGGAAAAGCTTCTCCACCTACCATAGCCGTCGTAACCGGAACCGTACACGCGGACCAGAATTTCGAAAACCAGCCAGAACCCTATGTACGCCAGAAACAGACAAAACCAGGTCATGTTCGACCAGTCGGTCTGTAAGCTGCTAAGCTTCAGACAGGCAAGGCCCTCTCCTCCAACCCAGAACAGAGAGAACAGACCACGCAGATGGATCAGGTTCTTATATTTCCGGTAATCCTCCATATAAAGCCAGCCTGCCGCTGCCAGAAGCAGGAGGCCGGATATCAGGTAATGACCAAACCGGGCCAGTATATAAGATGCCAGATAACAGATAAGATAAACTGCCATGATCGTCTCTCCTCGTGAATGTGTTTTCTTCTTTTTATAAATGGCTGCCGCCTGCAGCGCAGGTGACAGCCAGTATATTTGTTTAAGCCTGACCAGCCATAAATTCCCTCATGTACAACTCTACCTCCGCAGCGGTGGCAAAGCTCATTGCCTTGTCCGCAACCGCCTGAAGCTCCTGGGTGCTGTATCCGGTAATCAGCTTTCTGGAATACAGAATGGCAGATGCGCTCATGCTGAACTCATTTAAGCCAAAGGCCAGAAGCAGCGGAATCATGAGCGGATCGCTTGCCGCCTCGCCGCACATGCCTACCATAATGCCCGCCTCGCGGCCACAGGTGATAATGCGCTTAATGCTGCGCAGCACCGCCGGGTTAAAGGTGGAATACAGGTAAGAAACCTTGTCATTTCCGCGGTCCACGGACATGGTATACTGGGTCAGGTCGTTGGTTCCAATGCTGAAAAATGCTGCCTCCTTCGCGAACACATCTGCCATCAGGGATGCTGCAGCGGTCTCCACCATGATACCAACTTCAATATCTTTCTTATATGGGATGTTCTGTTCATCCAGTTCTTTCTTGATTTCTTCAATCAGGGCCTTTGCCTCGCGAAGCTCCTCAATGCAGGTTACCATTGGCACCATGATCTTAATGTTGCCGTAGGCACTGGCACGAAGCAGGGCGCGAAGCTGCGGTTTGTATACATCGTCCTTCCGGTCCAGACAGAAACGGATGGCCCGGTAGCCCAGGAACGGATTCTCGTCTTTGGTAAGTCCCATATACGGAATCTCTTTGTCTCCGCCGATATCCAGGGTACGGATGATAACTGGCTTGCCCTTTAAGCCCTCTGCCACCGTCTTGTAAGCCTCAAACTGCTCTTCTTCCGTCGGCATAGCCGTGCGGTCCATGAATAAAAACTCGGTACGAAACAGGCCTACACCCTCGCCGTCATACTGGAGTACCTTTTCCAGATCCTCCGGCTTGCCAATGTTGGCAACCAATTCAATGCGCACACCGTCTTTGGTCACAGTCGGCTTTCCGATGTACTGTTCCAGTTCTTTTCTCTTTCAGGAATTTCTCACGCTTTGCGGAGAAATCATCCACCACGTTCTGATCTGGATCTATATAGACAGTTCCCTCACTGCCATCCAGAACAATCACGTGGCCGTTCTCTACCTGATTCATCAGATCCGGTACCGCTACCACGGCCGGAATTTCCAGAGCACGGGCCAGAATCGCGCTGTGGGAAGTCTTACCACCAAGCTCAGTCACAATACCGGCTACATTCTCCGGCTTGATTCCTGCTGTCATGGATGGGGTAAGATCTTTTGCTACCAGAATGGTTCCTGCCGGAAGGGAAGCAATATCCACGCTCTCCACGCCAAGCAGCTCCCGCTGCATACGAGTCTTGATATCCCGCATGTCAGTTGCTCTCTGCTGCATCAGTTCGTCATCCATAGACGCGAACAAATCCGCGTAGGTGGTGCAGACCTGCTCAATGGCATATTCCGCACAGATGCTCTCCCCGGTAATAGCCGTCTCAATCTCTCCAGTCAGCATCGGATCCATCAGAAGCATCATGTGGCCCTGCATAATCTCTGCTTCCTTCTCCCTACTCTGGTCGCGAGATCTGCCGCAAGCTCCTCCGTTTCTTAAGAGTCAGGTCGAGCGCGCCCTTAAACGCTCCACCTCTGCTGCCGCGTCACGGACAGTCTCCCGTTTGATCACCAGTTCTTTTTCTTCTACGATCACAGCGTTCCCAATGCCGATACCAGAAGAAGCGTTAGTACCCTTTAACATGATACGTCCTCCTTATTAATTATTAATTTGTATATGAAACCGCAAAGTCAGATTTCGCGGATATCATCTCTCTGTGGTCTTTTACTCCCCAAGACCGCTTTCGATCACTCCAATGATCCCGTCCAGAGCTTCCTGCTCATCCGGACCCTCGCAGATGAACTCTACCTCGTCGCCGCATTTGATGCAGGCTCCGAGCACGCTGAGAACACTTTTGCGTTGGATGTGGCATTGCCAAAATGAAATTTAATGGATGATTTGTACTTGATGGCTTCATTGCAAAGCACCCCGGTTGGGCGAAGATGAAGTCCTGATACGTTTTTGATAACAATTTTTCTGCTAACCATGTTATCCCTCTTTCTGTCAGCCGGCATTTGCGCCGTTTGTCTCTGTGTCCTGCGACTTTGTAATATCACTTTCCGATCCGTTTTCTGTCTCGGCAGTTTCTTCCTCTGCCGCGGTTGTCTGTTCCATCTGTGCGGCAGGACCGCCCGCTGTAACTTCCACGGTAAACGCGGAAACGGAAATCAGTTTAAAGTTTTTCCCGAGTCCGCTCATGCTTAAGGTTCCATTATGGGTTCCCAGCTGCATGCCGGACAGGTTGATGGCCGCCTTCAGATCGGTGGCCTTTAAGGTATCGAGGTCTTCCTTCAGACCCTGGAGTTTCACCTCGATGCGCCGGCGACAGATGATAATGATAATAATCTGCGCCATTTTCCATGGAAATATCCGACTCACTCAGGCTTATCATCCTGGTAGTGAGCTGTTCTACCTTCAGGCGTATGGTCACGTTTGCGTCGTCCGCATTGGCCAGACTTACATCCTCCGGAAGATAATCGTTTAAATTAACGGTCACCACCTTATCCTGCGTTGCTCCCGAAACACTGAGCGCAGAGGACGGAATGGTGATCTTGTTCACAGATGCCAGGCTGTTTTAAGCCAAGCACGGAAACATTCTTGATACTGCACTCCACGCCGGTATACTGATAGCCGGAGGCTGCGGTTCCAGTCACTTCAAAGTCAAGCGGAAGTGTCTTCACCTTGCTGATTTCCAGATTGTACTGGATTTCCGACGGACTGACACTCACACGGTCACTGACGGTGATCTCATTGCCGTTGGCATCGTAAAACACCGGTTCTGCCGTCCCCTCCGTGCTGCTTTCCAGTCCATTTACATTCAGTTCGATTCCACATGATTGATCAGGCCAACCTGAGAAGTCGGGCCCTCCACCGTTACATGATCCGGTGTCAGGACGGCCTTGTTAACCGCATAATCTTCCGCGAGATTTCCATAGGTGTTCATGATCAGAGAGAACTGCTTGCTCTGGAGTTCTTCTGTCTGAATGCGCACTACACCCGGACGGCTTTCCGCATTGGAAATCAGCTCCTTGTTATTCAGTACCTCGATTTTTACCTGTACGGATCCGGTTACATCATACAGCTCAGCCAGATCCACATAAGCGCGGAAATCTGAGGAACGGATCTTGTAGGCATCTTTTGTCCGCACATCAAAATATACCGTTACTGTGTCTTTTCCGCCAAGTTCATAGGTTCTTCCTGCCTTGGTCAGTACCTGTTCGTTTACGATCTCCAGTGGAACTTCTTTGCTTCCGGTCACTTCCGGATTGGAGACATTCACAACGACCAGCCACACAAAAAATGCCAGAAAACAGGAAAGAATCTTAAGTCCAAGATTATTTATCAGTTTTTCTTTCATTTCTGCGTTTTCCCTTCCAGATCTTTAACAGTGTGCCATTGCTCTCTTCCTGGTCTTCGCTACCGCCAGTACCTTGCGCAAATCTTCTGCCGTGGAAATTCTTCTGAGTTTTCCATTCTCCACAACAGAAACTCTTCCGGTCTCCTCGGACACGACCACGGTGAGACTGTCTGTGACTTCACTGATGCCAACCGCAGCGCGGTGTCTGGTTCCCAGATCCTTGCTGATGGTCATATTGTCAGACAGCGGCAGATAACAGGTTGCCGCTGTAACGCGGTTGCCGCGAATGACTACCGCACCGTCATGAAGCGGTGTGTTGTGCTCAAAAATATTGATCTGGAGCTGGCTGCTGACCAGTCCGTTGATTTCAATACCGGTACGCTCAATCTCTTTCAGGGAAACTTTCCGCTCAATGACCATGAGGGCACCGGTCTTCACCTTTGCCATCTCGAAGGTTGCCTTGACGATTTCATTGACTGTGCGGTCAGTAAAGCCCTGATTCTCCTGATTGCTTTCAAGAGAAAAAATCTCAGAGATCAGGTTTCTGCTTCCCAGCTGTTCCAGGGCTTTACGCAGTTCCGGCTGGAAGATGATCACCAGTGCCGTTACCGCAATACCACCTGTTCTTCCCAGGATCCAGAGGATCGTGTCCCAGTGAAAGATGGCTGCCGCTACCGCAAATGCCATGATCATGGCAATGCCTCTCAGCAGATACCAGGCTTTGGTACTCTTGATCCATAACAATGCATAATATACCAGGATCGTCAGTATGATGATCTCGGTCAAATTGAAAATGTAATTTTGGCAAAAGGAGATCCAGGAGCGCATGCCCTGAAAACCATCTCCAAATCCTGGAATATGCCAGTCATACCTGGTCCTCTTTCTATTCTATATTAATACAACCTATTCTCGCGCCCTGCGGTCATGCCTGCCGCGGGCCGGGTTGTTGATGCGCTGTACTTTTACATCAGTCCGCGCCACTGCTACCTTCGGCACGGCCTTTACATAGTACACGTAATCATCATCCTCATACTGGACATATTCCGTCCGTGTATAATCTACCGTAAACACAAAGAAATGATACAGCAAAGCCACCGCCAGGGAAATTAGCGCCCCAATCAAAAGCTTCGGCACCGGCATGGATACATGGAAGATGAAATCTCCCACAAACACGGCTGCCAGCTGCGCGATGGTTCCGGTCACAATGGCAATTTCCCAGGCATAATCCAGTGACATATTGTGGAGCAGGTATACACAGAGAATGCCAACCACACATACCATGATCATGACCATCATCTCCTGGCTGGAGAAGGCCGCGGATGATCTGGACAAACTTCTGTGTAATGTCCACTGACGCGTCATTGGTCAATACACCCGCATTCTGTTTTACATAGGAAATAATGTAATAAATCACAACACCGCTGCCCACCGGAATCACGGTGAGAAGGCTTCCTGCCAGACCTGCCAGAAGTGGAACCGCAAATGGAATCTTCAGCAGAAATGCCATGGGTGTCAGCACCAGCCAGAAGCTGTCTCCCGGCTGAAACCCGTAATACAGCAGGATCAGGATGATCAGGATAACTGCCGTGATCAGCGCTGTCTCCATGGATACCGCATAGATATGCGCCAGCATGACGGCTCCAAGCAGGCATCCGATTGCTCCATAGGGCAGAAACGCGCTCACAAGCGCCACTGCCAGCAAAGCCACAGGCCCCGTAAGTTCCGTGCGATAGCCAATATTTCCGTTTAACAGAGCCATAGCAGCCAGACTGTATAAAAATTTGATGACGCCGTTTACCGGTGTCGCGTATTTTCCGTAAAATGATTTCAGCCGTTCTTTAAGTACGAGAAACATCATCATAGCGGCTGCCCTCCTTTGTCAGTTCTCTGGTACGGCTCTGAACGTCATAACGTTTCTCCAGCCGTTTCAGCTTTGCGATGTAGACCCGCATGCCACGCCTTGCGTATTCATAGCGTTTGCTGCTGACAAGCCAGGTAATGATGAGATACAGCACCAGCCCTGCCGCGTATAATACCGCGCCTGCTTTGGCCGCGCCGACCACCTCATCAAGTTCCATAACATTTAAAAGACGCTCCATGCTGTAAAGCACCCACATGAGCGCGCATAAAATGAAGCATACGGTATAGGCAAAAAAGGAGCGCAGTATGCGTCCGCTGATATAATCACTGCGGAAATCGCGGTTCGCCGGAAAAATATGTTTCCTCCCGCTTTTCAAACAGAGCAATTCCTGTCATCAGTTTGATCTTGTCTTCATTGAGCATAAAGTCGTTCTCCATTTTCTTTTTGCGTCCGCTGTTCGTCAGCTCGTTACATTGTACCATAATTATTCTGTCAATGCCACCGTTCAAGACGCATTTTTTCCTATATTTTCAGTTCAGAAAATGCCTACCCATGTACAGTAACAGTATAACATAAAATACCGCCATGTAAAACACGGCGGTATTTTAGTTCGTTATCTTATCTTGTTTTAGCGTATTTATTCGTCCACGCTGTAGTTCGGTGCCTCTTTGGTGATGTGGATATCATGCGGATGGCTCTCTTTTAAGGAAGCTGCGGAAATTTTAACAAAACGTCCAGTTTCCTGTAAGGTCGGATGTCTTTCGCTCCGCAGTAGCCCATACCGGAACGAAGTCCGCCGATCAGCTGGAATACAGTATCCTCTACGAGGCCCTTGTAAGCTACACGTCCTTCCACACCTTCCGGTACCAGCTTCTTCGCATCGGACTGGAAGTAACGGTCCTTTTCCGTTCTCCATGGCTGCGATGGAACCCATGCCACGGTAAACCTTGTACTTTCTGCCCTGATACAGCTCGAAGGTTCCCGGGCTCTCATCGCATCCTGCGAAGATGCTTCCCATCATGCAGACATTGGCACCGGCTGCGATAGCCTTTGTCATGTCTCCGGAGTACTTGATACCACCGTCTGCGATGATCGGGATGCCATACTCTTTTGCAACTGTGTAGCAGTCCATAACAGCTGTGATCTGCGGTACACCGATACCTGCAACCACACGTGTCGTACAGATGGAACCAGGTCCGATACCAACCTTGACTGCGTCAACACCAGCCTCGATGAGTGCTCTGGTTGCCTCGCCGGTTGCCACGTTGCCTGCGATGACCTGAAGATCCGGATAAGCTTCCTTGATCATTCTGACGCAGCGCAGTACGTTCTCAGAATGTCCGTGAGCGGAATCCAGGACAACCACATCTACATGAGCCTTCACCAGTGCGCTTACACGGTCTAAAACATTTGCGGTAATACCAACAGCCGCACCACAGAGCAGGCGTCCCTGTTCGTCCTTTGCGGACAACGGATATTTGATCTGCTTCTCAATGTCCTTGATGGTGATGAGCCCCTTTAAGTTGAAGTCATCATCCACGATCGGAAGCTTCTCCACTCTTGCCTTTGCCAGGATACGTTTTGCCTCCATAAGGGTGATACCCTCTTTGGCGGTAACCAGATGCTCGGAGGTCATGCACTCTTTGATCTTCTTGGAAAAATCCTCCTCAAACTTTAAGTCACGGTTGGTGATGATACCAACCAGCTTGCGGCCCTCTGTAATCGGCACACCAGAGATGCGGAACTTAGCCATAAGCTCGTCTGCGTCCTTTAAGGTATGCTCCGGGGAGAGGAAAAACGGATCTGTGATGACACCATTCTCTGAACGTTTTACCTTATCTACTTCCTCTGCCTGCGCTTCAATTGACATGTTTTGTGAATGATACCAATACCACCCTGACGTGCCATGGCAATTGCCATACGGTGTTCTGTAACCGTATCCATGCCGGCGCTCATCATCGGGATGTTCAGCTTGATCTTCTTGGTCAGATAAGTGGTTAAATCTACCTGATTCGGAATAACCTGGGAATAAGCCGGCACCAGGAGCACATCGTCAAACGTAATGCCCTCACCAATAATTGTACCCATTATTCGTTTTCTCTTTCTTTGGTTTTGTTCATAAAGATTCCATGGCAATCGCATGTTTTTATTATTAGCGCAGCTAATATTTCATTGCCGTGGAATCTATTTAACTTATTAATTGCATATTGTAGCAAATTTCTGTCCGCTTGTCAAATACTGTTATTGAATAGGAACGCGCCAACAGAACCATTCCTCAAAATATTACTTATTTTTGCGTCTCTACATCATTCCGCCCATACCGCCGCCTGCAGGCATTGCCGGAGTCTCTTCTTTGATGTTAGCTACTACAGACTCAGTAGTCAGCAGGGTTGCGGATACGCTGGTAGCGTTCTGCAGTGCGCTTCTGGTAACCTTAACCGGATCAAGGATACCAGCCTGGATCATGTCTACATACTCTTCGTTGTATGCATCAAATCCAACACCTACCGGAGACTCTTTTACCTTGTTAATGATAACAGAGCCTTCAAGACCTGCATTTACGGAGATATGGAACAGCGGAGCTTCCAGTGCTTTCAGAATGACCTTGCCGCCGGTCTTCTCATCGCCCTCAAGAGCGTCTACTACAGACTTGATCTCCTGGGTTACATGTACATATGCAGAACCGCCTCCTGCGATGATACCCTCTTCTACTGCTGCTCTTGCTGCAGACAGCGCATCCTCCATACGGAGCTTTGCTTCTTTCATCTCGGTCTCGGTTGCAGCGCCAACACGGATCACTGCTACGCCGCCTGCCAGTTTTGCGAGTCTCTCCTGCAGTTTCTCTTTATCGAACTCAGAAGTGGTCTCTGCGATCTGAGCACGGATCTGGGCAACTCTTGCTGCAATCTCATCCTTGTTGCCGCAGCCGTCAACGATGATGGTGTTCTCCTTCTGTACTTTAACGGATTTCGCACGGCCAAGCTGTTCCATAGTGGTATCTTTCAGTTCCAGGCCAAGCTCCTCGGAGATAACGGTACCGCCGGTCAGGATAGCCAGATCTTTTAACATTTCTTTTCTTCTATCGCCGTAGCCAGGTGCTTTCACACCAACAACGGTGAAGGTTCCTCTTAACTTGTTAACGATCAGGGTGGTCAGAGCCTCGCCCTCGATATCCTCTGCCACGATCAGCAGCTTGGAACCGGACTGTACAATCTGCTCCAGAACCGGAAGGATCTCCTGGATGTTGGAAATCTTCTTATCTGTAATCAGGATGTACGGGTCATCCAGATTTGCTTCCATCTTATCCATATCGGTGCACATATAAGCGGACACATAGCCACGGTCGAACTGCATACCTTCTACCAGCTCAAGCTCGGTCTGCATGGTCTTGGACTCCTCGATGGTGATAACGCCGTCCTTTGGAAACTTTTTCCATAGCGTCAGCTACCATCTCGCCGACCTCATCGTCTGCTGCGGAAATGGATGCGACACGCGCGATGCTCTCACGGCCGGAGATTGGCTGGCTCATCTTTGCGATTGCCTCAACAGCAGCCTCGGTTGCTTTCTTCATGCCCTTTCTTAATACGATCGGGTTCGCACCTGCTGCCAGGTTTTTCATTCCTTCGTTTACCATAGCCTGTGCCAGAACGGTTGCGGTGGTTGTACCATCACCTGCTACGTCGTTGGTCTTGGTAGCTACTTCCTTTACCAGCTGTGCACCCATGTTTTCAAATGGGTCTTCCAGCTCGATCTCTTTCGCGATGGTCACACCATCGTTTGTGATAAGCGGAGCACCGAAAGATTTGTCAAGTACTACATTTCTTCCTTTCGGTCCAAGTGTCACACGAACAGTATCTGCTAACTGATTTACGCCTGCTTCCAGAGCTTTTCTGGCTTCAACGCCATATTTAATCTGCTTTGCCATGATTCAAAATCCTCCAGTTTCTATCATATATACGATGTATTACTCGATTACTGCCAGAATGTCATTCTGCTTTACGACAACGTATTTCTCGTCCTCAACCTCTACCTCGGTTCCGGAGTACTTGGAGTAGATAACCTTGTCACCTGCTTTTACCTGCATGGTGATCTCTTTTCCGTCAACCACACCGCCAGGTCCTACTGCTACAACTTCTGCCTGCTGCGGTTTCTCTTTTGCCTGGCCCGGAAGCACGATACCGGATTTGGTAGTCTCCTCTGCCACAAGCTGTTTTAATACAACCCGATCAAATAACGGTACTAATTTCATGGATAACTCCTCCTTACATCGAATCTTTTTCTTTCATGTATTCTGAATTATCCCCTTCTGATGTACATTACCATTTATAGCACGTGTTGTTAGCACTGTCAAGAGTTGAGTGCTAATTTTATCGATTTTTTATAACTTTCCCCTTTCTTTTTTATTCTCTTCGTATTAGAATTACATTTATAAAGAATATTCGTAACGGCTTGAAAATGAACCTGCAACGCATATTCAAAGAAAGGAGTACAGGGGTATGGCAAAAAAAGCTTTTGGAAAACTGGCAGCCCTCTTAACCATTGCGGAGCTGCTGCAGCCGGCATTTCTTACCTGACGAAATACCGGTCTTTTAACAAGGAACTGGATGAAGACTTCCACGATTTTGAGGATGAAGACGACACCGAAGTGCCGGACAGCACCATGAGCCGCAATTATGTTTCCCTTCATGCCATGCAGATAAGGACGAGTTTCTGGTAGCCGCAGGCGACATGATGAACGCCGCCAAGGATGCTGCCAGTGCCGCAAAAAATATGGTAAAGGATGCCATCGTGGCCGATAACACCCGCGAGGCAGTCAGTGTCGCAAAAGACAGTGCCCAGAAAGCCACCGTTGTCGCGGAAGATACCGTAGAAAAGGCTGAAAGCGCTGCTGAGGACGCTGTGATCAAAACAGAGGACGCCATCGAAAACGCAGCAGAAACCGTATCTGACGCTATGGAAGAGACCGCCGAAAGCTGGCGGACGCTTCCACTACCACCGTCAGTGAAGATACGGAAGCGTAAACAATAACTTATCAAGGAAAAGAAGCAGAGCACAGAGTTTTCGCAAACCCGGGTTCTGCTTCTTTTCCTTTATGCGCCCCAGCATTCCATAAGAAGGCGTATTCCTTCCACAATCT
>SCPO01000778.1_pt1 | contig 11908 bp, 21 predicted proteins | sample 6106821 | NCBI WGS metagenome assembly SCPO01 (sample SAMN10720448, study PRJNA508395) | human gut metagenome | isolation source: Participant 2 stool, 0 month | host: Homo sapiens | collected 2017 | reverse complement strand
ATACATACTCCTGAAGTTTCATCTTCTGACCATTCAAAGAGAATCCTGTATTATTATTGAAATCAAAATAACGGAATCCATAATCTGTCTCGTATGTATCAACTGTAGTACCGTCCATAAGGACTTCTGTTTTCACAGTATAGAGATTTGGGTTGTCGTACTCCAAAGCTTTACGCCTGATACAGTAAAATCTGCCTGTACATCTTTTGATTTACCTTTGTCCACAGTCGCAACTTCGTCTCAAATGTCCCAACCGCCTGCTCTGCCGTTCCGTTTTTCGGATAGATCGTATGTTTTACTTTTACAGATGCATTGTTCTCGGATTCATTTACAACAGTTGTTTTTTACTTTTACCGCAACATTGTTTCCATCTGCATGATCTTTCAGATCCGGTGTCTCAATCTTTGTTCCGTTCTTATCTACATGAACTGTATCGGTTACAACAAAGTCTACGTCTCTGTAAATACCGCTTCCTGAGTAAAACGGCTTGACGGTGTCTGGTGATCTACTTTAACGGCAATCACGTTTTCTTTTCCGAACTTCACATTATCTGTAATATCGAAGAGAATGGTGTATCCGTTCGGATGTGTACCAAGCTTTTTACCGTTTACATAAATAGTTGCATTCATGTAAACGCCGCCGAAGTCGATACTGATTCTCTTACCTTTCAGGCTCTCTCGTCTACAGTAAAGTTTTCCTGTACCATCCTGTACCGCCCGGAAGATATCCGCTTTCCATGCTCCATCTTCTGTGAATATTTCTGGTCGATACTGTAATCATGCGGCAGGTTCACCTGATCCCATGAGGAGTCGTCAAATGCCGGAGTCTGCTCCGCTTGCGTCTCTAAATAGAACTTCCAGTTATCGTTGAAGTTCTGCGTTCTGACCGTTCCGCTGTATTTGTTAAGGAACACCTGCTCCGGCGCTGTGTTTGTCTGCGTCGAAGTTCCCCTTCCAGTTGAACGATCTCACCCTGTGCGTAGGCTGTTGCCGGCAACACCATGCTTCCTGCCAAAGCTGTAGCAAGAACTGCCGAACCTACTTTCTTCCGCAGAGATTTTTCGCAAACTTTTTCGCCCTATGGTTCCGGAGCACTCCTTCGTTCTGAATTTTCACGCATATTCCATGAAACAGAAATAAAGAAAAACGACCTTTTCTCCATGTTACTATGCGTAATATATAAATTACAAAACTTTGTTTATTTTGTATAGATTACCGTAACATTTTGTAAGGTCGTTTTGCTTTTGGCATTTTACTATTTTTATCTTGCTGCTTCACATATTAAAGGGATATTTTTGTGCAGATTTTCATAGTTCTTCCAATAACATCATCAGTTCATCTAATGTCTCTGTCTCATTTACTCTGCGCCGGAGATCTGCCGCTCCTGTCAGTCCTTTCGTGTACCAGGCTACATGTTTGCGCATCTCCCGCATTCCCGCAAATTCTCCGCGATACTGAATCTGAAGCTTTGAATGCCTGAGGATCATATTCCGTATTGCCTCTTTATCAGGTCTGGGCGGAGTTACTCCGTTTTCCTTGCCGATCATTTCCGAAAAGATCCACGGGTTTCCTGTGCGCCTCTTGCGATCATAATTCCGTCGCATCCTGTCGTTTGAACAAGTTCTTCTGCTTTCCGGTGTAGTGACATCGCCGTTTCCGATTACAGGATGAAACCGCCTCTTTCACCTGCCTGATAATGTCCCAGTCCGCCTCTCCGCTATAATGCTGCTCTCGTCCTTCCGTGAACCGCAACCGCCGACGCTCCGCTTCTTCCGCCGCTCTTGCGACTTCGACTGCATTTACATGCGCATCGTCGAACCCTTTTCGGATTTTACCGTAACGGGCTTCTCTATTGCTTTAACGATCGCGTTTACAATCTCATAAACAAGAGAGGGTTTTCATCAAAGCAGACCCTCCCCGTTTTTACAACTTTCGGTGCGGACACCCCATATTGATATCGAGGAATCGCAAAGGACGTTCTTCAATCCTTTTCGCCATCTCGCTCATAATCTTCGGATCAGAACCAAACAACTGCAAAGATACCGGCTGCTCTTCTGGATGTATTTCCATGAGTTTCTCTGTATTTTTATTTTGATACAAAATTGCTTTTGCACTAACCATTTCCATCCCTAAAGACCCGCTCCTGTTCCTTGCACAGCAAACGAAAAGGCAGGTCTGTCACCTACCATATCCATAATAGGTATCCGGTTTTCCAATTCTACATTTCCTATTTTCAGCTTCTTCATCTTTTTTCTGCACTTTCTCATGAATCATTCGCAAGCCGTTCAGTGTAAGCTGTGGATCATACAGATCTATGCATTCTGTTTCATCGGCAATAATTTTACCCAGCCCGCCTGTGGCAATCACATAGGCATTTTATATCCCGACTCTTCTTTCATTTTTTTACTATATATTCCGTCTGTCCGATCGCTCCGTATACAAGTCCTGCCTGCATTCCGCTAATCGTCTCCGATGCAAGCACGGATTCCGGTCTTCGGATCTGAATCGCCGGAAGCATCGCCGCTCCGTCCACAGAGAACGTCCTGCCGTTTCAATGCCCGGGGCGATCACACATGCTTCAAGCGTACATTCATATAAATCATACGTCGTAGCCGTTCCGAAATCAACCACGATCGCAGGTCATCCTGCAATAGCATACCCGCTGCCGCATTGACGATTCTGTCCGATTATGTCCGCGTCAGATTTTCAGTCACAACACGAACTCCTGTATCTGTCTGAGAAGATACGATCATCGGTTAGTTCCTAAATATTTGATAATACCGCTTGTAAAGGAGTGCATAATGTCGGGAACAACCGACGCAACGATCACCGAATCGATCTGCTTTGAGTCGATTCCTCTGTGCTCCAGTATTCCGCATATGGTGAATCCGTATTCGTCTGATGTCCTCGCCCGTTTTGTCGTCATACGGAACATACCGAGCAGGAACTCTTCCTCGAACACACCCATTGTAATATTTGTATTTCCTATATCAATCGTAGAAGCATTGTCTTCTTATCCCGCTGTACCGAATCTTTTCATCGGTATTTTCCAAAATATATTCAATATATATTTTCGATTTTATCTGATCGGCCGATCAACATTCTGCCGTCAATATTTCATAACTTTGTTCAAAGCTCTCTCCCGGCTTCACTTTATTGATATATGGCTTTTCCGAAAGTTCTTTGTCAAAGCCGACATCGTCGCACCGTCCCATCCACGGTTCAAGACAGACGAAAGGGCGTCTTTCACAGACCAAATGCCGAAATTCGGAAATCCTTTACATTTCATGCCTACATATGGTTCGCCACCTTTGTGACAGAGCCATACTTCGTCAAACTGACCGCCGTCAAAATCAGCGCGTCGTGTTCAAACATTTCCTCATTCAAAGCGCAGAATCCATCTTCCAGCTCCAGCTTGTACACTGTGCCGGGATCGGCTACATTCGGAAAGATCTACCAGAATATATTCAAGCGCCTTTTTATCCGGGAATCTCAACTTATAATCCGTCTTTTCTCATCCGCTTTTTGAAAACGGAAAGCCGGATGCCCGCCGATCGTAAAATACATATCGTCGTCTCCGGTATTGTGCACTTCCCATTTCACGATCAGGCTGTTTTCTTTGAGAATATATGTAACGATCAGTTCAAAATCAAAGGGATATACTTCTTTTGTTTCTTCCCCTGATGAGAACAAAACGCTGCCTTATCGGGCTTTGTACAGATGCATTTAAAATCGTTATCCCTTGCGAATCCGTGTCCTGACGTCGGATAAGATATTCCGTTAATCTTTACTTTATTTTTATAGGTTTTCCTACGTTCGGGAAAAGGATCGGGAATGTCTTTTCAATACGTGGATTTCCTCCACAGAAGTTCCGTCTCTTTCTTTTTATCATATATACGGGTAACCTCAGCCCCATGCTCTGAAATCTCAATACAGAGCCGTTCGTTTTCCATTTTCATTGCCTCTGTCTCCTTTTCCTGAATACTTCCTTTTGCTTTTACACTGCCCGATCCACATCCGGTTCAGGCAGCGCATGTCCTACCTTCACATATCTCATTTACCGGCATCCGGCACAGATCTTATTTACTGCTGTCTTCCTTGTTATTTGAATTACTGTCGGCATCACTGTCTGAATTTTCTACCTGAACACAATTATCCACAAGGTAATCAAGCACAGCGTCTCTTAAAATCGCAGCTTTCAGCACATCTTCTCCAACCTGTTCTACATAAGCATCCACATCGGCTCCGCCTGCTCTGCATATTCTTTGAATTTTTCTTTGTATTCTTTTCTGACGGCTCAAGTTTCTGCTTTTCCGCGATCAGTTTAATTGCCTCGTCAAACGCCGCTGTCTGCTGTGCGCTTTCTTTTACTTTTGAATTAAACTCATCTTCTGTCATCTGCAGATATGTCGTGATGAACTCAGACAATTCAATTCCATATAATCCTGCCATCTGTGTATAGTAATCTGTCATCTGCTTTTTCTGTTCTTCCACAGCGTCTTTCGGATATTTTTTCACATCGATCTCTTCGAAGTGCTTCCTGGATCTCTGATTTTAATGTTGTCTCATTTGCTGTCTCCGCGCTGCTTTCAATCTGTTTACGGACTTCTTTGCGGTATTCGTCCGCTGTTTTGCCGTCTTGCTGTTGCTTGCCACCCACTCGTCTGTCAATTCCGGAATGTTTTGTTTGTAAATTTCATTCAATACGATGTGGAAACGTGCAACTTTTCCTGCCACATCTGTTCCCGGATAAGAATCCGAAAACTTCACTTCTATATCGAATTCTTCTCCTGTACTGTGTCCGATGATCTGATCTTCAAATCCGGCATAACCGCCCTCTGCTCCGATAAAGCTTCCGCTTCCGAGCTCCAGATCGGATCCCGTCGCTGTTCCCCTTCAAATGCCACATCATCGATATATCCTGTATAGTCAATGTTTACCCAATCGCCTTTTTCCGCCGCACGATCTTTGATCGGCTCTTTTCTGCCGCCGCATTTAAGTTTGCCTGAACAGACTGCTCAACCTGCTCATCTGTCACTTCAACCTTTTCTACCTGTGCAACTTCAAGACCTTTATACTGCTTTACCGTTACATAGTCGTTTGACAATGTTTTACTTCCGCATCCTACAACGGAAAGAGCCACCATTGCCGCAAGCATCATTGATACAATTCTTTTTTCATAATAATCTCCTTTTTGTCCGCGTTTTATACGCGTCTTTTATTATATTTATTTTACTGCATGCATATTTGCCGTACGTTTTTGATTTTCACGTACGAGTTCCATCTATATACGCCTGATCTTTCCTTTATCATCCTTTTACAAAGCGGGGAAAGCAAGCGCGAAAACTGTTCTTTCGCTTTTATGACAAGTCCTCTTTCATCATATACTTTCCTTGTCACCTGCGTACACAGCGTCATATCGTTTTCAAACGCACGTTCAATCTTTGTACTGTACGCTCGCTGTAAATCACTGCGTTCACCTCAAAATTCAACCCAAAACTCCGAAAGTCCATATTTGCCGTTCCGACACATGCGACCATGCCGTCGATACTCAATGTCTTAGCGTGAAGAAATCCGTTGTTGTACACATAGCATTTTGCTCCGGCGGCAACCATCTCTCCGATATAAGAGTAAGTTGCCCAGTAAACAAACGGATGATCCGGCTTGCACGGTATCATGATCCGCACATCAACGCCTGATTTTGCGGCGATTTTCAAAGCGTCAAGATCGAATCGTCCGGTATAAAGTACGGCGTCTGGATATAGACATGATCCTGTGCCCTATGAATAAGTCGTAAGTAATTGTCGTGGATCATCTTCTTTTTCGAGTCCGGTGCTTGATATGATCTGCACCGGATCTCTTCCGTTTCTCGTATATTGCGGAATTTCAACCAATGAATCTTCTAAAACAAGTTTTCTTTCGCCGCATAATTCCAATCGAGAACAAACCGGACTGCCAGCGACGTTACCGCCGCGCCTTCGATACACAGATGGGTATCCCGCCAATAACCGAATTTCTTATCCCGTCCGAGATACTCTCTTCCGACGTTAAATCATCCTACAAAACCGACTCTTCCGTCAATAACAACGATTTTTCTGTGATTCCGGTAATTCACACGAAGCTGCAGCTGCCCAAGCAGCGCCGGGAAAATTCCGCAACTTGAATTCCTTCTTTTTCGAGGCGCTCCCAGTCACGGTTTTTCATCGTTCTGCATCCCATACTGTCAAAAGGACACGAACTGCCACGCCTTCTCTCGCTTTTTGAATAAGTACCTTCTCTACTTCCTGCCACAATTCATCGTTGCGGATAATGTAATACTGCATGTGGATATATCTCTTCGCCTGCTTCATCTCTTCTATAAGCGCACGGAACTTCTCTTTTCCGTCCGTATAAACGCGAATATCGTTATTATCTGTCAGAACCGCTTCCCCGGCTTCCAGATTATAAAGAATCAGATCTTTAAACCTTGACATCTCCGGATTCGCCATGCGAAGCCGTTTATAATAAATCGTCCTCCTGCCGCCGGACTGCATATTTTAGTTCACCTTCGATCTCTTTGCTTTAAACATCCTGCTCTTGTGGAAATCCTGTCCGATGATCAAATACATAACAAATCCGAGGATCGGTATAAAATAAAGCAAAAGCAGCCATGTCCAAACAGTCTGCGGGGATCTGCGCTGAAAAAAGACGATGACCAGCGCAAGGAAAATATTGATCAGAACAATATTATCCATAATAAAATTATAGACACTCACCGCTGCGTTCCAAATCATTTCTGCCATAAATAATATAACTCCTTTTATGTACTTTCATGTACTATAACAGTATACTCGTTCACCTACTCAAAAGTAAACCCTTTTTACTTGCACTACACAAAAACAATGTTACAATGATATTTGCGTAAATGCGGAAAATAACATTATACAGTAGGATTCAGGAGGAGTTGTCATGCGTACATTCACCATTGTGATGATCGTCATTCTCGTGATATTGATCGGGGTGCTCGTCGGTCTTTACATTTTCGGAAAGAAGGCCGAGAAAAACAGGCGGAACAGCAGGAGCAGATGGCAGCGGCGGCACAAGTTGTCAGCATGCTCATCATCGATAAAAGAAACTAAGATTAAAAGAAGCGGGACTTCCGCAGATGGTCGTAGACAATACGCCGAAGTATCTTCGCCGTACAAAGTTCCGGTCGTAAAGCAAAGATCGGCGCAAAGATCATGACTCTTATGTGCGAGAACAAAGTGTTTGAAGTTCTTCCGGTGAAAAAGAAGTCAAAGCGGTTGTAAGCGGACTCTACATAACAGAGATCAAAGCGTACGCGGCGGTTCTATCGAACAGCCTGAAAGAAAAAGGATTTTTCAAAAATAATTAAAGCAAAAACAGACGTCACGAAGGAATATTCCTTTTCTGCTGCGTCTGTTTTTGTTATTTTCTTTCCTACCGGATATCCAGCTGCATGGAGACCCTTTACTGTTTCGCGGCACAATGCTCATATTAATACGACAGTCTGCCATAGGTTCGTGATTTACATCTAATTCATAAGCGACTTTAACGCCGATCTGATCTTCGTCTACGCTGATCTCCATATTTTTGTATTTACGCCTACCAGCATCTGACCATATGGTGTTTTGTAATATGTCAGATTTTTTATTTTTCAAATACCATATGAGAGGAAGTAACTCCGCTTTTCATAATTTCAAGACAGTCCGTTCCCGTGATCTTGATCTTATTTTTAATCGTGCCTGCCATTCCTTCAAGAACTTCATCATAGATGATATAATGTTTTCCATTCCGGCAGTAATAATTTGCCGGAGTCACAACTTCAATCCCATCTTCTCCGACTTCATATCCCTTGCAGGATCGTCCATAATATCGATATGTTTCCCCGAAATGCTGACTAATACATCTTTTGTCATCAATCTAATACTCCTCAATATTCACTACATTCGTTGTCGGCACGTCAAACGGCATTACTGTATTTGCGAATCTGCGGAATTTTTCCGCCGCATCACTTACATAAAAGGAGTATACACTGTGCTGTGCATCTGTCCCGTCATTTGCCATTTCTTTTTCATACAAAAGCTTTTTCAGATCCATAGCCGTTTCATATGCCGGATTCACAATCTTGATCTCCTCTCCGAGATAATCGCGGATCTTAGATCTAAGAAGAGGGTAGTGGGTGCACCCCAAAATCATAGCGTCAATCTGTGTGTGCCGCATTGACTCCAAATAATATTCGATCACTTCTTCTGTAACAACATGTTCCTTAAACCCTTCTTCCACCAGCGGAACAAACAGCGGACATGCCTTTTCGATCACTTCAATATCCGGAGCCATGCTTTGGATGACTTTCGTGTACATTCCGCTCTGTACAGTCGCATCCGTTCCTATAACTCCGACTTTCTGATTCCGGTTGTCTCTACAGCCGCTCTTGCGCCCGGATCACAACACCCATGATAGGGATATCAAATTCATCTCACGGCATCCAGCGCCAGCGCTCGCCGTATTACAGGCAATAACGATCGCTTTTACCTGCTTTGTTTTCAAAAGCGTATAATCTGCTCTGAAAAACGGATGATTGTATTCTGCGACTTACTTCCGTACGGAACTCTTGCCGTGTCTCCAAAGTATACGATATTTTCATTCGGAAGCTGCCGGAAATCTCCCTCGCAACCGTAAGTCCGCCCACTCCGGAATCAAAACCCGACAGGCGCGGTCTTTTGCAGTCCATTTGCATGATTCCTCCATCGTGCAAACAGCCGGTATAAATTTATACCGGCATGTTTTTAGAAATATATGTCTGTTTTTCTTACAGTGCAAGTGTTTTGCCACTTCGTACTGATACTAGGTACTGTTTTTCATAGCCAGAGCTTCTTCGATATCGTTGTCTACATACTCGCCGTTCTTATATCCTACTACACGGTTTGTTTTCCCTGACAAAGAAGATCCACTGCCATAGAACCCATGATGGATGCATATACTCTGTCCTTACATGTCGGGCTTCCTCCACGCTGCATGTGTCCGAGGATAGTCGCTCTCGTCTCAATACCCGTGCCGCCTCGATTCTCTTTGCCATGTTGATCGAATCGCCGATACCTTCCGCATTGATGATAATGTAATTTTTCTTACCGCGTTTTTATTTTTCAAAATATCATCAATGATCTCCTGCTCGTCAAAGTCATGCTCTTCCGGCATAAGGATACGTTCTGCTCCGTTGGCAATACCGCACCACAGTGCAAGGTATCCTGCGTCACGTCCCATTACCTCAATGATACTGCATCTTTCATGAGATGTGGATGTATCACGTACCTTATCGATCGCTTCCATAGCTGTATTGACAGCTGTATCAAATCCGATCGTATAATCTGTACATGCAATGTCAAGATCGATCGTTCCCGGAAGAGCAATCGTATTTACTCCGAGGTTCGCCAGCTTCTGTGCTCCGGCAAAAGATCCGTCTCCGCCGATTACTACAAGACCGTCAATGCCGTATTTTTTACAGATTGCGGCTGCTTTCTGCTGTCCTTCTTCTGTACGCATAGATTTACAACGCGCTGTCTGAAGGAACGTACTCCGCGCTGGATCTTCTCAGACACATCGCGCGCTGAAGATCAATGATCTCTTCTTTTAAAAGTCCGTGATATCCTCTTCTGATACCACGCACTTTCAGTCCTCTTGAAAGCGCCGTTCTTACGACTGCACGAATTGCCGCATTCATACCAGGAGCATCGCCGCCGCTTGTAAGAACTCCGATTGTACGGATCTGATCTTCAATCTCCTCTAAGTACTTTTCTTTTGATTCTCTGCCATGATTTTTCCACCTTTCTGCAAAGTGTCGCTATTAATAATATTTATTCATTGTAATTTTTTTAACAATAGTCGAAAATTATTCTACATTATTTAGAAGTGGTTTTCAATAGCTTTTCAACCACTTTTACCCGACTTTCACCGAAATGGTTCATTAACCTGCTTAAAACCTGCTCATTGATCTGAATATTCCGGTTTTTCGGCAGTCGTTTCACTGCCCGTTCTTTTGCGCAATATATAATAACCTCGTCTTCGCCTTCCGAATCTGCCAGGTATCCGTAAACGATCTGTTCTTCATCAAGAAACGTCTCTTTATCCGGAAATTGAATCCACAATTCTCGTTTTGTCCTCTCAAAGGGATCACTTTCTCACAGATCAGCTTACTTGCCTTCTCGTCTTCTTCGAAACCCTTCCGCTGATAAACACTTTCTCGTTTATTTCAAGCCATTGACGATTTTTCTCGTAATCTCTCGGAAAAATAACAACTTCCACAGTGCCGAGCAAATCTTCCAGCGTAAGGAACGCCATCACCTGATTCGTCTTTGTGTACTTGACCGTCTTGTCAACGATCATCCCTCCGACAACCGACTTTTCTCCGTCATGCACCTTCGTTCTATTCAGCTCCTCGTCAAACTGAAAATCTGCCGTTGTAGCCGAAATCATCCGCCGCCATCTCTCCTCGTGCTCCTCAAGCGGATGACCGCTTATATAAACGCCGAGCACCTCTTTTCAAACGCAAGCTTTTTCTTTTGAATACTCGCCTACATCAGGCATTCTGATCTGAAAATCCGCCTTTTCTTCTTCTCCCACAAGATCAAACAAACTCATTTGACCGGACATGGAATATTTTTCTCCTGATTCACATGATCCATGATCTGAATATAAATACTCATGAATTGTTTTCGGGTTACCAAAGTATCCAACGCCCTGCTTTGATCAGATTTTCAATAGTTCTCTTGTTCAGTCCTTCTTTCGATGAAACACGGGTAATAAAATCTTCAAGATTTTATATGAATGCAAATGTCCTGCGTTCTTCGAGCATCGCCCTAACAACCGGTCTCCCGACACTTTGATCGCAGACAGCCCGTATCTTATATTCCCTTCGTCAACCGAAAATCCGCTTCTCCGTTATTAATGTCAGGAGGAAGGATCTGAATGCCCATCTGCCGGCTTGCATAAATATATTCAGCTACTTTCGACGGATTGTCTATCACCGATGTCATAAGAGCCGCCATATATTCAACAGGATAATAATATTTCAGCCACGCAGTCTGATATGCCACAACCGCATGCGGCCGCATGCGACTTATTAAACGCATAGTTTGCAAAGTCAAGCATCTCATCATAAATCTTATTCGCAACCTGCTCGTCAATTCCGTTTTTACACATCGGAATACCGGAAGCCTCGTCACCGTACAGGAAAATCTGCCGTTCCGTTTCATCTCTTCGCCTTTTTCTTTGACATGGCGCGCCTCAAAAGATCGCTTCTTCCGAGGGAATATCCCGCAAGGTCGCGAACGATCTGCATAACCTGTTCCTGGTATACGATACAGCCGTAAGTCGGCTCCAGGATCGGCTCTAACTGCGGGCAGTCATATGAAATTGAAGAGGCGTCGTTTTCCTTTGATATACTGCGGAATAAAATCCATCGGACGGGGCGATATAGAGATTCCGGCGATGATATCCTCCAGGCTCTGCGGCTTCAGCTCTTTCATGAAGTTTTTCATCCCCGCGCTCTCGATCTGGAAGATCCCGTCTGTTTTTCGGTCACGATATATTCAAGCACTTTTTATCATCATAATCCAGCGTGTCCATATTTACCGAAGGATCTTTTTTCTCGCCATAAGAACCGCATTTTGTATAACCGTCAACGTACGAAGTCCCAGAAAATCCATTTTCAAAGTCCGAGCTGTTCCAGTGTCGTCATCGTAAACTGCGTCGTCACCAGCCGTCCGCCGCTCTCGACAACGGCACATATTCGTCAACAGACTTCTGACTGATCACGACTCCGGCCGCATGCATAGAACTATGTCTCGGAAGTCCTTCCAGTCTTTTCGCCATCTCGATAAGATGTTTTACTTCCTCATCATCTTCACACA
>SCPO01000473.1_pt1 | contig 11925 bp, 17 predicted proteins | sample 6106821 | NCBI WGS metagenome assembly SCPO01 (sample SAMN10720448, study PRJNA508395) | human gut metagenome | isolation source: Participant 2 stool, 0 month | host: Homo sapiens | collected 2017 | reverse complement strand
CAAGAACACCTCATTGCTCATCTGTCCCTTGTTCAGGCTGATATTATAGCATATCATTGCGTACACCATAATAAAGCCATAATCAGTGTGAAAATAATGTTTTGAAATTTTGTCTTTGGCGCAAATTTTTACCCTCTTTTCTTAAATTTACGCAAAAAACACACATCCGTGTTGTTCGTTATCATCACGTTAAGCACAATGTGTCGTTTCCAATTATATACCAAAGCATTATTAAATTGCGAGATTATTTTAACATAACCAGTCTGTGTTGTCAATACCTTTCTCTAAAAATAATCAAAATCACATCTTGCGATGTATTTTTGAACTATCAACAGGCTTAATTACTTACCCATTCTCCGACCGATTCGTTTGTTACAACATTTACGTTTCCGGAGAATCGGACGTATAAAGCTTACCGCTTTTTATCCACAAAGTAAATTTTATCATTTTCAACATCGAATTTTTACTGCTTTATCATAAATACACGTCAAGTCGCTTGCGTCAAGACTGCCTATATAAAGTCCGTTATATGAAGGTTATAAGTCTGCCGTCCGCAGTCTTCACATCGTCTGCATAACAAACATAATTATTGTCACTGCCGTCAAGATTTACGCGGTAAACCTCCTCACGGAAAGGGTTTTATAATAAATCGTATCTCCCCACTGTGCAATAAGTTCAATATTTATCCATGACGCGTCACCTTTACGACCAAATGTTGATCTGTTCGTCTATGTTCATACAATAAATATCTTTCCGTTATCTTGATTTACAAACAGAATTTTATCTGTCGGCGTTTGCTTTTACAAATAAGCGAATTAATTTGATTTAAGGTCTTAACTTCGCTTCCGTCACGGCTAATTCTCATCAAATTACCGTACCAAACACCGTTTTCGACAAACAGATAATCTCCGTAATAAAACAGTTAAACGGATACAGCTTAACATCATTGTCACCCATGCTTAATTTCACAAGTGACGTTCCGTCAAGAGTAATTCCGTACATTATATTGTCATTATCAAGTTGAAATATATGTAATCCTTGTACTTTTTAGGGTATCTGACCGAATTGTCCGTAAGTCGTTCAACGTCGCCGCTGTCAATATTCATACGATAAAGAATGCCGCTCTTTTCCGCCGTCCGATTCTGATAATATATCCCATCATCAACGGAATTTTATTGACGTTTTATTGATAAGTTCCTCTTCACCGATATGTCATTTGCTCGGTAAAGGTGTCTGTCATTTTAGACAAATAGTAACATTATTGTCATACATCTCAGGTTACGAAGACGCTGTTATCAGATAATTTCTGTCTGTTTGCACTGTACTGAATATGCTTTTGATAGTCAGAATCGGATGCATAGTATACCGTACCGCTTTCGTTTATACGGCTGTCTATAACAACTCTGTTGTTTTTCACCGTCCCAACCGACAGTTGCACCTAAAGTTTCGGAAACCGCTCTTACGGGAACATATGTTCTGTCATCATTATTTTAGCAGGTACGTCAAGCTGAATTTGGTCAACCCAAATTGCCGAACCGTCTGAATTATATACTCCCGTACTCATAATTTGATTATCAACAGGCACGCATATAAATTCGCCGTTTCTCTCAGCCCAAACCGTTCTGCCGTTATTGTCCTTTACCAGCCTCAAATATCGCTCTCATCGGTACAAGTACACGTTCGTCAATATTCTTCGGATTAACGTCACATTCGAATTTTTTCGCCGTCAATATATACTTCTATAACGTCATTAGCCAAAGCATTTACGCACGGCAACATAATTATTCCGCTTATCAAAAGTGCAATCAGTTTTTCAAGATAATCGCTCCTTATTACAGCATAAATATCATCATTTATATCTTCGACACTTCTTATTTTTCCGTTTTCAACACATGAAATATGTTTCCAGCCGAAACGTTTTGATACGTATACTGCATTATCATAGCTTTTTGAAGATACGATATATCACTCTCGTGTATCATCTTTTTATCCCCACCGTTTGACTTGTTCGCCCTGTCTTTTATTAATTCTATACCGTACTTTGGCGGCTTATCGAAATATCGTAACGTTTGGACGCGGAAGTCCGTAAACATTGTATTCAAGGTCGTCAAGCCACGTTAAAACTTGTCTTTTTCTTCTTGATTTTCGATTTTGCTTGCCTGATGTATAAGATTTGACGACATATCTGTCTGCCAAAATCAATGTACCGTTTCGTAATCCTTTTCCCCAATCGGTTTTATGCGTCGCAAATCTGTCAGCCGCAAAAACGTTGATGTGGCATACGCATTCACATCTGACGGCGCCGAATTCACCGTTTAGGTACATCTTTACAAGTGTTGACGATGGGTTGTCATACGCCGGAAACGACACAGACTTTATTTTAATTCGTTATTTTCAAGACGTTTTTAAAAGTTCCGTCTGTGTTTTGCTTTCCGCTTTGCGTCGCATATCAATTCTATAATAATCCCCATAATTTCTCCTAAAATCAGTCTTGTTTGTATTTTTCCTTTGCAATTACCGTTGCCGCAAATTTAGGCAATTCCATCATTCTTCCTATGCGCCAAGGTTCTTTGCAAAGTCTGTAAAACATTCATTCCATACCTACAGAATATTTCAGGTGCGTTCAACTTTTCCGGCAAATACGTCAAGACTTCCGCCAATGCCCATCGCAACGCGTACTTTAAGTGCATCTCTGTTTCTTTCAATCCACTGTTCCTGGCTTAGGTGCGCCTAAGCATGCAAAATATCCGCACCGGAATTGTTGATTTCCTCAACAATTTCAGCCTCTTCCAGCTTGAAATATCCGTTTCTTGTACCGACAATATTAAGGTCGGTGTATTCTTCAAAAGCTTTTCTTTGCCTCTTCCGCAACACCCGGCTTACCTCCGAAAAGGAACAGCTTGTGGTCTGTGTAATTCATTTTTGCAAAACCTGTCTTGCAATGTCATATCCTGCCGCACGTTCGCTTATAGGCTTTTCAAAATCTTTGACGCATGCACAACGCCTATGCCGTCGGCAGTAAGCAAGTCAGCATTATTAAGAAGTTTACAAAATTTTTCGTCTTTGTATGCAAGCATAATTATTTCCGAATTAGGCGTGTATACCGCATGAAACTTATCTTCGTCCAAAACGCATAATGCAGTCAGTAGCCCATGAAATGTTCACCATGTCAACGTGAACACCAAGTATGTTTACTTTATCCATGTTCTTCTCCTTGCTTTGAATATATTTTATTTGCCACTCCGTCACTTTCGTGCTCTCCTCAAGGAGAGGCTTTTCGGCTCCCATTGAGGGGAGCTGTCGCCATTACCGACTATGGGGTGGCTTTTAGGGTGACCAATGTTCGCCACTACGAGTATCCTCATTTGCCACCAGTCCGTCACTTCGTGACACCTCTCCTCAGGAGAGGCTTTCGGCCCCCATTGAGGGGAGTCGTCGGCATTGCCGTCTGTGGGGTGGTTTTGGGGCGACCAATGATCGCCACTACGAGCATCCTCATTTGCCACCACTCCGTCACTTCGTGACACCTCTCCTCAAGGGAGGCTTTCGGCTCCCATTGAGGTGAGCTGTCGGCATTGCCGTCTGTGGGGTGTTTTTGGCGACCAATGATCGCCACTACGAATATCTATTATCTGTTATCTATTTTTGTATACTCCTTACTGTGTACCATCGACTTATATGCCGGTCTGATAATTCTGCCGCAGCCGATAACTTCTTCAAGTCTATGTGCGCACCAGCCGACAATTCTTGAAATAGCGAAAGCGGTGTATACATTTCGGTAGGTATGCCGAGCATTTTATAAACAAAGCCAGAATACATATCAACGTTCGCACACATAACCTTATGATTATTCTTAACTTCCGCAAATACACCCGGTGTAAGACGTTCAACACTGCAATACAGTTTAAATTCCTTTTCAAATTCAGGGTGATTTGCTGACCTGCTTTTTCTTTAAGCAAAATACATCTTGGGTCACTGTATGTATAAATAGCGTGTCCCATACCGTATATAAGTCCTGAACCGTCAAAAGCCTCTTTACGAAGAATTTTTGCAAGGAATGCCTTAACCTCCTCATCATCTTCCCAGTGCTTAACGTTTGCCTTGATTTCTTCCATCATACCCATAACTTTTGCGTTTGCACCACCGTGCTTAGGACCTTTAAGTGAACCGATAGCCGCCGCAATGGCAGAATATGTATCAGTATCCGATGAAGAAACAACTCTTGTTGTAAATGCCGAATTGTTACCTCCGCCGTGTTCAGCGTGTATCATAAGCAATACATCAAGCATTTCCGCTTCTTCACGAGTATATTTATTATCGGGTCTTATCATATAAAGCAGATTCTCAGCTGTTGACAATCTTGGCTGCGGTGTGTGAAGATACAGACTTTTTCCGTCATGATAATGGCTCTTCGCCTGATAGCCGTATGCCGCCATTACAGGAAGTCTTGCAATCAATTCTATTGACTGACGCAGGATATTACCCGTTGAAATATCATCCGGATTTGAGTCATACGAATAAGACGCAAGTACGGAACGGGCAATTTTATTCATTATATTCTTACTAGGAGCTTTCAAAATCATATCTTCCGCAAAGCCTTCCGGCAATACACGAAGATTTCCGATAAGTCTTGAAAAATCGTCCAAAGTCTTTTTATCCGGAAGATGTCCGAATAACAGCAGATATGCTACTTCTTCAAAACCAAATCTCTTCTCTTTTTCACAGTTTTAACTATATCTGTAAGGTCATAACCACGGTATCTCAAATGACCTTCCATAGGATTTTTCACCGTCATCAATATAGTAACCCAAAACCGCACCGACAGAAGTAAGCCCTGCCATTACACCTGTACTGTCATCGTTTCTCAAACCTCTTTTAACGCTAAAAAGATTAAAAGTTCCTTTGAAAACGGCTGATACACATCTGATGCCTCTTCTTGAAATCTCTTGTAATCTCTTTTTATCCTCTTCCTTTAACATATCTCCACTTCCCTTCCGCTCCGCTATATCAGAGCTTGAAATTTATATCAGACTTATTTGATTGTCCTCTCCCTTAAAATTCCTCCGGCTGCCGGAATATTTTTCGGTCTGTAATGCTCAATGTCCTCAACTGTGCATTGTTCTTTGTCTACAACCTTAACAACCTTTGCGTCTTTTTTACGCAACGTTATTACCTGTATACCCTGTGTACTCTTTGTCGCTTTAAGCGGAATTTTTTCCGTATTAACCAATAACACTCTGTTATTATCCGACATCAGAACAACATCTTTATCTTCATCAGAAGTCTTATATCACATATCGGCGACTTATTTCCGTATGCACCGATAAGTTTTTACGGTTTGTCTTAGTTTCATAATTTGAAAGCGCAACTTTCGCCATTTTACCGTTTTCAAACGTAAACAGCATTTCGCCCTTATAATCCGTTGTTACAACAGTATACACTATTTTTCATCTTCTTCAAGTCCAAGTATTCCCGCAGGTACTCGCCCATAGTGCTTACCTTTGCATCTGCAAGGTCATATGTTTTCATTTTATATGCAACGCACTTATTTGAGAAGAATATAAGTTCGGATTTATTTGTCGATTCCATTGTCTGAACAATTTCATCTGTTTCCTTTAATTTATGCTCCGTTGTACTTGAACGAAGTGATACGGCTGAAATCTTCTTAATATAATTATCTCTCGTTACGAAAATTGTAAGCGGATAATCGTCTATATTTTCCGTTTCGTTATACTCCGTTATTTCCTCACCGCTGATTAAAGTCGTCTTTCTTTCCTGACCGTATTTCTTTGCGATTTTCTTTAACTGGTCTGCGATAATATTCTTAACCTCGTTATCGTCACCCAAAATACGGTTCAGTTCAAGTTCCTCCATAAGTTTTTCAATCTCTGCGGTTCTGTTTATGATATATTCCTTGTTCAAACTGCGAAGTTTGATTTCCGCAATATACTCCGCTTGAACTTCGTCAATGTCAAAGCCCTCCATAAGATTAGGAACAACATCGGTATCTTTTCCGTATGACGAATTATTGCAATCGCTTTGTCAATATCAAGCAAAATCTTTTAAGACCTGTTAAAAGGTGAAGTTTTTCGCTTTTTATCAATATCATATTTAATACCGTTTTTAACGCAGTTCATTCTGAACAGTATCCACTGCTGTAAAATCTGCTTAACGCCCAGAACCATAGGTCTTGCATTAATCAAGATATTGAAGTTACAGCTAAAACTGTCCTCAAGCGGTGTCAGCTTATAAAGCTTTGTCATAAGCATATCGGGATCAACGCCGCGTTTTAAATCAAGTGCGATTTGAAACCGTCAAGACCTGTTTCGTCACGTGCGTCTGAAATTTCTTTCAGTTTGTTCGCTTTTACAAGCTCCATAATCTTGCCGATTATCGCTTCGACTGTTGTTGTATAAGGAATTTCGTTGATTTCGATACAGTTATTTGCCTTGTCGTAAGTATATTTTGCACGAAGTTTAAAACTTCCGCGGCCTGTTTCGTAAATCTTACGCATTTCGCTTCAGAGTAAATAAGGTCCGCTCCCATTGAAAAGTCAGGTGCAGGCATATATTTAATCACGTCCGCCTTTTCGTTTTCATACAAGCGATAGTTGCGTCACAAACTTCTTTAAGATTGAATGAACAAATATTACTTGCCATACCTACAGCAATACCTTGATTTGGATTTATAAGAATATTCGGAAACGCAACCGGCAAAGCGTCGGTTCTTTCATTTCACCGTCATAACTGTCTATAAACTCAACCGTATTCTTATTAATATCCTTAAACAGTTCCGCACATATCGGATCAGTCTTACCTCCGTATATCTTGGCGCCGCATATGCCATATCTCTCGAATACTGCTTACCGAAGTTACCCTGAGACTCGACAAGCGGGTGCAAAAGTGCCTCGTTACCGCGTGTCAAACGTACCATTGTTTCATATATGGCACTGTCACCGTGAGGTTTAATTTCATTGTCTGTCCGACTACGTTAGCCGATTTTGTAAGTTTTCCTCCCAAAAGTCCCATTGTATACATTGTGTACAAAAGTTTTTCTGTGAGCAGGCTTAAGTCCGTCTATTTCGGGAATTGCTCTCGATACGATAACACTCATCGCATAGGGCATATAGTTCTGCTCAAGTGTTCCGGTAATGGGCTGTTCGTCTATCGGAGCATATATAATCTTTTCTTCTACTTTCTTTCTTCCTTGCCATAAAATTCTCCTATCCTTTATGATAAGTCAAGCATTTCCATATATTTTCCGCCGTTGTCGGCAATGTATTCTTTCTGTCCGTAATATTATCGCCAAGCAATACGTCAAACATTCTCGATGTGATTTCCGCATTTTCCGGCGTTACTCTTATAAGCCGTCTTGTTGACGGGTGCATTGTCGTAAGACTCATCATATCAGGCTCGTTTTCACCAAGACCTTTTGAACGTTTAATATCGTATTCGTCACGTTCTTTCGACAATCCGTCCTCTGTAAATTTCTTTAATATTTTCCTTTTCACCGTCTGTATACGCAAAATGTTTTCACCCTTACGCTTTGTCTTTGTAATCGTTATTTCGTAAAGCGGTGATTCGGCAATATACACCTTGCCTTTTTCGATAAGTGTAGGCATAAGGCGTATATCATTGTAAGAACAAGCGTTCTGATTTGGAAGCCGTCAACGTCGGCATCTGTACAGATGATAACCTTGTCCCAACGCAAATTGTCAAGATTAAAACTTTCAATATTTTTATTATGAGCAGACTTAATCTCCACACCGCAGCCAAGCACTTTTACAAGGTCGGTTATAATATCGCTCTTAAAAATTCTCGGATAATCGGCTTTCAGACAATTCAGTATCTTACCTCTAATCGGCATAATCGCCTGAAACATCGGGTCACGCGCCAATTTACACGAACCTAAAGCCGAGTCGCCCTCCACTATATAAACTTCACGCTGTGAAACGTCCTTACTTCTGCAATCAACGAACTTTCAACTCTGTTCGTTATATCCATTGTACCCGTAAGTTTCTTTTTATATCAATTCTTGCCTTTTCGGCATTTTCACGGCTCTTTTATTGACAAGAACTTGATTTGCGATTTTTTCGGCGTCTGTTTTGTTTTCTATAAAGTAAACTTCAAGCTGTTGACGTAAGAATTCCGTCATTGCGTCTTGAATAAACTTGTTGTTTATCGCTTTTGTTTGGTTTTCGTAACTTGTCTGAGTTGAGAATGAGTTTATAACAAGTGCCAAACAGTCCGCTACGTCCGCAAATGTTATTTTTGAATCGTTTTATTATATTTGTCATTCTGTTTCAAATATCTGTCAATCGCATATACGAATGCGTTTCTTACCGCCTTATCGGGTGAACCGCCGTGTTCAAGGTAACTTGAATTGTGATAATATTCAAGCATATTGACTTTGTTTGAGAAACAGAATGCAACTTGCATTTCATTCTGTGATCCTCTTTGTCCGCCCTGTCACGTCCCTCGCGTTCCATGTCCCACGTTTCAACAGTTGTAAAGCTGTCATCGCCGACAGTTTCTTTAACATAGTCAACAATACCGTTCTCGTAATAATACTCGAACATTTCCATACCTGTTTCTGTTTCGTTGTAAAGAACGAATTTCAAGCCTGCATTAACCATAGCCTGCTTGTTTAAAACGTCTTGGAAAAATTCAATCGGTATATTTATATCGGTAAAACTTCTGTGTCAGGTTTCCATTTTTGTACCGTTCCCGTCTGAACGCTTCTAGTTTCAGCCTTTTGAAGTCCTCCGACGTTTTCGCCTTTTCAAATGCAATGTATACTGCGTTTTGTCACGCACAACGGTTACATCCATATATTCACTGCTGTACTGTGTTGCACATGCGCCAAGACCGTTAAGACCCAAACTGTACTCATACATTCCGCCTTTATTGTTGTCATACTTACCGCCCGCGTACAATTCACAATATACAAGCCCAGTTAAATCTGCCCTCGCCCTCGTTGTAGTCAAGAGGTATTCCGCGGCCGTGGTCCTTTACTCCTATGGATTTATCCATAAAACGCGTAACTTCTATTAAACTTCCGTAGCCCTCACGAGCTTCATCTATTGAATTTGATAATATTTCAAAAGAATGTTCACAGCCTTCAAGACCGTCTGAACCGAATATTACAGCAGGACGCTTCCTTACTCTGTCCGCACCCTTTAGACTTGTTATGCTGTCATTTCCGTATTCCTGTTTCTTTTCGGCATAAACTAACCGTCCTTTCATGTATTTTCGCTTTCAGCTATAAAAATACTATTATATCTTATTAATTATACTACTATATAGGTTGTTTTGTCAAACGCCGTAAGGCAACATTTAGATTAAATGAATGTTACACTTCTTTATTATTTGTTCAACATTGATAAAACAACCAAATGATTACAGAGAAAATGATACATTGCGTAAAAATTATTTTCCTATTGTTTTACGACATTTTTATGCTAAAATTATACTGTATATACAATGTATATACAGTTTATTAATACATTAATTTTAACGATTTGAGGTTTTAACTATGAATACCGCATATATATATCTTCAGCTGTATAAACTTTTTGACGACGTAACGCCTGTTCCGGTTGACTGCGGTCAGCTTTGCGACAAGGCTTGCTGTAAAGGTGACGACAGCGGAATGTTTCTTTCGGGCGAAAAGAAGTTTTAATCTGTTAAATCCCGATTGGGTACGAATTGAAGACAGACTTCACATATGATTATAACGGAAAACATATACCACGCCTATAGCTATGTGTCAAGGTTATTGTGACAGATATCAACGTCCGTTAGCCTGTCGGATTTTTCCGCTTACACCGTATCTTGACAAAACGGTCATATGGATATTATCGTTGACCCACGTGCAAAAGGCGTCTGTCCTATGGCTAAAGGTTTTATCTTGAAGATTTTGACGCGGTTTTCATTAAAATATTAAAAGGCATTTTCTTTACTTATGAAAAACAAGCAATTTAAAGCCTTTATGGTTGAATATTCAAAATACTTAGATGAATTTAAGCGTTTTTATAAATAATTAAACAGTATTCAGAAAGGATATAATTGTAATGCAGGAAAATAACAACGAGAATAAGAAAATTCTAAACGAAAATGACGCAAACGATGTAATGCAAAATTCCGAAAATACAGAAACAAATGATACAGAAGAAACAGATGTTACTCCTGTCAGTGAAGAAAATGTTTCCGAAAGCGAATTGACGGAAAATAACGAGTCTGATGTTCCCAATACAATCAGTGAAGAAGAAATAGCCGATAATTACAGTTTTGACGATGAGGAAGACGATTTTGCAATTTCTACCGAAGAAAATGACGAAACATCTCCGTCTGAGCAAGACGACAATGCAGACGACGATACAGAAACAGATATTGAAAAAGAACAGAGAAAAGCTGAACTTACAAAAATAAAAGCAGGATTAAAAAAGCGGCTGTTCCCGCTTTAATCGCAGTTATCGTACTGATTTGTACTTTCATTGCATTTTTCATATATTCCCTTTCTACTATAGAAGAAGATAAGGTTATGAAAATGTGTACATAGAGCAGTTGGACGTTGGCGGTCTTACATATGACGAGGCACTTGATTCAATAAACGCAACATATCTTTTACAGGATGCTGCAATCACATTGACTTCAAACGGTCAGACATACGAAATAAACGGCTCAGACATAGGACTTACAGCCGTTGCGGAAGATACCGCAAAAGCTCGATTACTGCAAATCGGACAGCACATTTAAAATGCACTTGCCGCTATTGAACTTATGTTCAAACCGCACGTAATCGTTCCTGCCGTACAAGTCGATACCGAACAGCTTGACGCAAAGCTTAACGAATTCGGTAACATTGCACTTGGTGAAAGAAAACAGCATTACGTTGAATTTAACGATGACGGTACGCTTACAATATATTCCGGTAAGACAGGTTATAATTTAGACCCATCAACCGCCGAGCAAGAAGTTATTACCGCTCTTAGCAATGAAATTTTTAATAACATCGCGGTAACATTCGCTTCTGCCCCACCGGACGAAATGACTGTCGAATCACTTGACGCACTTGTATACAAAGACCCGACAGACGCAAGATACGAAGTCAACGGAAATGATGTAAACATAGTCGCAGGCGATACGGGACGTTACATAAATAAAGATGAGGCTGCAGCAATTATAGGAAATGTATACGAAGGCTGTGAACCTGTCACATTGCCGTTCTACGTTTCATATCCGACCGTTGACGAAAACACATTAAGAGAAAAATTATTTTCGGCAACATTGAGCAGTTATTCAACATCATACGGCAGTTCGACCGCAAACAGATGTGCCAACGTTGCAAGAGCGGCAAGCCTTATAAACGGCAAAGTAATTGCACCGGGTGATGTATTCTCATTCAACGACACAGTCGGTCACCGCACAATCGAAAACGGTTTCTCTACCGCAAAGAATACGTTGACGGCAAGAGCGTTGACGGTATCCGCGGCGGTACTTGTCAAGTCAGCAGTACTCTTTATTCGGCGGTATTGTATGCCGACCTTCAATTGTTGAACGTCTTAACCATATGATGACCGTAGGTTATATTCCGCTCGGTCAGGACGCAACTGTTTCGGACGGCGAGTTGATTTCAAATTTAAAACAACACCGACTATCCGATTAAAGTTTCGGCTTACAAAGCAGCGGACAATCACTGTAAGCATTATCGGTACTGATTGGGAACCTCACAGAGAAGTTAAAATTTCAAACACTTCTTCAACTTCCGGCAAAATACCGTTGTTCATTCAACAAGATATGTATATGTCAACGGTGAGCTTATCTCAACCGATACACTTAATACAAGTACATATATGCTGCACGAGAGCCATAATGTAAATTGCATAAATGAAAATAATATAAACTTAATATTTTTCATTTTACC
>SCPO01001225.1_pt1 | contig 11938 bp, 24 predicted proteins | sample 6106821 | NCBI WGS metagenome assembly SCPO01 (sample SAMN10720448, study PRJNA508395) | human gut metagenome | isolation source: Participant 2 stool, 0 month | host: Homo sapiens | collected 2017 | reverse complement strand
TCCCGTATTTCTTCTCCCGCCCGATTGCAATCATCATCCTGCTTGTAATCATTGGTTTCGCAATGGTTCCTGTTTTAAAAACGTACTCACTAAAAAACAGAAGCAGTAATTTTCACTCATCCCCTCTCCGGCAGGATATATTGTCCAGATATCCTGCCGGATCTTTTATTATTTGTTTTTATGTTTGCAAAACTGTCGAAAGTAAAATTTTGCACTATAATGCAATTACTTGATTATTTCACCAGTTTATGCTAATACTGCAGGAGGTGATAGACATGATAGGTTCCCATGAACTCAGGCAGCGTGACAGTTACCTGAATAAGCTGATAGGTTTTCAAGATACAGAACCGGTCAAAGTGATTACTGGTATTCGCCGCTGCGGAAGTCAGTCTGTTAAAGCTGATGGTTCAGCATTTGAAAAATACCGGTGTTCTTCGGAACAGATCAGCTGAAATGAATTTTGAATCCTTTGATTTTCGCAGGAATGCCGACGATATTTATCGCTATGTAAAGAACGTATTGTTCCCGGAAAGCGGATGTATCTCTTCTTTGATGAGCTGCAGAGGATCGAAGCATGGGAGGACGCGGTAAACGCCTTCCGTGTAGATTTTGACTGTGACATCTATGTTACTGGATCAAACGCTTACCTTCTTTCTTCGGGTATTCCACCTACCTCTCGGGCGGTGTGTAGAAATCAGAGATGCTGCCGCTCTCATTCCATGAATTTCTTGATTTTCACGGCTTTGAAGTACATGAAATACAAAGCGCGCTCGGGGGACTCCGCAAACAGGTATTCGACAAAAACGGGGAACATTATGAATTGCGTGAGGTATTTGATGCCTATATAAGATTCGGCGGAATGCCGGGAATCGCCGATGTCGGTCTGGATCAGGAAAAAGCACTGTATCTCTTCTTGACGGTATCTATTCCACGGTAGTCATCCGTGATATTTTGGAACGTGAAAAACGCAGGGGGCAAAAACAGATCACAGACCCCACGCTTCTGCGCAAGATCATCCTGTTCCTTGCCGACAATATCGGCTCCAGCGTATCCATTTCCTCCATAGGCAACACTTTGATAAACGAAGGGCTCCTTGATGATGGTAAACGCAAGGGCGCTCTAGCGCACATACTGTGCAGGCATATGTGAATGCACTTCTGGAAGCTATTTTTTCTATGAGATCAAGCGCTTTGACATCAGGGAAAGGCATACCTCCGCACGTTGGGAAAATACTATATCGTTGACATCGGCCTTCGCAATTATCTGCTGGGCTTCCGTAATCGTGACAGCGGTCATGCCATCGAAAATGTCGTTTACTTTGAATTGCTTCGCAGGGGTTATGATGTAGCGATCGGCAAGATCGGCAGCGCCGAAGTAGACTTTATTGCAACGAAAGCCGATGCTAAAAAGTATATCCAGGTGACAGAATCTATGATGAGTGAGGATGTACGCAATCGGGAACTTACACCGCTGCAAAACATCCGTGATAACTACGAAAATCGTTTTATCGCTTGAACCAGGGCTTGATGCTTCCTATGACGGCATCAGATCCGAAAATCTCATAAATTGGCTGCTCAGTCAATAAACGCTGTATTTCAGAGCGCAGCCAAATAAACTCCGCATATTCATTCATGAGCCGCCAAAGGCATAGCATCAAGATCTTTCGATACAGGAAAAGCACGCAGACGTTTTTGCATCTGCGTGCTTTTCCTATATGCGTAATTTAACTGACACTTTAATTATTTTTCCAATGCTCCGTATGCAATAACATATGCGCCTTATGGGACATCGGCTTTCCAAAGAAATCGCTGTAGATCTCCTGATATCCGGGTTCTCATGGGAGTAGCGCAATTTTGCTTTGCGTCCAGCGCATAGAGCTTTCTGCCTCTCGTAAACGCCCGCTCCTCGCCGTCGTGGATCGGCTGTCCGCCGCCGCCGACGCAGCCGCCCGGGCATGCCATGACTTCGACAAAGTCGTAGTGGACTTCCCCGCGCTCGATCTGCTGCAGCAGTCTCCGTGTATTTCAAGGCCGCTGACTGCCGCCGTGCGCAGCTTAATGTCTCCGATCTCAAACTCCGCTTCCTGGACTCCTGCGTTTTCCTGGAATCCTTCACTGCGGACCGCACGGAACGCGTCTGCAGGCGGGTTCTCGCCCTTTAAGGTGAAATATGCGGTGCGCAGGGCCGCTTCCATAACGCCGCCGGTCGCTCCAAGATCACGCCCGCTCCGGTTCCCCATGCATCGGACTGTCACTGGGGATTTCAACGAGCGTATCCGGACGGATATGGGCGGAGCGGATCATCTTCACGAGTTCTCGCGTCGTGAGGACCGCATCGACGTCATGTCCGGCATACTCCCGTAGAACAGGTCCATCTCACGCTCGCCTTTCTTTGCCACGCACGGCATGATGGAGAGCGTAAAGATCTGATCCGGAGAAACTCCGAGTTTTTCCGCAAAATATGTCTTCATGACCGCCCCGAACATCTGCTGCGGGATTTCGCTGTGGAGGTAGTTCACCATATACGGAAACTGGCTCTTCGCAAATCGAACCCAGCCAGGGCAGCATGAGGTGAACATCGGACGGTCTTTCAGTTCGCCGCTTGTGAAACGGCTGATAAACTCCGTGCTCTCCTCCATGATCGTGAGATCCGCGGAAAATACCGTATCAAACGCGTAATCGACGCCCATTCTCTTTAATGCGTCGAAGATCTTTCCGACCGGAGCGTCCGCGCCGGAGAGTCAAGTTCCTCGCCCAGGCCGCACGCACCGCCGGGGCAACCTGCGCCACAACGATCTTCTCTTTATTTTCGATCGCTTCCCAGACTTTTTCCGTATCGTCGCGCTCCGAGCGCGCCAACCGGACAGTGGGTGATACACTGACCGCAGAGGCGCAGTTCGCTTCCCCGATCGTCTTATGTCCTGCGACATTCACGGTCGTTCTGGAACCGGTTCCTTCCATCCCAGATCCCGAGTCCCTGGATCTTATCACAGACCTGAACACAGCGCATGCACTTGATGCACTTCGCGGAATTACGGATCAGCGGGAAATTCTTATCCACGGCTGATATTCCGGTTCCTGTAAACGGGATTTCCAGAATATTCAGATCATATGCCACCTGCTGCAGACCACAGTTTCCGTTTCTCGGACAGACCACGCAGCGGTTATCATGCTGGGACAGCAGCAGCTGGACCGTATTTCTTCTGTGATTCCGGACCTTCGGGCTGTTCGTATGGATGACCATGCCTTCCTTCACGAGGTTGTTGCAGGAGGTGATCAGTTTTCCTTTCCTTCCAGCTCCACAACACAGACTCTGCAGGCCGCGATCTCGTTGATCCCCTTTAAATAGCAGAGCTTCGGGATCGGGATCCCGTTCTTCTCGGCAGCTTCCATGATCGTAATATTTTCCTCTGCCGAAATCTTTTTCCGTCGATCGTAATATTTACCATAATGTACTCCTGCCTCCTTTAAAGATTCCGTATCCGAAATGATCACAGCGCAGGCACCGTCCGGCTTCCTGCTTCGCCTCCTTCTCGGTCATGCACTTCTCGACTGCCTCAAATCACAGACACGCTCGCCTGCTTCCCGCTCCATTAAGTTCACACGTCCGCACGGAGTCTTGTCCTTTAAGCTCGCCTCCGGAATTTCCACTCCGCTCGTGATCTCGTGGTGAGTAACCAGGTATTCATCGATGTTCGCCGCAACAACCTTCGCTGCTGCGATCGCTTTAATTACAGATGCCGGACCGCTGGAGCAGTCGCCCGCGAAGACGCCCGGCATGTTTTCAAATGCACCGCTCTTTAAGGTCACGATCTTTCCGCGGGATACCGGGATCCCGCTTTCTCGAAATGTCCGGACTCGATATCCTGTCCGATCGCCTTGATCAGGACATCACATGGAATGTAGACATCCGGCTCTCCGGTCGGCTTCACGCTGGCGCGGCCGTCCTGATCGCGCTGATCATCTGCGGGGTCGCGTAGATGCCATGGATCTTGTGGTCTTCCCCGACATCTAAGGACGCTGGAGCCTTTAAAGGTCACGATCTCGATCCCTCCGCGATCGCGCCCTCGATCTCACCCGGCAGCGCCGTCATATCGTTTCTCCGTCTTCTATATAAAATGCTGACTTTCTTCGCTCCAAGTCGTTTTGCCGTGCGGACTGCATCCATGGACACGTTTCCGCCGCCGATGACAACGACTTCCTTTCCGGTCAGGTCGATGATCTCGTCTTTTCCGACACTCCGCAGGAACTGTACTGCGGAGAACGCCATCCGCGTCCTCACCCGGAAGTCAAGCTTCTTATCCGTGCTGGCGCCGATCGTGATGAGCACCGCGTCATACTGTTCCACAGTTCCTGGATCGTGATGTCACACCGATCTTTAAGCCATATTTTACTTCCACGCCGGTCTTTAAGATCGCGTTGATATCGTCATCCAGCCGATCTTTCGGGAGACGATAGTTCGGGATCCCGTACCGCAGCATACCGCCGAGCTTCGGCAGCATCTCGTACGGTCGTCTGATGTCCCATGAGCTGTAAGTAGTAAGCAGCACTTAAACCTGCCGGACCGCCGCCGAGGACAGCGACCTTTTCCCGGTCGACGGAGCACATTTCGGCGGATCCACAACACCCGCGTAATCTGCCGCGAACCGTTTCAGTCCCCGGATATTGACCGCATCGTCGACCATGTTTCTCCGGCATCTCGCCTCACACGGATGCTCACAGATAAAACCGCAGGTCGTCGGAACGGGTTGTCCTTCCGGATCAGGCGGATCGCATCGGCATATCTTCCTTCTTCCACGAAGCGCCACATAACCCGGAATGTCCACATGGGCCGGACAGATCGCGACACACGGACCGGTTGGTTGTATGTACAGGTACAGCGGCCTTTCTTGATGTGCTCCACATAGTCATCGCGGTAGCCGATCAGCCCTTATAGACCATGTTCGCCGCCTCATAGCCGATCGCAGTCCGCGGAATCCATGATGGAAGCGCCGTCTTCTCCATGAGATCCAGCGTATCCATTGTTGCTTTTCCGTTTAATACGTCACGGATCAGCTGGTTTAACTGCCCGAGACCGATCCGGCACGGAACGCATTTTCCGCACGTCTGCGCGTGGCAGAGCTCCAGAAACGCTCTCGCCATATCAACAGGACAGAGCCAGGCGGGCTCGATTCGGTCTTCTCTCCAGATCTTTATAAAGTCCCTCCATCACGATCCGCGCGCGGGTCGGGGACATGATCTCCAATCTGCTCATATGATTCACTCCTCTGCAATTTTTTCATCGGTCACACCTGCTCACGCAGGTATGCCTGCTTTCCCCTCTATGGCTTATTGAATTTGTTTCTTAACATATTGTCGATTTTATCACGTAATTATTAAATAAATCAAGTCTTTTATACACTTTACTTAATAATCTTTTGTTTAACGTTAATTTTTAGACAATTTTGCCGGCATTCTTTCCCATATCAATGATCTGATTTTCGTTTCTCTCATCTTGCGTGTCGGGGAGAACTATGATACGATAAAGAATGGTGTGCAAGGAACGCTCCTGTCCTGGTGTCCGTATATGCTCACCCGAAAGGAGACTTGTGATATGAAATCCGGAGAACATTTTGACGTGATCATCATCGGCGCCGGCCCGTCCGAATCTTCTGCGCGTATGAGCTGATCAAAGAAAGCCAGAATTAAACATTCTGATGATTGAAAAGGAAGACCGATCGAGAACGTGTCTGTCCGAAGAGAACAACAAAGTGTGCGTAGGCTGTAAACCGTGTTCCATCACCACCGGTTTCGCCGGAGCAGGAGCTTCTCCGACGGAAAACTTTCCCTCTCCCGGACGTCGGCGGAAATCTGCCGGAAATCTTAGGATATGATAAAGCAACAGAACTCATCAAAGAGTCCGACGATATCTACCTGCAGTTCAGCGCTGACAAGAACGTCTACGGCGTTGACAAACAGCAGGAGATCCGCAAGATCCGTAAAAGGCCATCAATGCAAACTTAAAACTGATCGAATGCCCGATCCGTCACCTCGGAACCGAGGAAGGCTACAAGATTTATACCCGCCTGCAGGATCACCTCCTCGCAAACGGCATCCCATGGAATTCAACACGATGGTAAAGATATCATCATCGAAGACGGAGCTGCAAAGGTGTCATTACCGATAAAGACGAGGGCATACTACGCAGACGAGATCGTCTCCGCCATCGGTCGCGAAGGTTCCGACTGGTTCTCCCACATCTGTGATGACCACGGCATCGAGACCGAGGTCGGAACCGTCGATATCGGTGTCCGCGTGGAAGTCCGCGACGTCATGGAATTCCTGAACAAGAACCTGTACGAGGCAAAACTTGTTTACTATACCCCGACTTTTGACGACAAAGTGCGTACCTTCTGTACGAACCCGTCCGGTGAGGTGGCAACTGAGTATTATGAAAACGGTCTGGCAGTTGTAAACGGTCATGCTTATAAATCAAAAGAATACAAGACAAACAACACCAACCGCGATCCTGGTATCCAAGAACTTTACGAAACCATTTAAAACCCGATCGAGTACGGCAAACATCGCACAGCTTTCAACATGCTCTGCGACGGCAAGATCCTCGTCAGACCTTCGGAGACTTCCAGAGGCCGCCGCACCAGAGGAGCGTCTCTGCAGAAACAATATCATCCCGACCTTAAAAGATGCCGTTCCGGGCGACCTTTCCCTGGTATTCCCGCACCGTATCATGGTCGACATCAAGGAGATGTTAAAAGCTCTGGACAAAGGTAACACCGGGTATCGCCAGCGATGAGACACTGCTGTACGGCGTAGAAGTCAAATTCTATTCCAACAAGGTCGTTGTCGATAAGGACTTTGAGACAAACATCCACGTCTCCGCGCCATCGGTGACGGTGCGTCCGTGACCCGCGGTCTTCAGCAGGCATCCGCGAATGGACTTTCCGTTGCGAGAAGTATCTTGGCGAGAATGGATCAGAAATAAATGATAAAAAGAGCACCTTACGATCAATGTTTCAGGGATTTTTCTTTCTGACATTGTGATGATAGGTTACAGTACACGGGCACTCCTTGCCCGCGCACTGTAACAGGATTTTGCCGATGCTTCGCATTCCGAATCGGCAAAATCTGCTGCCACAACTGTATTGTACGGAATTTTCAGTTCAGAAAATTCCTACCCGTGTACAGTAACACGATAGGTGCTCTTTTCTTAGTTCAATTCGAGTTCAGCCTCTGTGTTCCAGTCAGCGCAGGCCGACAAATTTTCTCAAAGGCTCCGTTCTCTGCCGTTTGTTTCGATCGATATCGGTATATTGTCTGCGAAGAATGTGTATATTCGCAAAATGTTTTCACTTTCTCGGATGTGCCCCTGGTACGCCTCCCGGACTGTATTTTCCGTCGCATATGCCGTATACATCTGCGTGGATGCCAGGTCGGAATGCCCCATCATGGTCTGAACAGCGCGCATGTCAGCGCCGTTGCTCAAAAGATGGACCGCAAAAGAGTGGCGCAGGGTGTGCGGTGTGATGTCCTCCTCGATCCCGGCCCGCTCCCCATAATATTTGATCAGCTTCCAGAAGCCCTGACGGCTCATGACTCCTCCGCTGCAGTTTGTAAAGAGAAGTTCCGAACTCATTCCTTTAAGAACGTCTCCCGCGAGGCCTCCAGATACTTCGCCAGCGCATTTTTCGCCGCATGGCCGAACGGGATCATCCGCTCTTAATGCTCATCCCGGCAGGTGATAAAGCCGACCGCCATATTCACGTCTGAAAGCTTCAGACTTACAAGCTCCGTCACACGGATCCCGGTCGCATATAAAAGCTCCAGCATCGCCTTATCACGGATCTCTTTCGGATTCGCACAGGACGGCTGGTCCAGAAGTCTCGTCACCTCATCTACTGTGAGGATCACTGGCACCTTCTTTTCGATCTTCGGTGCATGGATCGATTCTGCAGGATCCCTCCGGATCATTCCTCTCCTATGCATCCAGCCGAAAATGACTTTGCGGACGCCAGGGACCTTGAGACCGTCGATGCCGCCTTTTCCCTCTTTTCCTGAAAAGGAGATAAGAATTCAGCGCGATCTTTGTTACCTTTCCGCACTCCGTGATCCCGTTCTCTTCCAGATAATCCGCCATCTTCAGAAGATCCCTCTGATAAGAGCGTTGTATTTTTGACGCTTGTTTTTCCTCCTCCATATAATGGATGAAGGTCTGAATTTCCTCTCTCATACCTTTTCCCCGTTCATTTGCGGCCACTGTAATCCACTGTTCCCTTTATTTTTCCCGGCAAAACCAATATTTTCTACATTATATCCCCATTTTATGGCAAAATCAAACGGATTTTTCCCACTTGAATCCCTTTGCAGGGAACTCACGCAGCCCGAACCTTTTTCAATACCTTTTTCAGCAGTTCCGTGCCTTCATCCTCACTTGTGTCTACGAAAAGAACCGAAAAACTCCTGCTGAAACTTCCGGATTGATCAAAGTCTCTGCTGCGATTCCGAGTGCTGTCAATAAGATCAAAGATCCGATTGCATTCCCCGCACCGGTTCCCGGACCGATCCACAAAGAGATACGCCGCCAGCGCATAAAAGATCCCTGTGGAAAGACCAGCCCAAAAAGAGCAGGATCCCGCTGAATCCGCTGTGCATCTTCAGGGCACAGACGATCACTGACGCCTGAAACGATACGCAGACTGCCGACGCATAGCAGATGATCCCGACAGCGACGTCTGGCAGATCAGGATCCCCACCAGGATCCACACAAAGCGCTTCTTCAGGACACCTGCGAACAGGCTGTAATAATCCACTGACGACAGCTCCGCAGGCGCAAAGATCCCCGCAAACCATTGTTCCAGCGTATTCTTCATCTCCATGCTCATGTGATTGCAAAAAATCGTTCCCGCTGCAGTCCCAACAAATAAAAAAAAGGACAGCCAGAACAACTGACTGTCCAATAGTCTCCGGTGTCTGCGGATCCCAGTCATAGCGCTGCCGCCCTGTTCCTTTTCACAGTGTATGCGCACAGTCCCATGCTTTATCCACAATATTGTTTCTGATTTTTTAGTCTTCCAGTACCGGCTCTTACCGGATTCCTTCCTTCTGGGCATACGCAAGGATCGCCGCGATCGTCTTTGCGTCCGTCATCTTCCCGCTGTAGATCAGATCCAGAAGGTCCTTCACTTCCCACTCCTCCACGTCGATACTCTCGTCTGCGTCGAGGTGCTGTTTCGACGGGATCAGATCTTTCGCGATATAGACACCGATACGCTCGTCACAGAATGCCACCGTTGTATTGACCGTCATCAGGAATTCCAGATTTTCACTGCGGAATCCCGTCTCCTCCTCAAGTTCTCTCGCTGCACACTCGATCTTCGGCTCATCCGGCGCATCCAGCTTTCCCGCCGGGATTTCCAGAGTAAAGCGGTCCAGGGCGTTCCGGTACTGGCGCACCATCAGGATCTTTCCGTCCTTTGTCACCGGAAGAACAGCGGCAGCGCCGTCATGATGGATATAGTCATAGACCTCCTCGATCCCGTTCGCAACGACGGTGTCCCGGTAGATCTTTAAGATCATTCCTGTATAGGCAAGTTCACGTTTTAAACGAATTGTCTTTCCATGTTTCTTTCATTTCCTCTCACTTTATGCTTTGTTCTGATCCACAGTCAATCATTTCACAAAATCCGACATGTCTGCATAGAACTGTCTGCGATTTGCTTCTTGTTCGCAATTTATCTCATTATCTGTGAATAATAGGAGAATTCTTTTTACAGCAATCAGCCCTTTAATTTCTTATTCTTCTCAAAGTTCGCATCGCAGGCCTTGATGATCGCACCGCGGAATCCATTCTCTTCCAGGGCGGCAAGTCCTTCGATCGTTGTTCCGCCCGGAGAGCATACCATATCCTTTAATTCGCCCGGATGTTTTCCTGTCTCGGACCATCTTCGCGCTGCCGAGCACCGCCTGGGCAACCATCTTGTAGGCAGCCTGGCGAGGAAGTCCGTTCTTCACGCAGCCGTCAGCCAGCGCCTCGATGAACATGTATACATATGCCGGTGAACAGCCGCTGGCGCTTCCACAACATCCATCAGCTTCTCGTCCACCTTCTCCATCTTTCCGAAAGAAGTGAAGAAACCGTCGATCACCTGTTTTTCCTCGTCCGTAAACAGGTTCTCATCATAGCTCACACCGGACATTCCCTCGCCGACCATCGCCGGGGTGTTCGGCATCGAGCGGACAATTCTCGCCTCGTCTCCGAGTCCTGCCTGAAGATCCGCGATCGCATATCCGGCCGCGATGGAGATCACAACCTGATTTTACGGATCTTTCCGTTTAATTCTTTAAACACAGTCGGAAGAACCTGAGGTTTTACCGCGAGGACCAGATATTTTACCTGCTCTGCGCACTCGGTTGCTGTGAAAACGTGGGCAACGCCCGTCTCCTCTGTGATCTTCTGCATCTTCGCTTCATGAGCGCTCGTAAAGCAGCTCCTCCGGCTGATATGTCTTTAAAAGTCCCCATGATCGCGGTTCCCATATTTCCATGCCGATAAAACCAATTTTGCCATATGAAATTTCCTCCTAAAATGTATCTCGACACATTCTCGCGCCGAGCGCGGTCGCTTTGCGACAATCCTCATCTTCGCGCGAGTGCGCATCTTAGGCACGCAGTGCCTGTTTGTTATCGCGACAGTCACCAAGGTCTCGCGCAAGCGCGGACTTTGCTCGTTGTTCGCGTAAATAAAAAGCCGCAGCCATACAGATCCTCTGCACAGCAACGGCTTTCAATTTTATTTCGCGTAATCGGTAACTCTGGACTCGCGGATCACGTTGACTTTGATCTGTCCCGGATATTCCAGGCTTTCTTCGATCTTCTTGGATATGTCTCTTGCGAAGAACCATATCGTCATCGCTGATCTGCTCCGGCACTACCATAATGCGCACTTCGCGTCCCGCCTGGATCGCAAAGGACTTATCAACTCCCTTGAAGGAGTTTGTAATATCCTCAAGCTGCTTTAAGCGGTTCGTGTATGTCTCAACGTCTCTCTTCTTGCGCCCGGTCTTGCAGCAGAAATGGTATCTGCTGCCTGTACGATGCAGGAAATAAGGTTCGTCGGCTCAACATCGCCATGGTGAGATTCCACAGCATTGATAACGATCGGGGATTCTTTGTATTTCTTACACAGTTCCGATCCGAGCTGTCATGGGAACCTTCCATCTCATGGTCAACGGATTTTCCAATGTCATGTAATAAGCCGGCACGCTTTGCCATTCTGACGTCCACACCGATCTCGGCTGCCAGTAAACCGGATAACTGTGCAACCTCGATGGAATGCTTTAGTGCATTCTGACCATAGCTGGTACGGAATTTCATCTTACCGAGGGCTTGACGAGCTCCGGATGGATATGAATGCCGACCTCAAGGATCGCAGCTTCACCTTCCTCGCGCATCATGTTTTCAACTTCTTTCTGTGCCTTCTCCACCATCTCTTCAATTCTTGCCGGGTGGATACGTCCACGATCAGTCTCTCAAGAGCAATTTTGCGACTTCACGTCTTACCGGATCAAAACCGGATAACACGACTGCTTCCGGTGTATCATCAATGATAAGCTCTACACCTGTCAGAGTCTCAAGAGTTCTGATGTTTCGTCCCTCTCGTCCAATGATGCGGCCTTTCATCTCGTCGCTCGGGGCTGTACAACAGAAACTGTTGTCTCTGCAACATGGTCAGCAGCACATCTCTGGATCGCTGTAACCACGTATTCCTTTGCTTTCTTGTCTGTTTTGCCTTGGCTTCTAATTCCTTGATAAGCTTTGCAGTGTCGTGTTTTACATCTTCCTCAACAGATTTCAGAAGATATTCTTTCGCCTGTTCGCTGGTAAGTCCGGAGATCTTCTCCAGTTCTTCCTGCTCCTTAGCAAATAATTCCTCGACCTCGGAA
>SCPO01000322.1_pt1 | contig 11961 bp, 21 predicted proteins | sample 6106821 | NCBI WGS metagenome assembly SCPO01 (sample SAMN10720448, study PRJNA508395) | human gut metagenome | isolation source: Participant 2 stool, 0 month | host: Homo sapiens | collected 2017 | reverse complement strand
TTAGGGGAAAAAGGAAAACAGCAGCGGTGGAACAGTACGATCCGGATATCCCGATTTCACAGTACAGACAGGCTTTTAATGTGTTCTATGACGCAGGCCGTTATGCTAATGACATCACACCGGCAGAAAAATCAGCTGTATCGGTGTTCCTGTCAGAACCCAGCAGGTAGAGGCATATAAAGCAGGAGCCAGAGACAGACTGTTAGAATTAGAGGCAAAGCGCCAGGTTAAGAAGGGAGAGGCCAGAGAAGGAGGATTTGAAGATCGTTCATCGAATGCAACAGATGCTCAGAGGAAACTCAGTGAAAGTCTTGGTAAACGTACCGGATTAAAATTTGTGCTGGAAGATTCCCTTGAATCCGGAGCAGTGGGAGAGTATGAAAGAAAGACCGGAACGATCCGGATTTCCACGAACTCAGAGAACTTTTTACGCACCAATAGCCATGAATTAACTCATTTCATCAAAGAAAACGCACCGGAAAGTTATGCTTCCTATCGCGATGCCGTCATAAGCGCTTATTTAACATCTGAAAACCAGACATTTGAAAAGATGGTTGAGAGCTATGAAAGAGCTTATGAAAAACATGGTCAGAAACTTTCCAGGGACGAGATCATGGAGGAGATCACTGCGGATGCTACGGGGAAATTCTGGAATGACGAGGAATTTGTTCGGAAGATTGCAAACAAAGATAAAACCGTGGCGCAAAAGATTGTAGATTTTCTGAGCGATATGCTGGATGCAATCAAGAGTCTCATCAAGAATGAGCATACCGGAAGAGCTGCGGAGATGCTTGCAGAGCAGCAGGAACTTTTCGAGGATGCGCGAAATCGCTGGATGGATGCACTGGATCAGGCAAGCGAGAACTATAAGATGGGTAAGACAAGCACGAGAGCGCTGTGCGCTTCCAGCTGGCAAAACCGGATCAGGTGACAGACAAGCACATCGAAGAAAACTATGACTATGTCCGGAAGATGGACAGTGTCGCATCGATTCGCGGGGATGAGTTTAAGGGAGATCCAAAGGAAATGCGTAGCAAAATCATAGAACTGTATAATTCTTACGGAAATGTGGTTCATAATGATGTGGTAGGGGATGTTGCTTTAAGTATGCGTTCGGTTCGCAATGATCTGGCGCATGGTTATGGAGACAAAAAAGCTGCCGCTTTTGCAACGGTAAAAGATGTAATTGAAAATGGAAAGGTTTTAAGATATTCGAAAGACTGGAAAGGAAGAGGATATGATTCTGTTTCAATAGGAGCAAAGATAAATATTACAGATGGGGAAAATGCAGGTCAGTATTATGAGGTATGCGTTATAAAAGTAGACAGGACAAATCGAATGTATCTATACGAAGTGGATATAGAAAGGCAGATAGTGTCCCGTTCAAATACGCCCGGCCGAACCTGCAAAAAACATAGCGGCTACAACTATCTGCCTATCTCCAGTATATTTGACAGACTGCGCAATGTCAAGAATGAAAATGTTAAATATCAGCTTGGAGATAATGAACTGGAAGAGACAGATAACAAGGAGTTGGTTGCCCGTAATGATCTGACAGAAGAAAAGCTGGTAGAAAGTTTAGATATGAACAGCCCTATCTCATTAAAAACAAAACCGGGTAAGGGTGGGGAAGATATGGGAGACATTTCAATTGTATTTAAGAAAGATGCGGTTGCTTCGGGCGAAATCCAGAAAGGAAATTTTAAAGATGGCGTTGCTGCCGTCATTCTGCCGACGGATGCCAGCGATAACCTGAAAGCCCGCTTAAACCAGGAAGGAGTCAATACGATTCTTTATGATCCTAATCTTCCGGATGCCAGAAAGAAGGCGATCAGTGAATTGAAGGATGTTCGTTTCCAGATTGAAGATTCCGATATGGACATTGATTATGACGAGGTGGTTCGAGAAAACGGTGAGCTGCGGAAGATCAACGAAGAATTGAAAAATCAGCTTGTCCTCACAAAAGATTACACACCGAGAAAAGAAGATATCCGTAAGTATGCAAAAAGCCTGTTAAGAGAATATAATTCTACTTACTCACAGGAAAAACTTGAAAGCAACCTGAGCCGGTTTTATGAGTATATCCAGAAAGCGGAACGTATGGACGCCCAGGAGTTGGCAAACGTAGCGACGCAGATAGGCCGTACGATTCTGGAAAAATCACAGCAGACGGATCAGGAGCAGGTAAAGGTCTATAAAAACATCCTGCAAGATATCAAGGGCACGCCAATTTATGTTCCGGAAGAAGTTCGAAATAACCTGGATTCCGAGGGCGGATATAACAGCTTCCGGAAAAATATATGGGACAGATTACGTTTCGGAACGCCGGCGTCAGCGTAGATGCAGCATACAATGAATTGGCGGGACTGCATCCGGATCTTTTCCCGACCGATATCATCAACCCGACAGACCAGCTTCTTCGGATTGCGGATGTATTGGAAGAGTCCCGTCCGAAAGTGGAAAATCCTTATGGTGCTGATATTGATGAAATGTCGGTATTCTTGGGAGAGGATATCCTGGACAACAGAGCGAATATCCGTAATATTCCGCCTACGCTGGCAGATAAACTGTTTGAAAAGGCTGATAAGAGAGAAGAGGAATATATCGCTAAACGAAAGGAATATGAGCAGAAACTCAGGGATATCGCGGAACGTGAGGGAGCGCGAACAGGGGCGTCAGGATAAGAAACAGATCATTCGTGATGTCACGAAAATGCAGAAGTGGCTGCTGTCTCCGACGGATCGCGATCATGTTCCGGAAAGCATGAGAACGGCCGTTGCTAAATTCTTGTCTTGTGTTGACTACAGTTCCTCTCGTTTAAATGCGGATGGAAACGAAACACAGCGCACCAGAGAATGGAATGAGGCAAAGAAGGTGTACGATACCATTCTGAAAAACAATGGTGTTCTGAAAGGATAAACGAGCGATATATATGTTGAGGTCGATCCGGATCTTGTGACTAAACTGGACGAGCTCCGAGCATGGCAGAGGGAAAGAAGATTGAAGACTTTACGCCGAGAGAACTTCGGACATTGAGAGAGACTGTGTCTGCAATGAAACACAGTATTGAAGATGCCAATAAGATGTATACGAATAAACGTTACGAAAAGGCGTCCGAGGCAGCAGAAAGCACACTGAGAGAGTGGCAGGGCGGAAGAATAAAAAAACCATTAAAGCGTTGAGCGCGGCGGATAAATTCATGCAGGTGCATATGCTGGACAGTTTCACGGCGTTCGATCGTCTTGGAAAAGCAGCCACGACTGTTTATCAGGGGCTCCGCGATGGCTTTGATACTAAAATGAGGGATACACGCATGGCACAGGAATATATGGAAGAACTGAAAGGAAAGCTGGAAATCGGTGAAAAAGAAATTCAGGAATGGACCGGCAATAAAGCAAAGCGACAGACTTTCCAGGTATCTGGCGGGGAAATCTCTCTGACCCCGGCGCAGGTCATGAGCCTTTATGAATTAAATAAACGTCCGCAAGCTAGGGAACATCTGTATAATCAGCTGCGGGGAATCCGCACACAGGGAGTTGAGAGGGAGGTCACGGTAAAAGGTAAGAAACTTTTTAAAGTTGTGGAGGCAAATGTACCGGTAGCGGTCACTCCGAGTGATGTAAAAGCCATCACAGACACTCTCACACCCAAACAGAAGGCGCTTGCGGACGGGGTGGTAAGTTTCTTCACAGATCAGACGGCAGCCTGGGGCAATGAGGTCAGCATGACTTTGTATGGCTATAAAAGTTTAATGCTCCGAATTATTTTCCGATCGTGGTCGATAAAAACGAGATAGCAAAACGAATGCAGACGTCAGCCGTGATATCCAGACGTTGAAGAATCTCGGAATTACCAAGAATACGACCAAACACGCCAAGAACGGTTTGATTATCGAGGATATCTTTGATGTATATACCCGACAGGCGGATCAGATGGGAAGCTATCATTCCTTCGTGGTGCCGCTGTCAGATTTTCAAAAGTATTACAATTTCAATGACGTTGAAAAAGGAAATCTTCGGGAGCAGATGGAACGTGTTTACGGCAAGGAAATGGGCGCTTGGGTAGATGCGTTCTTGAAAGATCTGAACGGTGTCGGCAGCGGCGAACGGAATTGACCTCTAATTTACTGAGAAATGCAAAGTCGGCGGCAGTCGGATGGAACCTGAGAACGGCGATTCAGCAGCCGACGGCATATTTCAGAGCTGCTGCGGAGATTGATCCGAAGTATCTGGCACAGGGATTGAAACTGATGGTTTCAGATGCAGAGTGGGATCAGGTAAAAGACTATTCCCCGATCGCCTGGTGGAAAGACCAGGATTTTTCGATATCAATACCGGCCGCAGTATGAAGAGTATGCTCATCGGGGCGGACACGACCAGAGAAAAAATGATAAATAAATCAATGGATTTGGCAGGAAAAGGTGATGAACTGGCATGGAAACGCCTATGGATGGCAAACCAAAGCAGAGACGGCGGCGCTGCATCCGGAACTGACAGTCGGATCAGAAGAATTTCTGCAGAAGAGTGGAGCGCGATTCTCGGAGATTATTGACAAAACCCAGGTAGTAGACAGTGTGTTTCATAGGAGCTGGGCGATGCGTGAGCAGTGGACGAAATTCTATACGGCATTCATGTCAGAGCCTATCAAAAGCTACAACATGCTTTACCGAGCGGCGATGGACATTGCAGACTCAAAGGAAATCAATGGAAAAGCCGGAAAGGCAGAGAAAAACAAAGTTTGCCAGGAGTTGCGGCATCATATGCGGTTACAGGAGTGATCACGGCGTTAGCAGCGTCGGTCATGGATGCAGTCCGTGATGATGACGATGATAAGGGGATCAAGGAAAAGTACCTGTCAGCACTTGGCGCCAATATCGCGGATAACCTCAACGTCGTGAATCTCATTCCGATAGCAAAAGATGTCGTATCGATGTTTGGTGGAAATTCCGCGGCGCGTATGGATATGCAGGGACTCCAGTACCTTGTCTACGCCTGCAAATGAAATGAAAAAGTTCGTGGAAGGCGATAGTAAATACACAACAACCGGAATCATGTATAAATGGATTAGCCCGCTTGCAAGAATGACGGGTATTCCGATCGCCAATCTTCTCCGTGATACAGGCAGCGTAGTTGACACCGCTTTAGATATCGTGGGTGCAAATGCGGGAGATTACTGGAAAACCAAGAGGATCTATGACATATCCAGTGCAGATAATGTGACGATGTATACCAAAAGGCACTGAAAGCATACCGTGAAGGTAAAAAGAACTGGGAGACAGAATCTTGTCTGACCTGCTTGAGGCAGGACAGAGTGATAAGACGGTAAATTCCGGCGTCAAACGGGGGCTGAAAAACGATCCAGTAATTCAGGAAGCGGCCGAGGCGATGATGAACTGGGATCTTGAAACATACGAAGAAAAGGTCGAGGAAGTAGCGGACAGAGGAATCGACAAGGAACTAATTGTAAAAGCGGTTGATATGGTCATTAATAAGAAAAAGAAAGATGCAGGAGAGGAGGAAGAGAGTACAGAAAAGGATGCCTCGGAGCCAGAAGAAAAGGAGGAGAAAAAAGAAACGCCGCTTTATGAGGCATCAGACGCAAATGACGCCCTGAACGCGGGCGAATATGATAAGGCGAACAAGATCCTCGATAAGGTGGTAGAATCAAAAGTGGCAGAGGGGAAAACGAAAAAGGAAGCGATTTCCTCAGTAAAGAGCTCGTTCAGTAGCAAATACAAAAAGCGGTACATCGCCGCCGGAGCTGATGAGCGGGCGAAGATCGAGATTGAGCTGGAACGTCTCAGGGTAGGCGGAAAAAGGATTTTCTCAAGCGAAGATTTTGCCAGATGGAGAAAGAACGCGAAGAAAAAATAATATCATAGGTTACTGCGCTACGGCGGTCCTGACGGCGAAATCGGAGCCTCTATGCGCTACCTGTCCCAGCGGTATGCGATGCCTTATAAGATGCAGAAAGGACTTCTGACCGACATCGGAACCGAGGAACTCGCCCATATGGAGATGATTGCCGCCATTGTCCAGCAGCTCACGCGCAACCTTACTCCGGCACAGATCGAGTCATCCGGGTTCGGACCATACTATATCGACCACACCACGGCAATCTGGCCGCAGGCAGCAGGCGGAATCCCGTTCAATGCGTGCGAGTTCCAGTCGAAGGGCGATGCGATCACGGATTTATATGAGGATATGGCAGCAGAGCAGAAAGCCCGCACAACCTACGACAATATTCTCCGCGTGGTCAAAGATCCGGAAGTATGCGATCCGATCCGTTTTCTGCGCGAGCGCGAGATTGTACATTTTCAGCGGTTTGGTGAAGCTTTAAGAAATGTACAGGATCACCTGAGCAGTCGTAATTTCTATACGTTTAACCCAGAGTTTGATAAAGTGAAAGCGAAGGGATAAAACAAAAACCTCCGTAAACAATGTCAAATTCATTCTTTACGGAGGTTTTCAAACCAGCACCGAGTACGGATAAATCCTTACTGGATGTAAGGGGATTACCCATAAGTATATTGTAGTAGTGATGAGTTAGGTGTGCCAAATTTTTTATCAAGATGCAGAACTAGTGTTTGCTAAATGCGGAGGCATATGGTATAATATTTATATGGAAAAAGATATATTTACTATTAAGAGAAATACACTTTCATATGGTAGGGGATATGTGTATTCTTTGCAATATCATCTTGTCTGGTGCACGAAATATCGAAAACAGGTTCTGAAAAAATGGGATAGACGCAGAATGTAAAAAAATGTTGTATGGGCTTGCGGAGGAATACAAATTTAAGATTCTGGCGATGGAGGTTATGCCAGATCATATTCATTTACTTCTGGATTGCAAACCGCAATTTTTTATATCAGATATGATGAAGATTATGAAGGGGAATCTGGCACGTCAGTTATTTCTTTCGCATCCGGAATTAAAACAGGAGCTGTGGGGAGGACATTTGTGGAATCCATCGTATTGTGCAGTCACCGTAAGTGACCGAAGCAGGGATCAGGTAGTGGCATACATTGAGGGACAAAAAGAGAAGGAAAAAAGAAAGTAGGAAATTTTATGCAGATTGTATCCGGCTATGGAGTAGAAATTAAAAAAAAGAATATACCGCTCCGCCCTACGCTGGATATTTTTCCGGAAAGCAGTTTCCTATCTGATTCCGGTGTATGCAGAGATCTGGGAAGAACTTTCAGAAATCAAAAATCTACAAAAACGCTTTAATGAGGCGGAACATCGGGTACATGAGACAAAAAAGAATCATGCCAGATTTCCGTTTGACCGTCATTTCCCTAAGATGCCATCTTATCTGAGAAGAGCGGCGATTCAACACGCACTTGGAGCAGTGTCCTCCTATCAAACACGCCTTAGTTTGCGGGAAAAGGGAGAACTGAGGGGGAAACCGAAGCTGGTCTGTGAGAATCATGCGATGCCGGTATTCTATCGGGATGTCATGTATAGGGAAGCAGAACCGGGAGAAGGTACGGCTTATTTAAAGCTATTTGATGGGCGTGAGTGGAAGTGGTTTCAGGTAAAATTACTTCATACCGATATGGAATATCTTCGGAAAAAAGTGGAGAGGGAAAGAGGCATCTGCCCCAACTTTGGAAAGGAAACATCATAAGTATTTCCTTCGGTTTTCATACACAGAGGAAGTAACCTTATCGAAAACAGCTGTAAAACAGCAGGTGATATGCAGCGTTGATTTAGGAATCAATACGGATGCGGTTTGTAGTATCATGCGTGCAGATGGCACTATTCTGGGACGTAAATTTATAAATTTCCCCAGTAATAAAGACCATTTGTATCATGTACTTGGCAGAATCCGCCGTTTTCAGAGAGAACATTCCTCCAGACAGGTTCAAAGCCGATGGGATTATGCAAAAAGGCTGAATATGGAACTGTCCCGTAAAATAGCTGCGGAAATCACGAAATATGCCGTAGAATATCAGGCCGATGTAATTGTTTTTGAGTATCTGGAAATGCAGGGGAAAAATATCCGGAAAAAAGAAGCAAAAACTTCATTTATGGAGAAAGAGGGATATTCAGAAGCTGTGTGAACATCAGGCACATCGGAATGGGATTCATGTGTCCAGAGTCAGTGCCCGGAACACCAGCAGGCTGGCCTGTGACGGAAGTGGAGCGGTAGTAAGAAATCCGGAGAACCATAGCCTATGTATCTTACAGACAGGAAAGCAGTATAACTGCGACCTGTCAGCAGCCTATAACATAGGAGCAAGATATTTTATAAGGGAACGATTAAAACCCTTACCGGCAACGGAAAGGTCTTCACTGGAGGCAAAAGTCCCTGTAGTGAAGCGTAGAACCTCCTGTGTTTATGCAGATTTAAGAAAGCTTTATGTAGAAGTAAATAACTTAAAAGCGGCATAAATGCAGGCAGATATACAGCGGACTACCTGTAATGTGGAAACCAGCCGTATCCGGCATGGGAAAAGTGCGTATCCGCACGAATTCTAAGTTACTGGCGTATCCGCCGATATTTAGTCTTGCCGTTTAAAACGGCTGAGAAGCACGTGACTTCTAGCCATGTGAGGTTCACTGGCGTTGAGCATATTGTTAATACCTTTTTCCGTTTCTGCAAGCTGCTTTTTCAAAAGAGGCAGATCGGTGCTTTCTTTCTTCTGCAACTCCATCAGCGTATCAATCAGTCGTTTCATGACTTCATCATTCATAATTGCTTTCATACAGTAATTGAGCGTACATATAAATTAGAGGAGACCGAGGCAGTGATGCAGGAACAGATCCGGGTGGAAAACCATCGGATCGCAGATTTGGAAAAGCAGATGGAGGGATAAGGTATGCAGATTAAAGATTATGTAAAGCCGGAATTACTTGTGGTAGCAGTAGTGCTGTACTTTATTGGGATGGCTGAAGCAGAGCGAGACAGTGAAAGACAAATACATCCCACTCATTAATGGGCTGATTGGCGTTGCGATTTGTGCCATCTATGTGTTCGCTACCTGTGCCTGCGGTAGTGGTCAGGATATCGCGCTGGCGGTTTTCACGGCACTTACACAGGGCGTCCTTGTGGCGGGATTGTCTACGTATGTAAACCAGATTTTAAGCAGTCAGGAAAAGAAGAGTAAAAGAAGGTGATCCGACTATCTCCCGCGGCAGTTCGGGGCATGGCTGCCGTTGCGGCATCGCAACAATAGGGGAAAATCGACGAAAGCCGATAGAATGAAAGAAATTTATATGCTATAATGTCAAAGTTACCGCCTCCGAAACTGGTGACAGGAAGGAGGTGCCTGCGGTGGAAATACTATTATCTCCTATTGTTCCCGTCGTGAAATTAGGAATAAAACCCCCAAGGAGTCGCGATCCTTGGGGGTTTTGTCGTTGCCTGTGATGGACAACTACTATCTCTTAGCCTATCGGCATTATAGCATATGCGAAAATTCTTTGCAAGATACCCCGGAAAACAAAATGTCATATTTTTCATATCATAAAGAAAAGAGGACAAATCTATGAGAGATATCACATTATGCCATCCGCGTCTCCAGGCGCTGACTGCGCAGCTCGTTGATAAGTGTGTCAGTGCAGGTTTGCCGATTAAAATCGGGGAATCTTTCCGGAGCGTCGCCGAACAGGACGCTTTGTACGCGCAGGGGCGGACTCAGCCGGGCAGTATTGTCACGAATGCTAGGGGCAGCAGCTATAGCAGCCAGCACCAATGGGGCATCGCAGCGGATTTTTACCGTGCCGATGGAAAAGGCGCCTATAATAAGTCTGGAGATTATTTTAAGAAAGTCGGAGAGCTTGCCAAAAATCTGGGGCTTGGATGGGGCGGCGATTGGAAAAGCATCGTAGACAAGCCGCACGTATATTTGCCGGATTGGGGCAGCGGTACCGGGATTTTGAAACAGAAATATGGCACATTTGAGGCGTTTAAAAAGACCTGGGCGGCGGAGAACAGCACGGTACCAGAACAGTCAAAAACGGTGCTCACCGATCTTAAAGAAATTAAGAGCGGCATACGCGGGTTGAGAGTCACTGCGTCCTCACTTATCATCCGAACAACTCCAAAAGGTACAGACACAGGCAAGCGTTACAATAAGGATCAGCGTGTGCAGCCATTAATAAATGCTTTGCCGGCGGCGATCCGTGGATCCAGACTGCGGACGGCTGGGTGTCTGGCAAGTATCTTACTGGCTGGGTGTGCCAGGACGGGCGCTGGTGGTATCTGCTGAGTGGGTACACCTACTGGCACGATGCAGTCTGCCAGATTGACGGGCAGGCATATGCGTTTGATTCGGATGGCTGGATGATTACCGCAGATCGGATAGCAGAGGACGGACATATACGATAAAATATGATGAAAAACACCGGAAACCCTTGTAAATAAAGGAAAAACCCAGTATTTACAAGGGCTTCCGCATCCATCAAAAAAAGCAGATAACGGGAATCGAACCCGCCTTTCCAGCTTGGGAAGCTAGCGTTCTACCGATGAACCATATCTGCAAATATATATTAAGTATACTGTTTTTTCTGAAAAAGTCAAGAAATTTATCTTGCCAAAAGGGAGGAAAGTTACTGTACACGGGTAGGCACTTTTGGGATCGAAAGAGACAAATATATTCAAAACGCCCACAAAATGCGCTCTTAACACAATTTATATTTCAAAAACTCGCAGAAGGTGTTATAATAATTCCGTATGGATTAGGGCGCGGTTTTCAGGCACCCTTTTTCCGTCATAGGAAAGTGTTAAGGCACATTTTTTATTTTGTATATAAATAGAGATTTTCTGTATCGGTATGGCGGATAAACAGAAAATAACGGAGGAAACTATGGATATAATCATTATCGGATGCGGCAAGGTTGGTACGACGCTGGCGGAGCAGCTTGTCCGGGAGGATTACAATGTGGTGATGATCGATACGTCTGCGGAGCGGATGCAGCGGGTGTCAGATGATATCGATGCGATCGCTGGTGGAAATGGTGCCAGCATTTCCATGCAGATCGAGGCAGGTGCAGACGGCGGACATGCTGATTGCCGTGAGGGTCGGATGAGATGAACCTTCTCTGCTGCCTGATTGCGAGAAAAGTGGGGCATTGCCACACGATTGCGCGTGTGCGGAATCCGATTTACAGCAACGAGCTTACCTTTATCAAGCAGCAGCTGGGAATTTCCATGATTATCAACCCGGAATATGCGGCGGCGACGGAGATTTCGAGAATTCTGCGCTTCCCGTCAGCGATCAAGATCGATCCATTTGCCAAGGGAAAGGTAGAGCTTCTGAAATTTAAGGTAAAACCGGAGTTTAAGCTGGACGGGCTTTCGGTCATGGATATTGACAGCCAATTTCGCTGCGATGTCCTGATCGGCGGTGTTGAGCGCGGCGATGAGGTGGCGATCCCGGATGGTAAATTTGTGATTAAAACGGGATGGTGTCGATTATCGCCTCCCCGGCAAATTCGGCAGAATTTTTCCGATCCAGACAAACCAGGTCAGAAATACGATGATTGTCGGAGGCGGTACGATTGCTTATTATCTGGCGAAACTTTGGCGGCGATGAAGATCCGGGGTTAAAATTGTGGAGAAAGATAAAGGCGCTGTGAGGTTCTGACAGAGCTTCTGGACGATGCGTTGATCCTCAACGGCGACGGAACGGATCGGAGCTTCTTCAAGAGGGGCTGATGACGGCGGAGGCATTTGTCACCCTGACGAATATGGATGAGGAAATGTCTTCCTTGCGCTGTATGCGAAGGAAAATTCCAGCGCGAAGCTGGTGACGAAGGTTAACCGGATCGCCTTTGACGAGCTGATCAGCAAGTTGGACCTGGGAAGTCTGATTTATCCGAAATACATCACGGCGGACTACATTTACAGTATGTGCGCGCGATGCAGAATACGATCGGCAGCTGTGGAGACGTTGTACCATATTCTCGACGGTCGGGCGGAGGCACTGGAGTTTGTGATCCGCGAGGAGC
>SCPO01001408.1_pt1 | contig 11999 bp, 17 predicted proteins | sample 6106821 | NCBI WGS metagenome assembly SCPO01 (sample SAMN10720448, study PRJNA508395) | human gut metagenome | isolation source: Participant 2 stool, 0 month | host: Homo sapiens | collected 2017 | reverse complement strand
CCAGCGCACCGCCTGAGCCGCTGGCCCCGGTGCGCGAAGGATTCGATCCAGAACAGCTCAAAAGAGCAGCAATTGCTGCTGGATTACGCCCGCCTTGCCGTTACCGAGGAGAACGTGGCCCTGCTGGCCCGGCAGGCCCTTGCCGCCCGCCCGCAGGTGAACGCGGCACTTCTGGCAGACGAATACCCGAACGATTTTGCCCGCATCATCGGCCTGCATACCTACTCGCAGTCGCCGCACCGGGATTATGACATTCAGCTCACCGGCAATTGGGTGGAGCGCGGCGGTTTCCGCTTTGAGGACTTTGTCCTCACCCGCCGCAGGGAGGAAGAAAATGGCAACCATTAACATGCTGGAAGAAACCGCGAATTACCTGCTGAACCACTGCTTCGTGCTGGGCGGCGTGGAGGATCAGCGGGCAAAATATCTCTATGTGCAGGACCATCTGGACGAGGTCCGTGCCGTGTTCGCCCCGCTCGGCTATGCTGTATTGCTGTACCCGGCACCCTGCAGGCGGCGGCTCTGGTCAACGGCCACGAGGGCAGTCAGGCCCGGCTGCTGAAATACGAGAGCATCCTGCTTTTGGTATTGCGGCTTTTGTACCTGCAAAAGCGCGAGAGCCTTGCGGCCAATGCCGACGAGGTGCTGGTGACGGTGGAAGAGGTGCAGACCGAACTGCAGAAGATGAATCTGCCCCGCCGTCTGGACCAGAAAACGCTGGAAAACCTCATGCGCACCCTGCGCCGGTACAATCTGGCGCGGTCTGTGGGCGGCTTTCCGGGCTGGACAGCCGCATTGAAGTATTTCCCACAGTGCTGCTGGCCCTGCCGGATGCCGACCTTGCGGATGCCGCCGCCGAAGCGGGCGCACCCGCACAGAGCTTGGCCTTTATGAACGACCGGAAGAAGCAGGGAGGGTGAAGAATGATCGAACTCAAACGGCTGAAGCTTATCAACTGGCACAACTTTGAAAATGTCACCTTCGACTGCGCACGGCTCACCTATATGATCGGCGTGAACGCCGTGGGCAAGACCACCATTCTGGATGCCATCCGCTACTGTCTTACCGCCAGCCGCAGCTTCAACGCCCTGGGCAACAAAAAGCGGCCGCACCCTGCAGGGTTCGGTGCACGCAAAGCAGCGCGGCGAGAACGCTTACCGCCGCCCGGGCCATACCGTGGCCTACATCGGGCGGAGTTCTGGGACAGCGTCAAGCGTACCCCTTCGTCATCGCGGTGCGGGTGGAGTCCGAAAGCCCCATGCAGGAGCTGCGCCCCGGCGACCAGACCTGGTATCTTTCGGAGGACGGCTGCACGCTGGAGCAGCTGCCCTTCATCGACCCCAAGACCGGTGCACCCAGCGCAAAGGAGGACTTCAAGCCCGCAACGGGCCGTCTCCACACCCGCAGCCCCAGCGAAGCGCGGGACCGCATCTGCCGTGCGCTGGGCATCGGCGCGCCTCCAGCCCGCTGGGCAAAAGTTCAACGAGGTGTTCCAGATGGGCACCAGCATGGACGAGATCCCCAACTTCCGGGAGTTTTGTACCAGTACATCCTGCCCCAGCCGGAGCTGGATCTGGACGCTTTGCAGGGCGACCGGCTGGAACTGGAAAATCTGCACGCCGTGCTGGCCGAAGCACAGACCCGCGCCGATGCGCTGGAAGAGATCGTGGATTTTGGCCGCGAAGCTGCCGAAAAGCAGACCCAGACCCTTGTAAACCGGGGCGCGGCGCTGCTTGGCGCCGCTGCCGACGGCAGCGAACAGACCGTCTGGCAGGAGCATCTGGATGGCCGCCGCCAGCTGGAACAGCTGAACGCCCGCTATGCCGAGGCCAAAATGCCGAAGCGGAAGCCCGCCGGGCCTATCTTTCCGCCCACGGTGCCGCCAGCGCCAGCGGCGAGGGCCGGGCACTGGACGCCCTGACCGAGGAGCTTTCCCGCAAAACGGCGCTGGATACCGCCGCACGCAAAGCCGAAAAGGCAGAAAGTGCCCTTGCCCGCACCCAGAGCCTGCTGGCTGTGCTGCGCCGCAGCGGCTTTGCTGCCGGCATCAAGGCCGAAGAGCTGACGGCGGACACTCTGCCGCAGCTCACCGCATGGCTCTCCGCGCAGGAAAACCGCTGGAGGAAGCCCATTTTGCTGCCCGCCAGAACACTGCTGCTTTGCAGAAGGAGCAGGCCGCGCCGAGCTGGACGCCGTGTCCGGCGGCAAGTGGGTCTACCCCACGGCGATGCCGCCACCCGGGTGCGGGATGCCGTGAATGCGGAACTCAAGAGCCGGGGCATGCAGCCGGATGCGAAAATCTTCTGTGAACTGTTGAACGTGGAGGACGAAAGCTGGCAGGACTGCGTGGAAGCCTGCCTTGGCGACCGCCGCTTTGATATCCTTGTGCCGCCCGCCCACTACGAAGCCGCCAAAAGCGCCTTTGTGGCTCTGAAGGACAAGGTAGGCCCCATCAGCCTGCTGGACACCCGGGCATCCGCAACAACCGCCGCGCCGACAAGTACGGCCCGGACAGCCTTGCCGCGCAGGTGAGCAGCGAAACCCGCTGGCTGCACAGTATGCCCAGACCATTCTGGGCCGCATCGTCTGCTGCGACACCCCGATACGCTGGAACAGCATCCCGACAGCGCCACCCGCGACCTTCTGCGCCACCATCCCTTCCGGCTGGAACGGCTGCGCACTCCCCAGCGGTATATCGGTCTGGACGCCCGCCGCGCCCGCGCCGGGTGCTGGCGGCCGAGCTGGAAGCGCTGGGGGAAAGCGCCCGTGCTGCCGCCCAGACAGAACAGAACCTGAAAGCCGCCTATAACCAGTACCAGACCCTGCTGCGGGCACGGCACTGGACGAGCTGGCTGCGCTGTGGGATGCCCGCGCCGCACTGACTGCCGCACAGAATGCTGTGACCGAACAGGAAGCAAAGCTCACCGAGTGCCGCGAGAACCCGCTGCTGCAGCAGCTTTACAAGGAGGAAGAAGCCCGCGAAGCCGCGTGGAGACTGCCCGTGCCGCCGTGGAGCAGGTGGGCGGCGATATCCGCGTCTGCGAAAAGCAGATCGCATCCTGCGAAGCAGAGCAGAAAAGGCAGGGGAAACGGCCCAGCAGAGCGCCGATGCTGCCCGGAGCTTTGCGGCGCACCCGCTGGAGCCGCTGGCCCGCACCCGGATGCTGGCGCTGGCCCCGGCAGATAAGCCCCGCGCCGCCGCACAGGCTGCGGAAAAGGCGCAGGCCAAGTGGACGATGCGCTGGCCGTCTATCTGACCGGCACGCTGGAACCGGCCCAGAAAGCCTACAACGAGCACTATGTGTGCGATTATCCGCTGGCCTTGCAGGGCTGGACCAGTACCGCGCCCAGCACGAGAGCCTGGTGCGCATCGACCTGGAGCGGTATGCCGCCCGGCTGGAACAGGCCCAGCGGGACTGCCGGGACCGCTTCCGCAAGGACATCTTGTTCCGCATGAAGGACGACATCTCCAGCGCACGGCGGCAGTTCCGGGAGCTGAACAAGGTGATGGAACAGCTGAGCTACGGCGAGGAGGTCTACCGCTTTGAGCTGGAGCCCAGCCGCGACCCGCAGCTGGCGGCCTTCTATCAGGTCATCGTGGACAAGGGCAACCAGCAGATGACCGAGGGCGACTCGCTGGACAACCTTGCCGCCACCGCCGACCCTGCTTATGAGCGTCAGGTGGACGAGCTGATGGAAAAGAATCATGTCCGATGTGGACGAGAACACCCGCGCCCGGCAGGAGGGCCGCACCGGCGGCGTGACCCTCTCGGACTATGTGGACTACCGCACCTATCTGGATTACGACATCAAGGTGACGAACCGGGTCACCGGCCAGCAGGCGTATCTGTCCCGCGTCAGCCGCGACTCCTCCGGCGGCGAGAATCAGGCCCCTTCTATGTGGCCATCTGCGCGCCTGCTGCAGATCTACGAAAGAGCGAGAACAGCATCCGTCTTGTGCTGCTGGACGAAGCCTTCAGCAAGATGACCAGCGACCGCATCCGCCCCATGATGGAGCTGTTCCGCCGCCTGCAGCTGCAGGTGCTGCTCATCTCCACCGTGGAAAAGAGTACCGCCATCCAGCCCTACTGCGACATCACCTACTCCATCGTCCGCCACGGCGACACCAACGCAATAGCGCCGTTTATCCGCCTTGCGGCGGAATGATGTGCGCCTTATATGCGCAATGATGTCTGCGCAGATGATGTTCCTGCGCCGGAAATGAACGTGGAACGATCAAAATGCCCGCCGCGTTGCTTTGGGCATATTCAGCGGAAAATGACTTTAATTGAGCGACACCGGGCCTGCGGGCTGCCCGGTGTCGCATTTTCACCAGAGAGGCCGCAAGGGAAAACGACATCTGCAGCGCCTGTTTCCTGCGGAAACAGCGGCACTGTGGATGGGCTGCCCGCTTGACGTTACAAGCCCTTTCAGCAGTTCCGAAACGCCCGCAGGCGTTTCGAACTGCAAATAAAATAATAATTCCACTGATGATGGCCAGAGCGCAGCGGAGGCCATTTTAATCGTCAAGGCTGCCGTAGAAGCCCCGCTTTTGTCGCGCTTTACCGTAAAGGCAACACATCTTCATCCTCGTTGATCTCTTCCATCATCCCGTCCGCAAAGTACCAGCCTCTGCCGTACAGCGCCTCGCTGCCGTCGGCGCACAGGATATACGAGCCGTCCGGCAAAGCGAGAAAATGCCGCTTTTGCTGTCGGCAAGGGCGATGTCCTCCACCTTCTGCCCGTCCAGCACATGATCCCGGATGAACTGGTAGTGGGGCAGGATGCGGGTCTCGGTCAGGCCAAGGCCGTTCATCCAGCGGGAGTAGTGCGGGTCGGCGGCTTCGCCCGGTTCCTCGGGCGCGGCGTACACGATGTGGGCGGCGTTCATGCTGCCGGCACTCACGCCCAGCACTATGCCGTGGTAGTTGTGGAACAGCCCCGGCAGGCCCAGCTGAGCAAAAAGTGGTTCTGGTGGCACGTGCCCGCCGCACAGCATCACAAAGCCGCTCTGGGGCAGAAGAGAACCGATCTCCTCGGCATTGCGGGCATCGCAGGGGATGAGCGCCGTCAGGGCAGGTGGGCGTTCGCAAAACTCTGAGCAAACACCCGGCACATCTCGTCGTTCTGCTCGTAGGCATAGGGTCTGCCGCAATGGCAAGGCCCAGCACGGCGTGATCCGGCCAGACGGCCCGCAGGTTCGCCACAAAGTGGTTGCGGGTGTCCAGCACCGGCACTGCAGGGCCCGGCTCAAAGGGCAGCCGCTGGGGCTGCTGGTCAAAACAATGTCATAATGATTCCTCATAAAAGTGAATAAAGGCTGTGTCCATTTTAACACGATTTTGCTGCCAGCGGCAGAGCCAGAATCACCAAAAAACCCCGCTTTTCGCCGTTTCGCAGAAAGCAGGGGATCTTTAGAAGAAATTAAAGTTCAGTAAACATAGCCTTTGGCGGTATAATCGCTCAGATTGACACGGAAAACTGTCCAGCCATCCGCATTGCGATACATACCGGGTGCAATCTCAGTGTAAGAAGGATTTCTGCCGTTTGCAATCAAAGCCATTTTATTATATTCACTTGCATTGCCGATAACAGTAATAGAGCCAAGTACAGAGTAGGCTTTCTTAACACGAACCTGTTTCAAGTTGAGATTTACGGTAGTGTAGTCCAGCCAGTACTGAATCTTACTGTCATCGGTATAGCTGATAGAAGCAAGTTCATCATCTGTATAGATGCCCTTTACGCAAACGATAACTTCGTTTGTCTGAGTATTGGAATCAAATGTCATTAAAAGTTTTTCAAGGTTGGCGTAGTAGCGCACAGGTGTTTCCACAATAGAAGCCACTTTTGCCGCACGGGCAGCGTCGACCTGTGTTTTAGTAGTGGAGTACCCTTTGGCGGCATAATCAGAAAGGTCAATGCGGACTTTGTAATTGAGAGAGTCTTTGACAAAGCCGTTTCCTAAAATGCTGATGCCGGAACCACCCGAAAAGTTTTAACAGCAGTTGTATAGTTGAGTTTGGCAAGACCTTCGTTGAAATGTCCGCCAACGGGTAGCAAATCATAGGAATAGCCAGTTTTACTGTGGCCGTTCTGGTCGGTCACGACATACTCGATATAAAGACAAGGACCATATGTAGTACCCTGAGCAACTCTTGCATCAAACTCGCTTTGAACCCAGTAATCTGTGTCACAAAACCAATGGCACCGGTCAAGGTAACTTCGGCGGCATTGCCGTTATCATTTGCAACATTGCTGAAAAACTGGTTTAGAGAAGAATAATACAGCTGTCCACGTGCAAGAACTTCCGCATCAGTAAATGCATAGGTGGGCTCTTCAGCGAATACGTGTAACGGAAGCATAAGCAGTGCCAGCAGTAACGAGACCAGAAATTTTCTGCGTTTCATATAAAACCTCCTTGCGAACAAAAACATTATTTTGATTAAGTATAATATGGTCATATGCGGGCTTCAATGGAGATGATAGACAAAATAAACGCAGAAATTCGTTTATTTGTCGAATTTCTGCGTTTATGCGTTTAATAGAAAGAATATAGATAAACAGTTTACACCTTTCGGTAATGGAACACCTTGTCCTTGGTGAGGAGCATGGCAGCGCTCACGGCCAGAGCCGCCAGCTCGGCGGCGGTGACGGCCAGCCAGATGCCGTCGATGCCCAGCAGCAGCGGCAGCAGGAGAATGGCGATCACCTGAAACGCCAGCGTGCGCAAAAGGAGATCAGCGCGCTGGTCACGCCGTCGCCCAGCGCCGTGAAGAAGGAGGACGCGTACACGTTGAAGCCCATGATGAGGAAGCTCAGCGCGTACAGCCGGAAGGCCCGGCTGGTCAGGGCCAGCAATTCCGCATCGTAGCCCACGAAAATGCGCGCCACACAGGGGATGATGAACATGGAAGCCAGCGTCAGGGTCACAGCCACCACGGCGATGAGCCGCAGGCTTTCCGGTAGAGGTTGTGCACCTCGGCGTGGTTGCGGGCACCGTAGTGGAAGCTGACGATGGGCGCACTGCCCACGGCATAGCCCACGAACACCGCCACGAACAGGAAGGCCGCGTACATGATGACGCCGTAGGCGGCCACACCGTTCTCACCGGCCAGACGCAGCAGCTGGTAGTTGTACAGGATGTTGACCAGCGACATAGAGAGGTTGGTCATCAGCTCGGAAGAGCCGTTGATGCAGGCATCCCGCAGGACTTTGCTGTAAAACTGGTCTTGCACAGCTGCAGGCGGCTGGAGTTGCTGCGGTCGATGAAGTAGAACACCGGCAGTACGCCGCCCACCAGCTGGCTGATAAAGGTGGCAATGGCCGCGCCCTCCACGCCCCAGCCCCAGATACCCACCATCAGCACATCCAGCACCATGTTGGTGCAGCCCGCGCCCACGGTGAACCAGAAGCCGAGGTGCGGCTTTTCGGCGGTGACGAAAAAGCTCTGGAACATATTCTGCAGCGCAAAGGTGGGCAGGGACACCATCAGGATGCGTCCATAGCGCACCGCGTAGTCCAAAAGCTCCCCTTTGCGCCCAGCAGCACGGCAATGGGCCGCAGGAACACAATGCCCAGCACCGCCAGCACACTGACCGAGATCAGAGCCGCCAGCAGGAACAGGGTGAAATAGCGGTCGGCCTTTTCTGGTCGCCCTCGCCCAGCGTGATGCCCACGATGGCGCTGCCGCCGGTGCCCAGCATAAAGCCGATGGTGCCCAGCAGCATGGGCAGCGGCATGATGAGGTTGACCGCGGCAAAGGCCGTCTTGCCCACAAAGTTGGAGACACACAGGCCGTCCACGATGCCGTAGATGGAGGTGAACAGCATGGTGCCGATGCAGGGCAGTACGAACCGCAAAAGGCGGGAATAGGTGAAATGGTCGGAAAGCTGGATCCGCTGCTTGGACATGGCGTCCTCCTTTCTGCACAGGTGCAAAAACGGGCCGGATAAATGTCCGCGAGTGCACGCCCGGCCTCGATCTGCTTCGTCACTACGGCAACGAAACCTCCGGCGGGCGCTGTCTGCACGGCATCTTATCCGGCCCGTTTCAAATTACGTTGAAAACGGTCCTCCGATGAACCGAAAAAGAGCATATCAGAATTTATTTTTGTTGTCAAGGCAGAAAAATCAAAAATCGGCATTCGAGGGTCAAAATTCATAAACTGTCTCTTTCCAACGTTTATCAAACCTGTTAGAATGATAAAAGTTTTTTTATGGATCCGGAAAGGAGAACTCCTGTTTTGATGAAACGTTTTTATACCGCCATCGTGCGCCGCCGCAGGCTGGTGCTGGCGGTGTTTGCACTGGCGGCTGTGCTGAGCGTGTTCGCTGTGCGTCAGGTAAAGGTGGATTACGATATCAACGACTATCTGCCGCCGGAATCCCCCTCCACCACCGCCATCGAGGTGATGAACGGTGCTTTCACCGGCGGCATCCCCAACATGCGGGTCATGGTGCGGGATGTCACGGTGCCGCAGGCGCTGGAGTACAAGGAAAAGCTTGCCGCCATCGATGGAGTGTCCTCCGTTGCATTGCTGGACGTCAGTCTGGATGTGACGGTGCCTTTGCAGATGCAGGACACCGCCGCGGTGGAGAGCTATTATAAGGATGGCTGCGCCCTGTTCACCGTGACGGTGGAGGACGAGAAGCGTCTGGAAGCCGTGGCTGCCGTGCGGGATCTGATCGGGGAGGGCAACGCGCTGGAGGGCGCGGCGGTCTCCACTGCCGTTGCCACCAACTCCACCGTGACCGAGGTGGCAAAGATCGCCGCCATCGCGGTGGTGTATGTGCTGTTCATCCTGATCCTGACCACCGATTCCTGGGCGGAGCCGCTGCTGGTGCTGACGGGCCTTGGCGCGGCCATCCTGCTCAACAACGGCACGAACCTCATCTTCGGCACCATCTCCTTTGTCACCAATGCGGCGGGCAGCATCCTGCAGCTGGCGGTGTCGCTGGACTACTCGGTGTTCCTGATCCACCGCTTTGCGGAGTGCCGGGCGGAGAAACCCGGCGCCAGCCCGGAGGAGTGCATGGTGGACGCCCTGTGCAGATCCACCGGCTCCATCCTGTCCAGCGGCCTGACCACCGTCATCGGCTTTCTGGCACTGGTGCTCATGCAGTTCCAGATCGGCCCGGATCTGGGCCTTGCGCTGGCAAAGGGCGTGGTACTGAGCCTTGTCACCGTGTTCACCTTCATGCCCGCGCTCACGCTGGCAGCGTATCAGTGGATGGATAAGACCTACCACAGACCACTGCTGCCCAGCTTTGACAAGTTTGGCCGCTTTGTGGCCCGCATCATGCTGCCCATGGCGCTGGTGCTGGTCATTCTGATGGTGCCCAGCTATCTGGCCTCCAACTCGAACCAGTATTACTACGGTGCCGCCCACATGTTTGGCGAGAACACCCGTCTGGGTGCGGACACCGCCGCCATTGAAGAGACCTTTGGCCGCAGCGACACCTACGTTGTACTGGTGCCGGAGGGCGACACCGCCACGCAGCAAAGCTTTCGGATGCATTGCACGTCATCCCGGAGGTGACCGGCATCCTTTCCTATGTGGACAACGCAGGCGCGTCCATTCCGCCGGAGTTCGTGCCCGGGGATACGCTGGGGCTGCTGGTCTCCGGCGGCTACACCCGTCTGGTGCTTACGGTGGATGCCGACACCGAGGGCGATGGGGCCTTTGCGCCGGTGGAGCGGGTGCGCGCCACGGTGCAGCAATATTACCCGGACAATTATTATCTGGCCGGTCAGGGCGTGAGCACCTATGACCTGATGGACACCATCACGGCCGACATGGTCAAGGTGAACCTGCTGGCCATCGGCGCAGTATTCCTGATCCTGCTCCTCATGAAGCGGCAGCTGCTTTTGCCCATCATTCTGGTGCTCAGCATCGAGACCGCCATCTGGATCAATCTGGCCATCCCGTACTTTCGGGGCCAGTACGTGTTCTACATTGCCTATCTCATCATCAGCTCGGTGCAGCTGGGTGCTACGGTGGATTACGCCATCCTCTTCTCCGACCGCTATCAGGAGTTCCGCGAGACGCTGGGCCGCAAAGAAGCCGTTGCGGCCACGGTGTCCGCTGTGACCACCTCGGTCAGCACCACTGGCAGCGCCATGGCGGTGGTGGGCTTCCTGATGGGAGCCATTTCCACAAACCAGCTGCTGGGCCAGCTGGGCAATTTTCTGGGCGTGGGCAGTCTGGTGTCGCTGGCCATCGTGCTTTCGGCACTGCCGGGCTTTTGTATCTGGCCGACCCGCTCATTATAAAAGAAAGACAGCCGAAGGAGGCTTGACCGAGATGAAACATCGATTTGTGCGCCGGGTGTCGGCGCTGGCGCTGGCAGTCTGCCTGCTGGCGGGCAGCAGTCTGCCGGCCTTTGCAGCAGCCTCCGCTGCCAAGGAAGAGGTCATTTATGCAAATCTTACGGCCTCCGGTGCTGTGACCGGCGTGTACGCCGTGAACAGCTTTTCCGTGCAGGCGGGGGACACCGTTGCGGACCACGGCAGCTACACTGCCGTGCGCAACATGACCACGAGCGATGCCGTGGAGCAGAGCGGCGATACGGTCACGGTGCATGTGACCGAGGACGGCAAGCTCTATTATGAGGGCACCATGGACGCCGCCACGGCCCTGCCATGGGTGGTAAAGCTGACCTATACGCTGGACGGGCAGAGATCAGCCCCGACGAGCTGGGCGGCAAAAGCGGTGCCCTTTCCATCCGCCTGCAGGTGAGCCGCAACCCGGACTGCACCGGCAGCTTTTTTGACGACTACGCGCTGCAGGTGACCATGAGTCTGGACACCGGCCTTGCCCGGAACATCAGCGCGCCGGGCGCTACGGTGGCGAATGTGGGCAGCAAAAGCAGCTTTCCTACATCCTGCTGCCGGGCGCGGACAGCGATGTGACCGTCACTGCCGATGTGACGGATTTTGCCATGGATGCCGTTTCCCTGAACGGCGTGCGGCTGAACCTGAACCTCGACCTCGGAGATATGGACCTGACCGGGATGCTGGAACAGCTGCAGAGCGGTTCTGTGCAGCTGGACGATGGTGCCAACGCGCTGGCAGACGGCATTGCGCAGGTGCAGGCGGGGCTGGACACCCTGAACGGCAATTCCGGTACCTTGACCGGCGGCTCAGCCCGGGTGCGTGCCCTCACCCAGATGCAGACCGCGCTGAACGGCATCTCGGCCTCCACCGATGAGCTGAACACCCTGCTGGATGCCTCTACCCAGATCCGGGACGGCATTGCCCGGCTGGATGAGGGCGCGGCACAGCTGGAACAGCAGGTGAGCTTTGAAGCCTACAAGGCCATCCTGAAAGAGAACGGCCTTGACCTTGACGTGGTAAAGGATGGCAATGCCAAGGCCATCCAGCAGCTGCAGGGCATGGTGTGGATGATGCCGCAGCTCAAGGATGTGATCCTGCTTTGCAGGGTCTACGGCCAACATCGATGCCATGCAGACCTATCTCGACACCGTGAACGGCGGAATTGCCCAGCTGCACGAGGGCAGCAGCACCCTGAACAGCTACGGCGAGTTTGATGCCGGGTGCGTCAGCTGGCCGGTGTGCTTACTGGGATGCTGGGCAATCTCTCGGTGCTCACCGACGGCGTGAACCAGCTTGCCGCCCAGTACGTCCAGCTGGACGACGGCCTGAACGCCTACACCGACGGCGTGTCCCAGCTGAAGGCGGGCGTTGCGCTGGCGGAGGGTGCATCGCAGCTGACCGGCGGCACCGGCGAGCTGCGCAGCAGCGTTTCCGGCATCGACATGGGTGCCCAGCTGGACGGCCTGCTGAACAGTCTTTCCGGCGGCGGGAGGTGCAGAGCTTCACCTCGGCAGAGAACACCGAGGTGGGCGCGGTGCAGTTTGCGCTGCAGACCACTGCCATCACAGCCCCGGCCCCGGCAGCCCAGCCGGAACCGGCGGCTGTGACCCTGACCTTCTGGCAGAAGCTGCTCAAGCTGTTTGGACTGTATAAAGGCTGATTTT
>SCPO01001372.1_pt1 | contig 12002 bp, 23 predicted proteins | sample 6106821 | NCBI WGS metagenome assembly SCPO01 (sample SAMN10720448, study PRJNA508395) | human gut metagenome | isolation source: Participant 2 stool, 0 month | host: Homo sapiens | collected 2017 | reverse complement strand
TAGCTTTCTGAAAAAGCGGATAAGCGTGATTGGTTTGATTTCGCCTATCTTCATTTTAACCAGTTCTGTATCTTTGAAAAATCTATTCCATTCAGATACATATTCTTGAATTGTTTTTGCTTTTACGGAAGTATAATCTCTTTTATACAAAAGCCATTCAGCATATAATTCTTCCAGTGTGACATTCTGACGGCTTTCAGCTTTCTGCTTTTCGATATAAAATCTGATGATTTCTTTTTCAAGGTTCTCTTTACTCTTCCTCTTAACAGGACGGCGTTTGTTAGGTTTAGTTTCATCGGGTAAATAAGTACGCCAGCTTTTTCTGATTCCGAGTAATAAATTTCATATTTGTGATTCTCCAAGATTTTTTTATTTGCCATAATTTTAAAATCTTTGAAGACTTCATCTGTGGTCATGTTAGCACAGGTGCTAACGTATTCAATAATGTTATATCTGAAAACGTAACGGGATTATCCATAAGATTCCCCCTTTACGCAAGGATTTTCTTTTTTAATTTTGATATAGATAACACTGCTATCCTTTAAGCATAAACCAGTAGATAAGAAAGCGTTGGTATCGTAAATTTGCCTTGTGTATTCTTTCTGAAAGACGATATTTTCTTTTTGTAAGTCATGTAAAATGTCTTCGGTCAGCATGACTTTTGTTTCGTGTGGAACTTTCAGATTTTGAGATTTGAAAAAAAGGCTTTTTTCTTATGTTCTTTCAAATCAAGGTCTTTTCAAAATACTTGCTAAGATAACGACCTCTGCTTTCTTTGCTGTCTACATCAATGCGATTGATTTTAATAAATCCATGTGACCATAAATTCTGTAATTTTTCTTTTGCTATATACGGAAAATCAAAGAAAATAACATGATAATGGATTGCTCCACGCTTCTGTTTCTCCCACGTTGCAAGGTATTTTAATAACTGGGTTTTGGTATGGTACAAATAATAATTTAATCGCTGGATAAAATACTTAAATTCACGGTTAGTTATCAGGATTTCTTGAATGTTTTCTTTAAATGTCAGCGTTACAAATTTTGTTTTGTTATCAAAGTTGCAGTCAACAATACGGGCAATATCCCAACGAGCCTGTTCGTAATGCTTCTGCTTGCGTTTTAAACTGTCATATTGCTTATGAGCTGACATTTCATCAAATTTTTTTCGGTTACTTGTGTCTGTTAAATCTGCCTTTTCTTTCGAGTGAATAAAAATAGGGTTTTCGTAAATATATACTTCTTTTGTAGTAGGAGTTTCAATGATTTTCGTATTGTATGCAAAACACTCTTTTGTTTTGCTCACGAATCTCACCTCATATCCCAATTTTTGTAATGAATGTTCCGATTGTTTTCGGAAGATGTTGTTTTATATATCAAGTATAGAGGTCAGCCAGTTCAGCACCTATGACGTTGTCCGGCACTGACTGGCTGACATAGTAGAAATTATTTCATTCCCACTTTTCTGATATTGGAAGCTTCTGCTTTGACAGAAAGACGTCCATTATAGAGACTAGCCCAAGTATGTAATCCATCAAATGAGACTGGAATCTGCCCTTTTTGTTCAAGTTCTTCGTTGGTAACAATCGCTGTGTTAGCCTTAATGCCTACTTTGACTTTTTCAAACTTTAATTTTGGAAGAAGAACTGTATAGTAGAATCCTAATTTTTCTTTTGTAGAAAAGTCTACCCAGTCAGAAACTTCTACTAACTGAAATTCCTCTTGCAGTTTGTCTGGATTTAAAATAAAGTCATTTCCTCTAATCATCGTTTCACCTCCTTACGAATATCTGATTATCAGATATTAAGATAATCTTATGATAAAACAAGCGTTACAGAATGTCAATAGAAAATATCTGAATATCCGATAAAAAGATTGACAGAGAAAATTTGATGAAATATAATGTGCTTATAAAGGAGGTTCGCTATGAATAAAATAAAAGAATTGCGGAAAGAAAAGAATATAACCGTTGCGGAACTTGCAAAAGAATTAGGCATTTCACAAAGTATGCTTACGAACTATGAAAATGGAAACGGAACGCCGAGAGATGAATCTATATGGGAAAAATTATCACAGATATTCGGCGTGAGTAAAAGCCACGTTATGGGATTAACTACGGATATTGAAACAGCAAATAAGACAAAACAGTTGAAAGTGGTTGTGGATACATCTCAGCCGATCTCAATACAACCGAAGAATCAGACAGACCTTGATGTATTGATAAAACTGGATTTGATAGACAGTGAAGACATGGAAGAAGTGTCAGAATTTCTTGATAAACTGTTGGCACAGGAGAAATATGAGAGACGGAGAGAATCAAACGTTAAATATGTCGTTGAGTAGAAAATGCTTCTCAGCCGACCACTTGCCCAGTCGACCCGCCGCCCTGTTAGGAACCGTCGCACTGGGCATCCTTTGGAACGTTAGTTTGCGAAAATACGAACAAAAGAATATAAGGAGAGGGAATAGCCGATACTACTTCAAAAGCAGTAATAGAGTGCTATTCCTTTTTATTATATTCAATGGTTACAGTTCGGAACGGCTTGCTATTATTGTGCAAGTAATAAGTTGGATAATAGAGGTTGATTTCCAAGGTGGTAGGCGTACCATTGATTTTGTTATGTTCATTTTCGATGTCTTTGATTAATCCATCAATTTCCCAACATTTGTAAACAATTACAGTCAATTCAGTATCTCTGGTATCTGCACTGCTAAAGGACATGCTGTTAGTAATATGATAGTCTGGCAGTCTGAGATAATTGTAGAGAATGGTCAGTAAACAGAGTATTGTGATTGGTGCTATGATTTTCTTTTTCATGTACATACCTCTTTCGTGTTATTTGTACAGGGATGACTATATAGTACCTCACTATATAGTGAATTACTACATAAAGATTTAATAAATATACTTTATGTAGAGGTGCAGAACATGAACTATGGACATTTAGAATTAAGGATAGAAGAACTGTTACAAGAAAAAGGTATCAGTAAGAATACGATTTGTAAGGAACTTGACATACCGAGGTCAAATTTCAATAGATATTGCAGAAATGAATTTCAAAGACTGGATGCAAATTTAATCTGTAAACTATGCAACTATTTTGAATGTGAAATTGGTGAGTTAATTCGATATGTAAAAGAATAAAGTGATAATGGGTATGCGGAAATAAAAATATTCACATACCTTTTAATTAAATATTTTATAAAATAAAATTATACTGTATATAACATATGAAACAGACAAATCGGGTTGTGGAGAGATTTCCTGAACTTTCCTTATTTTACAGGCTTTCCAGCCCCTTAGATAGTGAAATGATATGTATTTTCCCTTATTTTTGCCCTTGTGAGGAATCCGCAAGGGAAATAAGGGAATTTTTTAGTAAGCATTGCTCGCTACTTTATCAAGAAGTCTTGCGGAATCCCGTTTAGCTTTTCTTGTTGAGTGAGCGTAAATATTCATTGTGGTACTTACGTCAGAATGTCCTAACAGTTCCTGTACATCTTTCGGAGCCGCCCCATTCGAGAGCAGGTTGCTGGTGTAGGTGTGCCGTAACTGGTGAAAGTGAAAATCTTCAAATCCTTCCAGCTTCTTTGACACTGACCTACATACAATGCCGAGTGTACTCGGCAGTTCCAGACTACCATCCGGTCTGAGGCAGACAAAGGATATTTCTTTATAATCTGCCGGGACTTCCTGCGTTCCGTCAAGGTGATAGTATTCATAATACACCCTGTTTTTTACATGCACCTCTTTGTAGTAGTTGCGGTGGTAAAGTTCCCCGTACTGCATCCGGCTTTTCAGTTGTTCCCGTCTTGCTGCTTTCAATATTTCAGTCAGTGTATCTCCAAAATCAACAATCCTTACTTTCTTTCGCTTGGTTGTTCCAATCACATTTTTATGCTTCGTTCCGTCATAACGGATACTGCGTTTTATGGTCAGGCATTGTTCTTCAAGGTTGATGTCCTGCCATGTAAGACCACAGGTTTCCCCGATACGAAGTCCTGCATAATATGCGATCTGAATCGGCAGAATTGCAGGTGGATTTTTCTTTTCCAGATACTTGATAAGCCGCTCGTAATCCTCATGTGAAATCGGCTGTGTACCTTCTTCTACCTCATCATCAGAAAAGAGGTCAACTTCCTCTGCCTGTCTTTCAACTTGATATATTGCATCGGATTGAAACTGATTAGTTGTTTTGGAAATACTGCAAAACGGAAAGACTGCTGTAACACTGCGGAAAAAGAATGGATATAATCTTTGCTATATCCTTTTCGCACTTTTCCATCCGGAAACTCGCCACCGAATGTAAGCAGGTCGAGAAAACTCTGTAAATGTTCAGCGGTAACTGTTTTTAACTTTCGGTCTGCAATCGGTGTTTTTTGATACATCGGATTGCACCAAGATAATTTTCCACTGTGCCATTGCTGAGTGTTCCGGCTTTCAGTTCTTCTTCCGCCCACATATCCAGAAGTTCTCCTACCGTAAGGCTTTCTGCCCTTGCGACAAACTTCTTATTTTCATAATCTTCCAGTGCTTTGCGGAGAAGTTTTCCGTCTCACTTTTACTTTCGGTTCCGGCGTATTCTTTCTGAACCATTTTTCCGCTTGCGTCCTCTACATAGAAGCGATAGTACCATTTCTTTCCTTTTTTTCTAACAGATCCTTTTGCCATAATCGTATCTCTCCTTTCGATATCAGACAATCGGAACTGCTGAAATGCTTCTTGCGTGTAAGTATATCACAACTCCGGTTGTCTTACTATACCGATTCAGAATCCTCATACATAACTTCGGATAAAAGATTGGCAAGTCTTTGTTCGGCTGCTTCCGGTTTCTTTGAATAGAGCCTTATCACATCTGCCATATCGTTAAATGCGTTGACAGTATGTGTGATCTCTCTGAGAAACATAATCTCATTATATTCATCTTTCGATTCGAATCCCATTACTTTGGCAATGTCCGCATCTTTGGTACTGCCTTTGTAATTTTTACAGGCGAACTGAAACGAATCCAGAAACAGTTCATATTGCTTTAACATTAACAGCAGTAAGTCTTTAGAAAAAGCGTCTTCTGTTTTATTAAGATCAAGAGGTAACTGTTTGAGAATATAGCCCATCACATCACGAATCTGCAATTCCTTCTTATCCGTAATGTCTGTTTCGTATTCGTCTGTTTCCCCTCTGAGCCATTCCACAGATACATGTAGAGCTTCTGAAAGACCTTCCAGCACCATTTTCTTCGTATTGTCAATCGTTCCGGCTTCATATCTCTGGATTGTAGATGCAGTCACACCCATCTTCTCAGCGATATAAGGCTGTGTCAGATTTAATTCGAGACGGCGCTGTTTTGCCCTGCTGCCGATCAGCTTGCGTAGTTCTTTATCTTTCATGCTGATGTGCCTCCTTTTTCGGTATGTCATTACTATACCACGCAACAAAATATATTGCAATATGCAATTAAACAATAAACAATATGATTTCGTAATGCTTGACAAAGCAATATAAACACGCTATACTGACAGCACAAATGAAATTGCATAATGCAATTTAAAAGGAGGTGGTCATATGACACAAAGAAAGATTGCCTTATCTATTGAAGAAGCTGCTGATTATACGGGAATCGGCAGGAACACCCTGAGAAAACTGGTGGAATGGAAGAAACTTCCGGTATTAAAGGTCGGGAGAAAAGTCCTGATCAAAACGGATATGCTGGAACTTTTTATGGAAGCCAACGAGGGCAGAGACTTGAAGGGATAAGGGAAATGTGAAAGCAGTCACAAGAAACGGTTCAACTTAAAAAAGCGGTTCCCGAAGAAACCGCCAAAGGTTCTATCAGACCGGAGTCATGATATACCTACACGCAAACAGATTATACCATGTACTTCGTCTGACAGACAACAGGAAACTTATGTTTGGAAGAAAAAGAAAGGACGATGATATTTATGGCAAGATCAACAAAGAGTTATGAGGAGCGTATGCTCCAGTTGGAAAAGAAAGAACAGGAAAGCCTTGAGAAAGCAAAACAGTATGCAGCACAGAAACGGGAACTGAAGAAACGTCAGAAAGATGTGGAAACCAAAAAGCGGACACACAGGCTCTGCCAGATTGGTGGTGCGGTGGAATCGGTGCTGGGTTCTGCGATTGAGGAAGATGATATCCCAAAGCTGATCGGCTTCTTAAAAAGGCAGGAAGCAAATGGGAAATTCTTCTCAAAGGCAATGCAGAAAGAGCCAGTTGCGAATACGGAGGAAGTGTAATGCCGGAGGGAGTGGATTTTCCATTCCCTTCATTGCTTTTTCATGAAGGGCGCATTTATGGACAACCAGAGGTCGTCCGTATAAGTTTGCCACAGGTGGCAACCGGTCTGCGCTAACGCTTGCCGGGCTCGTTCCGTCGGCGGGCATTTCATGCAGACCTGCTCATGTCGCAGGAGGCACTCTTCGCCAGAGGGGCGCATTCCATGCAGGCTGTTATGCACAGAGCACTCTTACGCAGAGGGCGTTCCGGCAGATACCATTCTCTTTTACAGGAAATGTTAACTGCCGGAAATCAATGCCGGGTACGGCAGAAAGGGGGGAAACGGATCATGGCGATCTTTCATTATACGGTAAAGATTGTCGGACGCAGCAAAGGGAAATCCATCATATCAGCGTCTGCCTATCTCAATGGTGATGTAATGAAAAATGAAGAAACAGGCAGGATCAGTTACTACACTTCCAAAAGAGAAGTTGTTTATACCAGTTTGATGATGTGTGAAAATGCACCGCAGGAATGGCAGAATGTACCTGCCGAAAATATCAAACGGTTTCAGAAATCTGTCCGGTATAAAAGGGCAGACAACAAAGAAGTTGTACTGGAGAAATTCAAACTTACTTTTCAGAAACAGTGCTTATGGAATGAAGTTTTGAAGATTGAGAAAAGTTCAGACGCACAGCTTGGCAGATCGTTTGAGTTCTCACTTCCAAAAGAATGGAATCGACAGGAACAAATTGAATATACAACAGATTATATTCAGAAAAACTTTGTGGACAAAGGCATGTGTGCAGATTGGAGCATTCACGATAAGGGCGACGGAAACCCGCATGTGCATTTACTTGTAACCATGCGTCCCTTTAATCCCGACCACTCATGGGGAAACAAAGAAGTCAAAGACTGGGAGTTTGTCAGAGATACTGACGGAAATATTGTGGTTGATGAATCCCACCCGGACTGGTGGCAGGATAAAAAGAATCCTGACCGTCATGGAATCCGAATTCCGGTATTGGACGAAAACGGTAATCAGAAAGTTGGTGCAAGGAACCGTAAACAATGGAAACGGGTGCTGACCGATGCTACCGGATGGAACAATCCAAAGAATTGTGAATTATGGCGGAGCGAATGGGCGAAAGTCTGTAATGACCATTTATCAGTAGAACAACAGATTGACCACCGTTCCTATGCAAGACAGGGAAAATTAGAAATCCCTACAATCCATGAGGGTGCTGATGCAAGAAAGATTGATGAGAAATTCCAGAGTGGACAGGTGCAGACAGCTTCATGGAAAGTAGAGGAAAACCAGATCATAAAAAGACAAAATGCACTGCTGAAAAAGATACAGACCAGTTTCGGAAAAGTATCTGGTGCATTATCACAGTGGAAGGAGTGGTTAAATGACCTTAGAAGAAAGCCGGGAAGTCATTCCCATGATGGAGTCAATGATAAACCAGATCGAGGAACAGCAGAACCTTATGGCAGAGATGGTACAGGAATTACAGGAACGGGACAGACAGCTTCTGTCCTTTCAGGAGCAGAACCAGAGTTTGCAGATCTTAAACAGCGAGTTATCCGGGCTTCTGAATCTTTTGCCAGATACAGAAGAACTGCTCTCCCAGATCGAACAGCAAAAAGTCAGAATCGAACAGTTGGAAAACGAGAATCAGCAATGGCAGGAATTAACGCAGAAGCTGAACAACGAGAACAGCTTATTACTGACATTAAACAGCAGATAGAGAAAGCGAGGGATATTGATGAACGAATGCGTAAACTTAGAGAACGTCGGGCGGGTGGAAGAACTCCTGGCAATGACGGAACAGATGCAGGACGAACTGGATCAGAAAGACCAGACAATTCTGGAACTGAACAGGCAGCTAAACAGATCGCTGACCTTGAACGAGAAATTGAACAGCGAAAACAGAGCCGAGAATATCGAAGCATTGCGGACAAAATTAAAGCAAACAGAGGAACAATTAACCAGCGAGACAGACAGCAGGAAAAGAGCCGACGCAGAAGTCGTGGCATGGAAATTTAAGTACGAAAAAGCGGAGCAGGCAAAACGCTATGCACAGACACACCAAAAGACGGTAGAGGTGCCTGTCGAGAAAAAAGTGCCTTATGAGAAATGCGATAACTGTGACCGTACTGCTTATCAGAAAGCAAAAGAAAAATGCGATAATCGAAAAATTCAGTTGGAGAAAAAATATAAACAAATGACAACAGGTTATGAAAGCCTTATGTTCCTGTTGGCATGGTACAGCATAGCAACTACACTGTTCACAGCTATCCTTTCTCCGGTTTTTCTTAACGACTGTATCACCTTTTTCGGTACGATTGGTAAAGGAATCATAAACCTGTTTCGAGAATTTGTTACAGGAGCAGATTCTTTCGGACAGTTAAGCAATGGAATCTCAAACAGTATCGTTTCCGGGATTGTGTACTGGCTGATCGCGGCTATTGTTATGGGAATTTTATTCATTATAACGGGATTCCTGATAATTGGGATTGGCTATCAGGTGGGAAAAATCTACCGGAAATATTGTTGGGATATCATCAGCATTATGGTGGCAATAATGAGTACAGCTATCGTAATCTACTTTGGCGAATGGATAAAATCTGTCATTCCGATAAACCTCATTGTACTGTTACTACTTGTATATGTGGTCTATATTGGAATTCGATGTTATGTAAAAGACTGGCGAGAAGAGCGGGGATATTATTAAGAAAAACACAGGAGATGTCTTTATCTTCCTGTGTTAAAAATGAAGCATTGATTATTTTTATATGAGAGGGATTATCGGACAGTCCTATATCGTGTTACAAAGTGTTGTAAAGCCTGCAATTTCGTGATTTTTAAAATTGACCGTTTTATAGGATAGTATAAAAGTTTGTTAGAGAATCTTAAAAATAAACATTAAAATTATATAAATCACCACTATTATAGAATATTATAAAAAATAATTCAAAACAATTCTTTTATTTTTTTAAAAGCGTGATATATATTAAGTATATACAAAAACATGCGCATTTTTTTTAAGTTGTCTATAAATCTTAAACTCCTTAAGAAAGGAGGAAAATCATGAAAAAAATTAAACGTTGTATAGCAATTATTTTGTCAATGGTTTTAGGATTTTCGATGTCAACAGTATCTTTTGCTAGTGAAAGGTATAATCAAAATGACAATTCGAAGGGAAAATTGCAGAAAAGAATTAGGCGTTATTAGTTTTGGTTAATAATAGTATTGCAGTGGATTGGATTAGGATTTCATGGTCAAATAAGGTTTATTTTTTTGATAATTATATTAGTTCTAATTGTTTTATATGCAATATTATTGCGAAAATAGCAAAAGTGATTTGTGAATAGTGAGGTAAAGGAACAAGGTGAAGCCGATACACTTAGGGCAGTCCTACGGAACGGACACAGCCAGTACCGCAATGATACATAAGAGGGCTTGAAAGAAGGTCACAAACCTTGCAAGTCCTCTTGTTTATTCTATGTGTCGAGCCCGTCTATGTGTCAGATTGCATTTTCTGATAGACTGTTTCTTTTCGTGACTTATCAAAGAAAGTTCTCCTGTCGGGTATGTTCCAATTGTTTATTTCGGATATAAGCGTCTAATTCACAATTATATTCGTAGAGGCGAAAGACTACTTTGTTCTAAAAGGTATTTCTATATCTCTAATGAATCTTCCGCGTTCACCCACATCTGCAAATTTCCATCAAGATATAATCTTGCATATTCAAGTGGTTCATCAACTGCAAGTGAAGTTAATGCACAGTCTGATCCGGGAGTGGTTTTTAAATTCTTTTCTGCTTCCCAACAATCAATGCGAAGCATATAGCCAGCACTGGTATAAACATCAATACTGTTTCTGTGTGGATTGTATTCTGCAAATATCGTTCTCATCGTATCCTATCTCCTTATCATTCAATCAATCATCAGATACAAAAATCAGAAGCATTTCAATCAGTTCACCATGTCACTTTTATTTTGTGTTATACTGTTTTATATGATTTTCTTGCCCTTGTATTTGCCCTTATCAGAATTCGTAAACACTGATGGGACGATATAACACAAGGGAAAGAATAAGGGAAAGCTCATCTGCGATAAATCCAGTGTTTTCAAGGGTTGGCAGAGAATTTAATAACAAGATATAACAGTTATCAAATCTCTTAAAACAGGTGAAATCTCAATCGGAATTTTCTTGTTTAAATTTATCTTTGAAAAAGCCAATTAAAATTAAAGCAATACCAAGAATTGCAACTGGTATATAAATAATATTAGGTATATGATAAACAAATCTATCAATTCCAGACATAGCAATATAAATAATTATTCCCACACAAATTAAAATGTTTTTATCTTTCATAGCTGGTCTCCTTTACACCTTATTATTTGTCCGTTTCTTCATACCCATATTATAGCAATTCCATGTATTCGCTACAATGAAAATCTATCCAGCAATCCTATTTTTTCGGCTGTCCCTGCGGTGTATGGTTCTGTGGACTTCCTGCGTTCTGGTTTCCTTTATTCTTCAACACAATATCCTCTGCTTTTACATACCAGTCCACATCTGCACCCGTATAAGTTTTTCGTGATACCGTATCGGCTACTGGATTGACAAGCTCCACAACTGCATTGTACGGAAATTCTCTTAACGGTACTTCTGGCGGTACAGACACGGGGATAATTCCACCATGCAGACTGCACTTCAAATCATAGATACGCTTTTTAAGCTGGGTACTCGGTGTCCCGTCCTCATTCTGTAAGAACACATCACGCACCGCTGTAAATTTTAATTCTCCAAATGTTTTCTCTTTGTCAATAACAAACCCGTTTGATAATCTCATAAATTCTTCACTCCTTTACTTTTCTTCAACTGCTACAATATCATCAGCAACTAATACATAATCGGTATGTCCCATATCCCCGATTGCGTAACCTCTGCCGTATAACTTCGGATTGACAATTTTTACTTTCTGTTCATACTGGAACTTCTTTTCGCCAGCCTGCACGGGAATTTCTACCACAACATTTTCGCCCTTTCTGTACGTCAGAATAAAGGTTGTAGCTTCTTCTTGCAGAAAACTCTACGGTTATCTTTATCTCTCAAAGACATGCTCGCTTTCGCCTGCAAATTCAAGAGTTCCAAAAGACTGTGCCATATCTGGCACGACATATTTCATTTCCATATTGTTTTACCTCGTTTCTTCCTATATTTTGATAAATTGATTGATTGTAATTTCTTATTCTGGCAGTTCGGGAAGTACCAGCAATCCCACAGATAGTAAAGAGTAAAATCAATGCTTACGCACCCTTGACTATCCGTGTTCTTGCTGGTTGTTGGCAGACAAGCCAGAATAAGCAAAAGTCTGCCGTTTGACAGCTTCGAGCGTGATTTTTCTTTTTTCATACCGTTACCGCCTTATGATTTCTTCATTTTACGACGTTTGCAGAAGAAGATACCTGCCAGTCCAGCACCAGAAGTCAAAAGAAGTGCAAGCAGTCCGTAAAGGTTTGTGTTATCGCCCGTTTTGGGACTGTCGCTCGGTCTGCTCGGCTTTTCTGGTGTCTGCGGTGTTTCGGGTTTCTCTGGTTCTTCTGGGACTTCGGTTTTTTCCTTAAAGGTAATCGTCTGTCCCTGTCCTCAATGTCCTTATCTCGGTAACTTTCGGCTCGTCTGGATTGCAAATCATACGTTCTTCAAAAGTTACAAGCTGTTTGCCGTCAAAGGGAAGTAGCGTCAAAGGTA
>SCPO01000248.1_pt1 | contig 12033 bp, 13 predicted proteins | sample 6106821 | NCBI WGS metagenome assembly SCPO01 (sample SAMN10720448, study PRJNA508395) | human gut metagenome | isolation source: Participant 2 stool, 0 month | host: Homo sapiens | collected 2017 | reverse complement strand
GCTTATGGCAAGCCACATATATCTGTATTCCTTCTGTGCCTGTCATTCTTTTACTCCTTCTGTACTTTCTTTTAAAAACATAGGTGTCATCAAAATCAGCTTCAGATCTAACAGCAGAGAATACTTTCTGATATACATCAAGTCTAACTTCAGTTTATCATAAAAAGTGGTATTATACTTTCCATATACCTGCGCATACCCCGTCAGTCCTGCTTTTACCTTTAAACGATATCCAAACTCCGGTACGTCTTTTTCAATCTCAGCAGCAAGATTCGGGCGTTCTGGCCTGGGGCCTACTACTGACATTTCTCCCTTTAAGATATTTACAATCTGCGGAAGTTCATCTAATCGTGTAGCACGCAAGAGCCTTCCTATTGGTAAAATTCTCGGATCTCTATCCGTTGCCAATACAGGGCCCGATGTTTTCTCTGCATCTACTATCATCGTGCGAAATTTATAAATCATAAATTTCTTCCCATCTTTTGTCAAACGTTCCTGCTTATAGAATATCGGTCCCCGATCTGTACACTTTATCCCAATTGCTGCAATTAAAAACACAGGAGAAAACAAGATCATCATAAGCGCGGAAATCACCAGATCCTCTGCGCTTAATCCATTGCTGTTCAATACTTAACCCCATATTTCTTGAAAGCATAAGGGGAGTATCAAAAATATTCAGTTCATCTGAGCTGCGAAGCAGCACATCCGAAATTTTTGGTACACTGTAGCTGCGAATTTCCGACACATAGCAATATTTCAAAAGCAGATTTCTTTCATGCGACGGCATATCGCCCAATACTACTGCATCGTACTGATCTATTTTATTTTTTATTTCCTGCATCTCACATTTGTAGGAAATCGCCTCACAAATCTGATATTTATCATCGCGGGCATTCATCTTATCCATAAGATGATAATCTTTTCTGTCCCCTTCTATAAAAAGCATCCTTCTCGGTGGAAACACTCTTCTATAACCGGTCTGAAAAATCATTGTCCACATTACAATAAACGCAATTTCTGCCGCTGTCATCGGAAGAAGATACACCGGATTCACAAAACGCCTGTCAATAACTGCAATCTGAAGATAGGTCACAATATTCGCAAAAAGAACTGATATGATCTGTGAATAGATCAAATTACCATTTTTCAGATAACCGATTTTAAATCCTCCATATGTACTCATAAAAAATGTAAGCAGGATTCCATATATCAACACCATTACCCAGTTACCGCGCCGATAAAAAGGCGCCTGCAATATGGCTTCATTATAATATCCGCTCCACACTACTGCATAAAGCAGGCATAATCCTAAAAGCATAACAGCAGCAAAGCTTATCAACGTTTGTATTGCTCTCTTATCTTTCTGTCTTTCATAATATAATTTCACTCAATTCTTCCCTATATGCAACCAGGAGTTTTTAATATGATAAAGGCATAATAAACCTTTGTACAGTATAGCATCTAATACCCTTTTTCGCAACTTTACAATAACCTAAAACACTTGGAAATCCTTTAAGTTTTTATTAAAAACGGTATATTTTACCATAAAGACAAAATTGGTACTTCCTGTTTTTATGAAGTACCAATCTTAGTAAAACATTATTCATTTTTTCTTTTTCTCATAATCGCCGTCCCCATCATAATCATAAGGAGCATAATGGGAGTCACCATTGGCACACTAATATTTACAACAGCTTGTGTACAATAGCATATTGCGGCAAAAGCCATAGCCATTACAACGGGCTTTTTTAACCCTTCCCGAATCATTTTCACAAGAGAGGTTCCAAGGAATGCCAGATACGCAGTCAGTCCCACAGCGCCAATGGTCACAAGATACTGCAGATATTCATTATGAACATTTTCGTATTTCTGGCTTGTGGTATTCAGCATATCATCCCAGAAATTCTGAACTGTAATTACGCCAAATGTATCCGGACCATGGCCAAACAATTTATGACTCAACGGGAAATCGCGGTATATCTCCATTGCGATTCTCCATACATACCCTCTTTCTGTTCCCCAGGAGTCATTCATTACCACATAATTTGCAATAGAACCATATCGCTCACTGTTTCCGGCTATGTTCGCATCGTACAGTACAAATGCAACTCCTAATGCCCCAAGAACTACCAGTCCAAGCCACAGATACCATAAAATACGGCTTTCTGTTCTCTTCTGTCCCTGCCTTTCTGTTCTGCTGTTATAGATATACAGCCCGGCAGTCAACGCCCACAAAACCAGAGCAATCGCCCATAAACCAGGTATGCGGGTAAATAAATTGAAAATACCGCTGATTTCCTGAACACGCTCGCCAAACGTATACTCAATCCAGTCAATTCCCAACAAAACAGTCACAAACGTAGCCAGAATTGCTGTATATGAATAGACTCCCTTTCTGCTTCTGAAAAGATACAGCGGCAGAAAACCTAACAAGGCAAATAATGTTAAATATGCATTATCACTGACTCCCATGATCAGCGCCATGAATGCAAATGTCATACAGATGTAATACCATATTTTGCGCTTTATATCCTTCTCTGTGGCAAACATAACTGCGCCTGCTCCCATAGGAAGTGCAAGATATGCCGTATATGTGTTAATATTTCCAATCGTGGATACAAAGATATTATAATCATCCTGAGAGATCTCTTTTTTAAATCCCAGCGGATCCAGGTTGAAGAAATGCAGAATCCCCAAAAGACAGACGCTCAATCCAGCTCCTAAGAATACATCCATATACCATCTTTTAAATTCCAGACACCGGGTTACAAGAAAATAGCATATTGTATATAGTAAAATCAAAAATAGTCCGCAGTACCGGCCTTCATTTCCCCAAAAGGACTCGTAAAGATATTCTGACTGCAGGGTAGAAATGACTGCTGACAATGTGAATGCAATCATAGCCCAGTCTACAATCGTGAGAGATGATATTTTTATCTCGCTGCGTATCGTCTTCATCACTTCACCGCCATAAAGAAGTCTGTCCCGGCGAATATAAACAAACGCTGCAATAGCTGTAAATACTGCCATTCCGATAATCATTGCACAGTAATAATAATATTTTACAACCAGAATATTAAAATAATAATCCTGATATATAATAGGAAGCCCTGCCAGAATCAGAAGTGTAAATGCACCGACAATCCTGCTGTTTGTCTTACGCCATTCATCTCTGAACTGACTGATCTGCGCCTCCATTGAATACAAACTTTGATTTTGTTCCATCTTTAACCTCTTTTCGACTTTACTTCTGTGTGGTATATTAATTTTCACGTTGTACAGTATATCATCTTGCCCTTAAATACGCAATGTATGGTGCTTTCTTCTTGTGATTTTCCTTGTATTTTCTGTACTCCAAAAACCTTCTGCCCCCCCCCACTATGTAGCGATAATTTTCCTTATCGGAAGTATAATCTACTCGTAATGCAATTAAGGAATTTCAAAAAGTATTTCAAAAACAAAAAGGAGAGTGCATTCATTATGAAGAAGCAGACAAAGTTAGTTGCTGTACTTTCAACAGCAGCACTTCTCGCTATCGGCGCTTCCATGACTTCTTTCGCAGCTACTGGCTGGGCAGAGGAAGACGGAACATGGGTATACTACAACCGTGACGGCGAGAGAGCAACCGATTCCTGGAAGAAATCCGGAAACAACTGGTATTACCTAGACAGCGACGGTGAGATGGCAATCGATCAGCTCATCGAGGACGGCGATAACTACTACTACGTAGATATCAACGGTGTAATGGCTTCCAACCAGTGGGTTGCTATTGAGAATGAGGATGCTGGCGACGACAACGAGCCAGAGCACTACTGGTATTACTTCCAGGCTAATGGTAAGGCACTTACCAATGGCGACAACAGCAATATCCTGAAAACCATCAACGGCAAGAAGTATGCTTTCGATGAGGAAGGCAAGATGCTGTACGGTTGGGTTGCAGAAGACAACGCAGAGCGCCTCGACAATACGGATGGTGACGGCTTCAAGGATGCCGATTACTACTTCGGTGGCGAAGATGACGGTGCAATGACCACTGGCTGGCTGCAGATGGATATTACATATGACGAGGCAACAAACGACTACGAGATCGCTCCTGTATTCAACGAGGACGAGGATCAGAGCCGTTGGTTCTACTTCCAGTCTAATGGTAAGAAGGTAAAGGCTAAAGACGGCGATGTTCAGAAGAGCAAGACCATCAACGGCAAGAAGTATGAGTTCGATCAGTACGGTGCTATGACAGCTGAGTGGTCTCTGGATGTAGAGAGGCTTCCAAGGATGGCGTAAGAAGTGGTAACAGCTCTTCTTCTACCAACAGTGTAGCAGCTCAGTACGCTAAGGAGTGGAGATACTTCAACAGCGTTGAGGATGGTGCTCGCGTAAGCAGAGGTTGGTTCAAGGTAGTAGCAGCTGAGTATCTGAACTACGACAAGTACAACGATGATGAGGATGCATGGTACTATGCAGATGGAAGCGGTAATCTGTACGCAGGCGAGTTCAAGACCATCAAGGGTAAGAAGTATGCATTCCGTAACGATGGCCGTATGGTTAACGGTCTGAAGTTCATCAAGGGCGAGGGAACTGGTAGCTTAGATGTTAAGGCTGATGATGATGACAACAAGCCATTCGATGATGAGGATCGTTTCGATGAGAACGCTCTGTGGTATGAGGCAAATGGCTACGATTGCTACTACTTCGGTGATGGCGATGATGGTGCTATGAGAACCAACAAGACCAGCGTAGCTATCGATGGTGACAGCTTCAACTTCTACTTCGAGAAGTCCGGCGGCCACAAGGGTGCTGGTAAGACTGGCGAGAAGGATAAGAAGTACTATCAGTCTGGTAAGCTTGTAAGAGCTGGTTCTGACGAGAAGTATCAGGTTGTTAAGCATGTAAATGAGACAGATGCTGTTGGTTACGACAAGCTGGATGATGCTGATGAGTTAATTACCGAGCTTGGTGCTGATGTTAAGTACCATGTAAGCACTGTTGTTACACAGGAAAATCTGGATGCTCTTGGCGTAAACAAGAAGCTTGAGGATATTCAGGAAATCGCAGTTATCACCAGAGACGCGTAGTAGTTGATGGTAGAACTGAGGTTAAGTCTGGTACTGATGCAGAAGACTTCTTCTTAGTAAATACTTCCGGTAAGGTAATCGACAGCAAGTCCAAGAACAAGGACGGCAATGATTATCAGTTCGTAGTTGCTAAGGGTGGTTCTATCCTTGGATACTACGTTGAGGACTGATCTTAGGTCAGAAATTAACAATTAAAAATTAGGGGGAGAGCGTTGTGGCTGATATTCGTTAGTCGCAGCGCTCTTCTTTTATATTCCAGAAGGAGGGATAATTGAATGATCAAAAGAAAACTGAAAGCCATTATGTTAGCAGCAGCACTTTCCATTTCAGCCGCATTTACAGCATTTGCAGCAAACACTACAACCATGGAAAACAGCGGAGCCTATCTCTTTGAGTGGCGTCCGGTTGACTGTGGAGACGGCCATTCCTTTGCTATTTTAGTAGGTGGAAATACCATCAATGAAAGTGATGTTATTTTAAGAAAAGGTTATGATTACGCATATACATTTAACCCAATGTCTTACCCTCGTCCATGGGGGCAGGTGCCGGATCTGGTAAATATCGACGGTGTATGGGGAATTCCGGAAAACTGGTCTTCTCTTCCAGAAGAAGCACAGCCTACGACCCGTGTTACCCTTGTTACTAATAATAAAAACCTTGATACAAATGAACGCTACATTGATATCGTTCATCTTCCCGGAGATGTAGATTCTCTACCTTCCTGCGGAAGTACGTAATATTTAATCAATGTAGATGGTTCTGACGCAGGGGCATATGAGGGAACCATTACCGGCGGCTGGTTTATTGATGAAACCGGAAAGAAAAAATACCGCAAACCGGACGGTACGTTTATTACAAATACCTGGCTGAATGCAGATGAAGAAACCTATTACATGGATGAAAACGGCTATATGCTGACCGATACGATTACACCGGACGGAAAGTATGTAAATGCAAATGGCGAAAAGACCAACTACATCCCAGGCTGGTATCAGGATGCAGGCGGCTGGCATTATATTATGAAAAACGGATATTATGCAGGTGCTACCTGGATTCAGGATACAGATGGAAAATGGTACTATATCAACATCGGAACCTACATGGAAACCGATGACATTACACCAGATGGTTACTATGTAGACGCAAATGGCGTATGGGATGGCAATCCAAGTACTGTAAAGAATACTACAAGCCTTGGCCCCGGCGTAGCTGATGGCTGGGAACCGATTGACACTGGCTGGAAGTTTAAGCAGGAAGACGGTACCTACCTTACCAATTCCTGGAAGCAGGATCCGGATGGAAAGTGGTATTACCTGAATGAAGATGGATGGATGCTAAAAGATACCACCACTCCGGATGGATATTATGTGGATGAAAATGGTATCTGGAATGGACAGCCGATTACTGCTTCATCAGCTGAATAATTTTTAAAAATTGTAGTAGAAATCGGGTAAAATTCCGTTGTTAAAGCTGGAATTTTTACCCGATTTTTATACAATTATAATTTTGTATTATCATTTTCATTTGGGCCTTCACACATAACCAGAGAGACCGTTTCAAGTTTTGTGTAAACTCAAAAAACTGATATAAGATATGTCATTAGTTATTCTGGGCAGAGCCGATTTTTTGAGGTTCTGCCCTTGCTTGTATTATAATGCAGTTTCCAGACATGTCAAGCAGGGCTGGCTGGGCCAGCCAGCCCTGAAAGGCCAGAAACAGCTTATAATCCGGATAATCGTTCTTCAAAAAATATTTCCAGCTGCGAATGGATCTGTCCCCAATCCTGTCGGTGTCCAGTCCATTTTTTCGTGATATCCACCATGGCCAGATACAGCATTTTCAGGAGACTCTCATCCGAAGGGAATACCGTCTTGGATTTCGTGACCTTCCGCAGCTGCCGGTTAAATCCCTCGATGGTATTCGTGGTATAGATTAAGCGGCGGACCGCTTCCGGATACTTGAAATACGTTGAAAGATTCGCCCAGTTATCCTTCCATGATTTTGCGATTTTGGGATATTTCCCGCTCCATTTCTCATCAAAACTATCCAGTTCAGCTCGTGCGATTTCTTCCGTTGGAGCTGCATATACATGTTTCAGATCAGCCATCAACGGCTTGAGTTCCTTATAAGAAACGAACTTTGTCGTATTCCGGATCTGATGAATGATACACTGTTGATCTCAGTATCCGGAAAACGGCTTCAATCGCCTGTGGAAAGCCTGTCAGGCCGTCTACGCATGCGATCAGGATATCTTCTACGCCACGGTTTTTCAGTCCGTTCAAAATGGAAAGCCAGAACTTTGCACTCTCATTTTGCCCTACATACATGCCGAGCACGTCTTTATGCCCTTCCATGTCGATTCCGATAGCGACATAAACCGCACGTTTTACAATCCTGCCTTCATTACGGACATGGTAATGGATAGCGTCCATGAAAACGACCGCATAGATTTCCTCCAAAGGCCGTTCCTGCCATTCTTTTACGATGGGCAGGATTTTATCCGTGATCCTGCTGATGGTGCTGTCAGAAATCTCGATGTCATAGAGTTCCCGCATATGGCTTTCGATATCATTCGTAGTCATTCCTTTGGCATACATGGAGATGATCTTTCTTCCATGTCCTGAGTGACCGTATTCTGATACTTTTGACGATCTGTGGTTCAAACTCTCCTTTCCGGTCTCTTGGGATATCAATCTCCATATCGCCGTAGCTGGTATGCATGGTCTTCTGGGAATGGCCATTTCTGGAATTATCTGTTTCCTTGTTGCGATAATCATACTTGGAATATCCCAGTTCCTCATCCATTTCCTGATCCAGGGCACCTTCCAGGATGATGGACATCATATCCCGCATAATGGAATTGACATCCGTTCCATCCTTGACCGTTACATTGTTCTTTCAGGTAGTTGCCCATCATTTCGAAGAGCTGCTTTTTGTGGGTATCCTTTTTTCTGTTATAAATAAACCTCCAAACTGGTAAGTCTATCTTACATCAGTTTGAAGGTTTACACAAACTTTGGGATACTCCCTAACCAGATACTTCATCTCATCAGCTCCTTTTTCAATGCCATGAGATCTTCATAATTTACAGAAGTATCAAAAGCATTATTATAAAACTGGCGGCTTTTTAAAAGCTCCGGTCGAATGTTATAGCTTTCATACATATTGTCTAAATGAATCTTGTTATCTGATTTTGCAATCCAGATATTATCCTGGCGGTTAAACAGATCTAAAACTTCACAATAATGTGTAGTAAATATAAGAGTTGCACATTTTTTATTAACAGTCTTATCTTTGAATAAGCTGATCATATTTTCAACAAGAGTTTTGTGGAAATGGTTTTCCACTTCGTCTATTAGAAGATCGAAACCGTTTTCCAGCGCTGCCACCACAAAAATATAAAGAAGAACCCCTTTCGTTGTACCACTGGAAAGCATATAAACTAATTCAGAATCAGAAAGCTCTCTTACATCATCCTGAAATGCGATCTTATAATGTTTTTTATCGACCATCTCCAAACTCTTGATGTTATCGTCAAAAATCTTAATAACCTTTAACAGAATATTTTTTGATATTTTATAAGTAGTCATTGCCCTGAATATCAGACGATAAGTGTCCATTCCTTCACCCTCACAATTAAAATAAACAGCGCGGGGAGTTTTCTTTTTCAAAACAAAAATACAATAGATGTATCTTCTGGAAGTTCACCTAAATCAATAAGTTCTTCAAATCCATCATCCGTATAAATTTCTTTAACCTTAGACTTATAGTATTTTTTTCTGTAAATATGCTGTTCTGTGAAATTCGCTTTACTTCCCAGGTTTGGATCTGCTTTCAAGATAGTGTTATATTTAAAAATATAATCGTTCTGATAGAATACAATTTCTAATTTCACATTATCATAATTATAATGCTTATCTTCCAGACGAAATTCGCTGAGGATTGAATAACAGCACTCCAGCAGTTCTATTGCAGACGTTTTACCGGAAGCATTTTTTCCAACAAATGCAGCTGTATTAAACACATATAAATCCTCTGCAATCTCCTGCAGCTCATATTCCTTATCTTCACTTGTTTTCTTAGACTTCGCCACGAGATCAATTGTAAAATCGTCACAGCAGTTTTTATAATTGGATACACGAACCCTTAATAATTTCATGAAACACACCCTCCTTCTCCAGCATCTATATATTATTATAATCTAAAAATAGATTAAAACAATATTTTTGTTTTAAATTCTTTGAAAATCATTTTAAGCTATTCTAAATCACAAATATCCCCAAAAGACACCAGATACAGCGATGGATCCGTTTCTTTATATTTCAAAACATCCTCCGTAAATCCTGTTTTTGAAAACAGGAAGTAACTAATTTTATTATAATGGAATAAGCAGCCTCTATCCAGCAGCTGTTCCAGAATCTCCCGATTGACCGGCGCATTTCTCCACTTACACTCGCCCAAAAGCGCCTGATTATCCTGAATGGCCATGAGATCGATTTCCTCCTGCCGCTTTTTCACAGGATCTGTTCCCCACCATCTTCCGATATTTCCCGGCAGAAAAGGCAGTGTGGCATAAACCTGTGGATGGTATAAATACTGCCGGCACATATCTTCAAAGACTCTTCCCATATAATCGCTCATATTCGGTTTTACCATATGCTCATAAATCGTTTCTCCCGCATTTTGGATAATTCCGCTCATATTTGGACGCACAAAACGGTACCAGAACAAAAACATACTGTCCTCCAAGCGGTAAATGGTCTTTCTGCTGGAAGCTCCCTCCGTAATGGGCGTTTCCCTTCGGATAATGCCCAGAGCTGTCAATGAGGCAATCTGATTACTGCAGCCGCTGGTTTCCATCCCCGTTTTCGTCGCAATCTCATTGATACGGCTGGCGCCTCCGGCAATCGCGGAAATAATCGAATGATAAGAAGCTGGTTCCCGCAGCTCCTGCTTTAACAGATTTACCGGTTCCTCAAATAACCTTCCGCTTTCATCAAAAAATAGCTCCAGAATATTTTCATCCATAGTCCGGGTCTGTGAAATTCTTGAAAGATACTCCGGGATTCCTCCTGTCACACCATAAAGGACAGCCTGCTCCTCCGGTGAAAATCCGGTAAGCATTTTACGGGCTTCATAAAATGTAAACGGATGAAGCTTAAACTGGGCGGTTCTGCGGCCGTAAAGAGGGCTTTTATAGCCTAATACCTGCTCCTCCATAAAGCTCATGGATGAGCCGCAGAGGATCAAAAAAAGACGGCTGTTTTTCCAGTGCAGATCAATATGGCTTTGAAGCATGGAAGAAATCGCCGGATAGGAAGCGGCCAGATATGGGAATTCATCAATGGCTATAATCATTCTCTCCCCGGTCACAGCCAGCTGGTCAATATATCCCAATAAGCTTTCAAAATCAGGAAACTGAGGTGCAGCCCCATGTCGGTCTGATAAAATCGCCCTTGAAAGTCCAGCCAGATTTTCCTTTCTGGTGCCTTCCACAGACATGTAGTAGACTGCTTTCTTGTCCTTGATAAATTCGTTAATCAGCGTGGTTTTCCTATCCGTCGTCTGCCATAAAACACTGCAAATTCAAATGAATCATTTTCATAAAGCTTCTGCAGCTTTTTCAGTTCCTTTGATCGTCCTACAAACATTTTATCCACTCCATTTTGCTAATTAAATAATTAGTAATTATATAATTAGTATATATCATTTATGGCAAAAAATCCACTCTTCGATCATTTTCCTTATTTGCATAAGCTTTAATTTTACAACAAAAAGCAGGGCAAGTTCTACTGTTAAAGCGAAAACTTACCCTGCTTTTGTAACAGTTCAGCCATGCGGTTGTCCTCAATAAAAAAGTATACCGTTAGAACATCAAAGTAACTTAAAATTCTTTCTACGGCAGATCATTCATTTTATTTTAATTTGTCTCGATTTTTATGTCGGTTTATGTTATTGTTTTATGTATCAGGAATCAAAGGAGACACCATAATGGGAGGCAATTATGAAAAAAGTATTTATAATCAGCTTATGGATGTTATGGCACGTCTGGATTCCATGGAAAAAGAACTGCATACAGAAAAAATTGAGCACAAAGAAGACGTAGCCCGTCTGAATAAAAAAATCGATCACCTGACACATGAAAACCATATACTCAAAGAAGAGAATGCCCGGTTAAAAAGCATCCTCAATCATGACAGTTCCAACACCTCCCTGCCGCCATCTTCCGATAAAGCAGGCTCCAGGGCTGTGAATACTTATAACGGACGTGAAAAAAGCAGCCGGAAAGCCGGAGCACAAAAGGGACATAAAGGAACAACCCCTGACCAGGGCAGAGATAGAAGAAAAGATCCGCACAGGGAAATACAGGCATGAGATCCGCACCATTGGGAAAGCGGAAGGGAACCGGTATATCACAAAGTATGTACTGGATCTTGAGGTGGTTCCAACAATTACAGAATTTCATATCTATGGGGATAAAAGGGGACGGATCCATATCCCAAAGGAATACCGGAGTGATGTGACCTACGGTCCATCTGTCAAGGCACTGTCGGCTGTTCTATACAGCGAGGGAGTTATGTCAAATGATCGGATTGCAGCATTTTTAAATGCTGCCAGTGCAGAACGTCTGAAACTGTCAGCGGGAAGTATCTATGGATTCTGCTGCAGGCTTTCAGAGGCGTCTGTGGAAAGTATTTCCCACCTGGAAAGCCATATGTTGGACCAGGAGGCTGCAGCAACGGATGGGACGACAGTAAGAATAAACGGAAGGCAGGCCAATATCCGTAACTTCAGTGTAAAAGATACAGTTATATATAAGGCGATGAAGGGGAAAACTCTCAGGGAATTGGGGGAGATTGATTTTTTAAGAAAGTATACAGGAACCCTTATCCATGACCATGAAACGGCATTATACCATTTCGACAGGGCATGGAGAATGCAATGTCCATCTGTTGAG
>SCPO01000832.1_pt1 | contig 12050 bp, 26 predicted proteins | sample 6106821 | NCBI WGS metagenome assembly SCPO01 (sample SAMN10720448, study PRJNA508395) | human gut metagenome | isolation source: Participant 2 stool, 0 month | host: Homo sapiens | collected 2017 | reverse complement strand
ATGAGCGATTAATAGAAGACATATATGATGATGCGGAAATCGAAAAAGGAATATGGGATATTTATCATTCCTGGATTGATGCACATATTTCGACTATAATACAGATTTTTATTATCAGCCGAGAGTATAGCAGCATGCTATGCGGGAGAAATCCTGTAAAAGATAAACAAAATTCAAATCTGCAATTAATACTTGCATTTAACAGACATTGGTGTTACAATGAACGAAACTAAGAACTTGTTGGCATAGGAGGCGAAAGCCCCCTATTTGCTGAGAAGGAATTTGTTCAGAAATAGGCAGAAATAGGAAAGGCAGGTGGGAAGCATGAGCAGACGGGAAGAATATGAACAGAAGACAGAGGCGATCCTTACACCAATCGTGGAGTCCAGGGGCTTTGAGCTGGTAGACGAGTATGTCAAGGAAGCCGGAACCTGGTATCTCAGAGGCTATATCGACAAGCCGGGCGGAATCACAGTCAATGACTGCGAGGACGTAAGCCGTGCATTCAGCGATATACTGGATGAGCAGGATTTCATCGAGGACAGCTACATTATGGAGATCAGTTCTCCGGGACTTGACCGGCCTCTAAAAAGAAAGACTTTAAGAGAAGCCTTGGCAAGCTGGTGGAGATCCGTACCTACCGGCCCATCGAGAAAGAAAGAATTCGCGGTATTTTAAATGCATATGATAGTAACAGTGTGACAATGATGAAGACGGCACAGAACGTACCTTGATAAAAGATATTGCCCTGATTCGTCTCGCGATCGAATTCTAAAAAGAGAATCGAATCTGTAAAATTCAGGAGGAAAAAAGAAAAATGAGCAGAGATTTAAGAGATGCGCTGGACGTTCTCGAAAAGAGAAAACATCAGTAAGGATACCCTGCTTGAGGCAATTGAGCAGTCGCTGATCCAGGCCTGTAAAAACCATTTCGGAAAGGCAGATAACGTTCACGTTATGATCGATCCGGAGACCTGTGACTTCAGTGTTTACGCTGACAGAACTGTTGTAGAGCATGTGGAGGATCCGGCGCTGGAGATTTCTCTGGTGGATGCACAGAAAACAAACACGAACGCAGAGATCGGTGATGTTATGAAGGTTGAGATCCAGTCCAAGGAATTCGGACGTATTGCGACACAGAATGCCAAAAACGTTATCCTGCAGAAGATCCGCGAGGAAGAACGTAAAGTTCTTTATGATCAGTATTATGGAATGGAAAAAGAAGTGGTAACCGGTATTGTTCAGAGAGTAATGGGCAAAAATGTCAGCATCAACCTTGGTAAGGCAGACGCAGTACTTACAGAGAACGAACAGGTAAAAGGCGAGACATTCCAGCCGACTGAGAGTAAAAGTTTACATCCTTGAGGTAAAGGATACACCGAAGGTCCACGTATCCTGGTATCCAGAACCCATCCTGGTCTTGTAAAGAGACTTTTCGAGTCCGAGGTTGCGTAGAGGTAAGAGACGGTACTGTTGAGATCAAGAGCATTGCACCGTGAGGCAGGTTCCCGTACCAAGATCGCTGTATGGAGCAACGATCCGGATGTAGATGCAGTTGGTGCATGCGTAGGTATGAACGGTGCACGTGTAGGTGCAGTTGTTAACGAGCTTCACGGTGAGAAGATCGATATCATCAACTGGGATGAGAACCCGGCGATCCTTATCGAGAACGCATTGAGCCCTGCAAAGGTTATCGCAGTTATGGCAGATCCTGATGAGAAGACCGCACTGGTCGTAGTTCCGATTACCAGCTTTCCCTTGCTATCGGTAAGGAAGGACAGAACGCACGTCTTGTGCAAGACTTACAGGCTTCAAGATCGACATCAAGAGCGAGACCCAGGCAAGAGAATCCGGTGACTTCTACGATGATTACGATGAGGAACACGAGGAAGCAGAGGAAGAAATGACAGAAGAGGCTGTTTCCGAAGAGCTTGAAGAAACAGAGGAAGATACAGAAGAGACAGAAACAGAAGCTGAAGAAACAGCAGATGGAGATGCCGAAGAATAATGAAAACGAGAACCAAGATTCCCATGCGTCAGTGTACCGGCTGCAGGGAAATGAAAAGCAAAAAGGAAATGATACGAGTTCTCAGGACATCAGAGAATGAGATCATCCTGGACGCTACAGGTAAGAAAAACGGACGCGGCGCATACCTTTGTTTCTCAGAGGAATGCCTGGAAAAGGCTATCAAAAACCATGGCCTGGAGCGTTCCTTGAAAATGGCAGTTCCGGATGAAGTGTATCAGAACCTCAAAAAGGAGTTTGAATCAATTGAAAAACAATAAGGTTTTATCACTCATCGGACTTGCGACAAAAGCAGGAAAACAGTGAGCGGAGAATTTTCCACAGAGAAATCCGTAAAACAGGAAAAGGTTTCCTGGCACTGGTGGCAGATGATGCCTCCGAAAACACAAAAAGAAATTTCGAATATGTGTACCTATTATGAAGTTCCGTTATATTTCCTTTCAGACAAAGAGAGCCTGGGCAGAGCAATGGGCAAAGAATTCCGTGCCAGCCTTGCCGTGCAGGACGAAAATTTTGCAAAGGCGATCATGAAGGCGCTGGAAAAAGAATCCGGCAGATAACCTGCATGATACAGGCGTCTGTAAGGAGGTTTGACGATAGAAATGATAAAAGATAAATTCAACAGATCGGGAAAGGAGCAATATAGACAATTGGATACTCCAAAAACAGAAGAAAAGACAACAACGGTGAATACAGAAGGTAACAAATCTGAAGCACCGAAAAAAAAAATATCATCCGTGTATTCCATGCACAGAATGCCAGCGACGGCGGTAAAGGAAGAAGAAAACCGGCAGCAGGCGAGAGAAAGGGACCGGCACGTCCACAGAACGGCGGTCAGAGAAGCGCAGGAGCAAACACAAGAAACGGTGAGTCCGGTGAGCAGAGAAACGGTCAGAGTGGCCAGAATCGTACTCAGGGCGGAAGACCGCAGGGCAACCGTCCGGAAGGAAGAAGAGACGGAAATCGTGACGGAAGAACCTTCGAGGAAGAAGAGACGGCGGAAATCGTTTTGGCGGAAACCGTTCCCAGAATGGTGAGGGACGTCCGGCAAGACAGGGCGAGGGAAACAGAGGCCCACGTCAGAATGACGGAAGAGGCGGAAACCGTTTCGGCGGTGGAGCAAACCGTGGCCAGGGAGGTCAGGGCGGAAGCTTTGAAGGAAGAAGAGACGGAGGAAACCGTTTTGGCGGTGGAGCAAACCGTGGCCAGGGTGGCCAGGGCGGACGTTCCGAAGGCGGAAGAGGCGGAGACAACCGTTTCAGCGGAGCAAACCGTGGTGGCCAGGGCGGCGGACAGCGTCCGGGACAGAGAAGAAGCGGTGGCTCTTCAGATGCTGTATTCACTCCGGAGCTGACCAAGACATCCAAGGACAGCAAGCGTGAGCGTGACAGAGAGAATAAGAACAAGAAGAAAGAATTCGAGAAAGGTACCCAGGGCGGACGCAGACCAAATCAGGGCGGACGCAGACCGAATTCCAGAATCCCGAAAGCACTTCAGAAACCGAATCCACAGCCTAAGCAGGAAGAGAAGAAACCGGAGATCAAGGAGATCACCATTCCGGAGAAGCTTACTATCCGTGAGCTTGCGGACGCGATGAAGATGCAGCCGTCAGTGATCGTTAAGAAGCTTTTCATGGAAGGGGTTATGGTAACGGTAAACCAGGAGATCGATTTTGAAAAAGCAGAAGAGATCGCACTTGGCTTTGATATCATTGCTGAGAAGGAAGAAAGGTGGATGTGATCGCAGAGCTCTTAAAAGAGGACGAAGAAGACGAAAAAGACATGGTTCCGCGTCCGCCGGTAGTCTGTGTTATGGGACACGTTGACCACGGTAAGACTTCTCTTCTGGATGCGATCCGTGATACACATGTAACCAGAGGGGAGGCAGGCGGAATCACACAGCACATCGGTGCTTATGTCGTAGATATCAACGGACAGAAGATCACATTTCTGGATACACCGGGACATGAGGCGTTCACAGCTATGCGTATGCGTGGTGCCAACGCTACAGATATCGCAGTTTTGGTCGTAGCAGCAGATGACGGTGTGATGCCGCAGACCGTTGAGGCAATCAACCATGCAAAAGCAGCCGGCGTTGAGATCATCGTTGCGATCAACAAGATCGATAAACCAAGTGCAAACATCGACCGCGTGTAAAACAGGAACTTTCCGAGTATGAACTGATTCCAGAAGACTGGGGCGGAAGTACGATCTTTGTTCCGGTATCCGCACACACAGGAGAAGGAATTCTTTGAGATGATTCTTCTTACTGCTGAGGTTTCCGAGCTCAAAGCAAATCCGAACCGTGTGGCAAGAGGTCTTGTAATCGAGGCTCAGCTTGATAAAGGTAAAGGTCCGGTTGCCACAATTCTGGTACAGAAAGGAACCCTTCATGTAGGCGACTTTATTGCGGCAGGCGCATGCAGCGGTAAGGTACGTGCAATGATGGATGATAAGGGACGTCGTGTAAAAGAAGCAGGTCCTTCTACACCGGTTGAGATCCTTGGCCTCAGTGATGTTCCGAATGCAGGTGAGATCCTGATGGCATTCCCGAGCGATAAGGAAGCGAAGAGTTTCGCAGGTGCATTTGTATCTGAGAACAAGAACCGTCTTCTTGAGGAAACGAAGGGCAAACTTTCTCTGGATAACCTGTTTGATCAGATCCAGGCCAGCGATCTTAAGGAGCTTCCGATCATCGTCAAAGCCGATGTACAGGGATCTGTCGAGGCTGTAAAACAGAGTCTTACCAAGCTTTCCAACGAGGAAGTTATCGTTAAGGTGATCCATGGTGGTGTAGGTGCCATCAATGAGTCTGACGTAAGTCTTGCAGCTACATCTAATGCGATTATCATCGGATTTAACGTTCGTCCTGATGCAACCGCAAAACAGCTTGCTGAGCAGGAAGGCGTAGATCTTCGTCTGTATAGAGTTATTTATCAGGCAATCGAGGATGTAGGGGCAGCCATGAAGGGTATGCTGGATCCTGTATTCGAGGAGAAGGTTATCGGTCACGCAGAGGTTCGTCAGCTGTTCAAGGCATCCGGTGTCGGAACGATCGCAGGAAGCTATGTACTGGATGGTATCTTCCAGAGAAACTGCAAGGTTCGTATCACACGAGGTGAGGACCAGATCTTCGAGGGTGAGCTTGCATCTCTGAAGAGATTTAAGGATGATGTCAAGGAAGTTCGTGCCGGATATGAGTGCGGTCTTGTATTTAATGACTTTAATGATGTCAAAGAAGAAGATAAAGTAGAAGCTTATATCATGGTAGAAGTACCAAGATAGGAGTGATTCGTAATGAGAAAAAACAGCATTAAAAATACACGTGTGAATGGTGCAGTTCAAAAAGAACTCAGCACCATCATACACAGCGAGATCAAGGACCCCAGAATTCATCCGATGACTTCTGTGACAGCTGTTGAGGTGGCACCGGATCTTAAGACCTGCAAAGCTTACATCAGTGTGCTGGGCGAGAAACAGGCCAAGGATTCCACCCTCCGGGGCTTAAAGAATGCAGAGGGCTATGTTCGGAGAGAATTGGCCAGAAGACTGAATCTCCGCAATACACCGGAGATCCGTTTTGTTCTGGATGAGTCTATTGAATATGGTGTAAATATGTCAAAGAAGATCAATGACGTAATGAGTGGGATGGAAACAGGGGAATAGGTGGAAAAATGAAAAACATTTCAGAAATACTGGAAAATGTAAAAACCGTTGGCATTGGCGGTCACATCCGTCCGGATGGGGACTGCATTGGTTCCTGTATGGCTCTGTATCTCTATATCCGGAAATATTTTCCTGATATAGAAGCAGATGTTTATCTGGAAGACCGGAAACCTGTATTTGATTACATTGACAGAATGGATGAGGTTAAGACAGAAGCAGAAGAAGATAAGGTGTATGATCTTTTATCACCTGTGATGTCAGCGCACTGGACAGGCTTGCTGTTGCCCGGAAATATTTCGATGCAGAAAAAGACAGCCTGCATTGATCATCATGTGAGCAATAACGGATTTGCGGATGTCAATCATGTAAGAGGCGAGATCAGCTCTGCCAGCGAAGTCTTTACGGACTTCTGGATTCAGACAAGATCGATCGTTCCATTGCGGTTCCTATTTATACGGAATGGCACATGATACCGGCGTGTTCCAGTATTCTTCCACAACACCGGAAACCATGAGGATCGCCGGAGAACTGATGAAAACAGGATTTGATTTCCATCAGGATCATCGATGAGTCCTTTACCAGAAAACATATCTTCAGAATCAGGTCATGGGACGTGTCCTGGCAGAGAGTATTCTCCTTCAGGGCGGTAAGTGTGTGGTCGGATATCTGAAAAACGGGAGATGGATTTCTACAGTGTGGAAGGAAAGGATCTGGAGGAATCGTGAGCCAGCTCCGTCTGACTGCTGGTGTGGAGGTTGCGATCTTTATCTATGAGATGCAGACGCAGCTCTTTAAGGTATCTCTCCGTTCCAATGGTAAGGTGGATGTAAGCAAGATTGCCGTATTTTTCGGAGGCGGCGGACATGTGCGTGCAGCCGGCTGTGATATGCAGGGCTCCATGCGTACGATGATCAATAACCTTACTGCTGAAATTGAAAAACAGCTTGCAGAGGAGTAAAGATAAGATCATGGACGGAATACTTGTGATCCGAAAGGAAAAAGGTTATACCTCTCATGATGTTGTTGCAAAGCTGCGTGGGATTCTCCACATGAAAAAGATTGGCCATACTGGGACTCTGGATCCGGCAGCAGAGGGAGTACTTCCTGTTGCACTGGGCAAGGGGACCCGGCTGAGTGGAGCTTCTTACAGAAAAAGAAAAAACATATGAGGCGGTTTTAAGGCTGGGAGTTTCCACAGATACCCAGGACATGACCGGAGCTGTTCTTTCTGAGAAACCTGTTACCGTCACGGAAGAGGAAGTCCGTGAGGCAGTGGGATCCTTTGTGGGAGAACAGCAGCAGGTCCCTCCATGTATTCGGCCCTTAAGGTAAACGGAAAGAAGCTTTACGAACTGGCCAGAGAAGGAAAAACCATAGAGCGTAAGCCGCGCCCTGTGGTTTTTATGAGATAGGATACTGGATATGGACCTCCCGCTGGTACGTATCAGCGTTACCTGTAGCAAGGGCACCTATATCCGTACACTTTGCAATGACATCGGAGAAAAATTAGGCTGCGGCGGAGCCATGGAAGAGCTGCTTCGGACCAGGTCCGAAATTTCACTCTGGAAGAGAGCATGACACTTTCCCAGGTGGAGGAGGCGGTTGCCGATGGGACCATCGGGGAAAAGCTTGTTTCCATCGAGGATGTACTTTCCATGTATCCGGTCTTACCTGTACACCGGAGGGAGACAGGCTTCTAAATAATGGAAACCCGCTTCCGGAAGAACTGGTACAGGGAGGCAGCAGGGAAGAAAAAGTCCGGATGTATAAAAGCAGCGGAAATTTCACAGGAATATACGGCTGGGATGAAAGAAAACATAAATACGTACCCATCCGCATGTTTTTTGTATGACATTTTATAAAAACTTGCAGGAGCAGCAGAAGATATGGAATACTTGAAGATCGACGGAGAATTTCCGCGCCTTTCAAAGAGCGGTGACACTTGGAAAATTTGACGGCATACACCGTGGACACCAGAAACTGGTGGAGAAGATCCTGGAACAGAAAGAAAAAGGTCTGCAGACAGTCCTTTTTCTCTTGGCATCGGCAGTCAGATGATCTTTACAAAAGAGGAACGATGTCAGCTCTTGAGAAAGCAGGCGTGGATGTGCTGATCGAATGTCCGCTGGATAACCGGATCCGTCATATGAAGGCGGAAACCTTTATTAAAGAGATCCTGGTGGGAGATCTTCAGGCGGAGCATGTTGCAGTGGGAGAAGATTTCAGGTTCGGGTATGAACGCAAGGGAACACCACAGCTTCTGGAGACTATGGGAAGGAAGCTTGGCTTTACTGTGGATGTTGTTCCGAAAGATGGAAGGCCGCAGAAAGATCAGCAGTACATTTATCCGTGAGGAACTGAAAAAGGGAAATATGGAAAAGGTTAATGATCTGCTGGGAATCCCTTTTTGTGGACGGTGTGATCGAACATGGAAGAGGAATGGGACATAAGGTCCTTCTTCCCACTACTAATATCGTTCCTGCAAAAGAAAAGCTGATGCCGCCAAATGGCGTTTATGATACAGTGTCCCATTTTAAGGACAGAACCCTTTGCGGGATCACAAACGATATAAAACCAACCATAGGAGAGAAATTCCTGGGTTGAGACCTATCTTTTTGACTGTGAAGAGGATCTGTACGGAGAGCCCTGCAGAGTGGAATTCTTTCATTATTCCAGACCGGAGAAGCGCTTTTCGTCCATAGAAGCACTGAAGCAGCAGCTCCTGAAGGATGCAGAAAAGGGAAAGGCTTATTTCCGCAGCCTCGAAAAATAAAAACTTTCGGGAAAAACTTCGAAAAACAGTTTACAGGTCAGAAACCGTGTGCTATACTGTTCGAGGTGAAAAAGCCAGTATTCAGAAGCCGGAGACTCCGACCACTTCTTAATACCCGGCGTTTAATTAAAATTTCAAGGAGGAAACAATAATGATTTCTAAAGAAAAGAAAACAGCGATCATGAAAGAGTATGCAAGAACAGAGGGTGACACAGGTTCACCGGAGGTTCAGGTTGCAGTTCTTACAGCAAGAATCCAGGAGCTCACAGAGCATCTTAAAACACACCACAAAGATCATCACTCCAGACGTGGTCTTCTGAAAATGGTAGGTCAGAGACGTGGTCTTCTAGCTTACCTGAAGAAAACAGACATCGAAAGATACCGTGCACTGATTGAGAAATTAGGTTTAAGAAAATAATTACGGGAGGGCGGATGATTCAGCCCCATTTTAACATGTGTGATAAACACAGACGGAATTACCGCAGGAGTGATTTGAGACTACTGAAAAGCCCATTTCCGGTCGAGATCTTTTTCAAAGGAAGTGGTCTTTTCAGTTGTTTCGGGCTCCTGTCAGATATTAATATAATAAGAAAAGGAGAAAGAATATGTACAAAAAGTTATTCCATGGAACTTGCCGGAAGAACACTGACTGTAGATATTGGTCGTGTTGCGAAACAGGCCAATGGTGCTGCCTTATGCACTATGGTGATACTACAGTCCTTGCTACTGCTACCGCATCCAAAGAGCCAAGAGAAGGAATCGATTTCTTCCCGTTAAGTGTTGAATATGAAGAGAAAATGTATGCAGTAGAAAGATCCGGAGGATTCAACAAGAGAGAGGGTAAGGCAAGCGAGCATGCAATCCTTACATCCCGTGTTATCGACCGTCCGATGCGTCCACTGTTCCCGAAGGATTACAGAAATGATGTAACATTAGTCAACATGGTTATGTCTGTAGATCCGGAGTGTAATCCGGAGATTCCGGCTATGCTTGGTTCCTCTATTGCAACCTGCATTTCCGATATCCCGTTTGACGGTCCGTGTGCTACCACACAGGTTGGTATGATCGACGGCGAGTTTATCATCAACCCGACACTTGCACAGAAGGCAGTTTCTGATCTTCAGCTTACGGTTGCTTCTACAGAGAGAAAGTTATCATGATCGAGGCCGGAGCTAATGAGATCCCGGAAGACAAGATGATCGAAGCTATCTACAAGGCTCACGAAGTAAACCAGGAGATCATCAAATTTATCGATAAGATCGTAGCAGAGTGCGGAAAAGAGAAACATTCCTACGAGTCCTGTGCAGTACCTCAGGAGCTTTTGATGAGATCAAGAAGATCGTTCCTCCGGAAGAGATGGAGGTTGCCGTATTCTCTGATGACAAGCAGACCCGTGAGGAGAACATCAGCGAGATCACTGATAAGCTGAAAGAAGCTTTTGCTGACAAGGAAGAGTGGCTTGCAGTTCTGGGCGAGGCTGTATATCAGTATGAGAAGAAGACTGTCAGAAAGATGATCTTAAAAGATCACAAACGTCCGGACGGACGTGCGATCGATCAGATCCGTCCGCTGGCAGCAGAAGTAGATATGATCCCAAGAGTACATGGTTCTGCGATGTTTACAAGAGGACAGACTCAGATCTGTACCGTTACTACTCTGGCACCTCTTTCAGAGGCTCAGAGACTTGACGGACTGGATGAGGCAGAGACTTCCAAGAGATATATGCACCACTACAATTTCCCGTCATACTCTGTTGGAGAGACCAAACCATCCAGAGGACCCGGGGACGACGTGAGATCGGTCACGGAGCACTGGCTGAGAGAGCACTGGTACCGGTACTTCCTACAGAGGAAGAATTCCCATATGCAATCCGTACCGTATCCGAGACATTTGAGTCCAACGGTTCTACTTCCCAGGCAAGTATCTGTGCATCCACCATGTCTCTGATGGCTGCCGGTGTACCGATCAAAAAACCGGTTGCAGGTATCTCCTGCGACTTGTTACAGGTGAAACAGATGATGATTATCTGGTTCTGACAGATATCCAGGGACTGGAAGATTTCTTCGGAGATATGGACTTCAAGGTAGCCGGAACACATGACGGTATCACAGCAATCCAGATGGATATCAAGATCCATGGACTGACCAGACCGATCGTAGAAGAAGCTATCCGCAGAACAAAAGGCAAGAGAATATATCCTGACAGAAGTTATGGAGAAATGTATCGACAAGCCTCGTACAACTGTTGGGGAGTTTGCTCCGAAGATCATTCCAGATGCAGATCGATCCTCAGAAGATCGGTGATGTTGTAGGTCAGAGAGGAAAAACGATCAATGCGATCATCGAGCGTACCGGCGTTAAGATCGATATCACAGACGACGGCGCAGTTTCTATTTGCGGAACAGACCAGAAGGGTATGGATGAAGCAAAACGTATGATCGAGATCATCACTACCGAGTTTGAAGCAGGACAGATCTTTACAGGTAAAGTTGTCAGCATCAAAGAGTTTGGTGCATTCGTTGAATTTGCTCCGGGTAAAGAGGGAATGGTTCATATTTCCAAGATCTGTAAAGAAAGAATCAACCGTGTTGAGGATGTTCTCACACTTGGCGACAAAGTTAAGGTTATCTGCCTTGGCAAGGACAAGATGGGAAGAATCAGCTTCAGCATGAAGGATGTACCGGAAGAAGCGTAAGTTATATGAGATATCACAATATTACCAAGGACGATATGCTAAACGGAGACGGACTTCGTGTAGTGCTCTGGGTAGCTGGCTGTTCACACGGCTGCCGGGAGTGCCAGAATCCCATTACCTGGGATCCGAATGGAGGTCTGCCCTTTACGGACAGCGAGCGAGCTGAGATATTTGCAGAGCTGGACAAGGATTATATCAGCGGGATCACCTTTTCAGGAGGCGATCCTCTGCATCCTTCCAATATCGCTGAGGTAACAGCTCTTGCAAGAGAGATCAGACAGAAGTATCCGAATAAGACGATCTGGCTGTATACGGGTTCTCTCTGGGAAGAAATCCAGCAGTACGAGATCATCCATTATCTGGATGTATGCGTGGACGGGGAATTTCAGGTGGACAAGAAAGAGGTTCGTCTGAAATGGAAAGGCTCCTCAAATCAGAGGGTGATCGATGTACAGGCGTCACTTCGTGAGAACCGTGTGGTTCTGTACACGGAGTGATCAGAGGTTTTTTGAAATTACCTATTGGGAGTGGAACGAAAATGAAAGAATTGCGAAATTTCACAAGGTAAGTTTTGAACAGTTTGCAAAGGACTGGAAGGATACCTTTGAACAGTATTCAGAAGAGGAGATCCGGAATATCTACGACAGTCTGAAGCTTCCGAAGAGAGCTACGACCGGAAGTGCAGGATATGATTTTATGCACCTGTGGATGTGACCATGAAGCCAGGTGAGATCGTAAAGATACCGACTGGTATCCGTGTAGAGATGGAAGAGGGCTGGTTCTGAAATGCTACCCGAGAAGTGGACTGGGATTTAAATTCCGTCTGAGCTGAATAACACAGTGGGAATCATTGACAGCGATTATTTCTTTTCCGACAACGAAGGTCATATCTT